>Ga0209318_1001825_pt1 | contig 11892 bp, 8 predicted proteins | sample RifGroE1_FD_183999 | JGI IMG/M metagenome (GOLD analysis project Ga0209318, IMG submission 183999) | Groundwater microbial communities from Rifle, Colorado, USA - Groundwater E1 (SPAdes) (version 2) | ecosystem: Environmental > Aquatic > Deep subsurface > Groundwater | place: Rifle, Colorado...
GGAACGGAATATCCAGATAAGGCAGGATGATGCCGTCTGCCATCAGCGGAATCACGTCGTCGACGCTGGGATACGGATAGACATAGTGCAAGCGCACCCAGGCGCCGAGGCTGCCCAGCGCACCGGCCAGCTCGGTCATGCGGGTCTTCAGCGGGCGACCGCTCCAGAACCCCGGACGGTATTTCACGTCCACTCCGTAGGCGCTGGTGTCCTGCGACACCACCAGCAGTTCCTGCACGCCGGCGCCGACCAGCGCTTCCGCCTCGCGCATCACCTCGCCGATCGGGCGGCTCACCAGATCGCCGCGCATCGAGGGAATGATGCAGAAGGTGCAGCGGTGATTGCAGCCCTCGGAAATTTTCAGGTAGGCGTAATGGCGCGGCGTGAGCTTGATGCCGCCGGGCGGAATCAGATCCTCGAAGGGATCGTGCGGCTTCGGCAGCGCCGTGTGCACGGCTTCCATCACCTCGTCCAATGCATGCGGACCGGACACCGCCAGCACCTTGGGGTGCGCCTCGCGCACCACGTCGCCCTTGGCGCCGAGGCAGCCGGTGACGATCACCCTGCCGTTCTCCGCCAGCGCTTCGCCGATCGCCTCCAGCGACTCCTGTACCGCGGCGTCGATGAAGCCGCAGGTGTTGACCACCACCACATCCGCGTTATCGTAACTGCCGACGATTCCATAGCCCTCGGCGCGCAACTGCGTGAGAATGCGCTCGGAATCGACCGTCGCCTTCGGGCATCCGAGCGAAACGAATCCGACGGTCGGCGTGCGGGCGGGGTGTGCTTTGGTTACCATGACGTTCAATCCTGATGGAGCTTGTGATGTATATCGTAGCGATTGGCTGGGCCTACGTGATTCTGATGATGGCGATTACCGCCAGCAGCATCGGCAAGGCGCTGGCCATCCTGGTTTTTCTGGGTATCCTGCCGATCGCGCTGTTTGTCTACGTGGCTGACGGACCGCGCAGGCGCCGCCGTTCAATGCCCGTGTCCGATGACATATCCGACCAGCGCGACGCTGGCGATTCCCAGGCCGATCAGCGCTAACTGCTGCAGCGTGGAGGCGATTTCCGCCCGCTTGTGCAGTCCCGGAAGCAGATCCGAGAGTGCCACATACAGCATGCTTGCAGCTGCCAGTCCGAGCAATACCGGCGTCCAGCCTTCCAGCATCGACAGCGCGAAATAGCCCAGCAACGCGCCTATCATCGTCGCCACCCCGGTCAGTAGATTGATCAGGAGCGCTTTGGTTCGGCTGTAGCCCGAGTGCAGCAGGATCAGGAAATCGCCGATTTCCTGCGGGATTTCATGGGCGATGATCGCCAACGCCGTCACCACCCCGAGACGGAAATCGACCAAAAACGCACCCGCGATGATGACCCCGTCGACGAAGTTGTGGAAGGTGTCGCCTACCGTGATCATCAGTCCGGATCGCCCGTGATCGTGTCCATGAGCGTGGCTGCCGTGCGCCTCGCACACCTCTTCGTGGCAGTGTCGCCACAACACCAGCTTTTCGAGCAGAAAAAACAGCAGAATGCCGCCCAGCAACGCCTTCGCCACCGTCTCGATGTTGCCGTCCTTCATCAGCACCGCTTCCGGCAGCACTTCCAGCAGAGAAGCGCCAAGCAGCGCACCAATGGCGTAGCTCACCAGCACGGGGACCCAGTGCGGCCGTGCCGACAAAGCCACGATCGCAGCCAGCAGCAGGCTCAGCAAACTGCCTGCGGCAGTCGCAATCAAAATGATGGCCAGGGTAGACATGTAGGATCGAAGGCAGCACGGAAAGAGGGGGATTATACCGGGCTGAGCATCCAGGCCGATGCGCGTTCTTGCTGTGCCAGACAAGCGGAACACAATTCAGACGTTTGAACCCGCGGTTCCGATCAAGACCACACGCACGGAATTCACGGTCCTGTCCCGCGACCGGAACGGCCACGGGACGGCTTAGCGAACTACCGCTTCCATCAGGAAGCGCCAAGCCTCACTTTTTCGCTTTCTCAGGGCCAACCGACAATTCCTCTTTCAGTTTTTCGATGCTGGCCTTGCCGAAGCCTTTCACGTTGTCCAGTTCATCCAGGCTCTTGAAGTTGCCGTTGGACTCCCGGTACGCAATGATGGCCTTGGCTTTTGCCGGGCCCAGTCCCCTGACCACCTCAAGCTCGGATTGCGTTGCCGTATTGATGTTCACTGCCGCAAATGCCGGAAATGCCATCAAGCCCAGCAACACCAGCACACCCTTAGTCAGCTTTTTCATACTTCCTCCTTTTGAAGTTCGAGAGTCGTGAGCACATGCCCACGCACGCAACCTAACTTCAGAGAAGAAATCCATCCATACAACTTTAGTTGTATGGTCCCATTAATAAATTGATTTAATTGGGAAAGTTTTTTGTACCAGACTCAAGACCTATAGGCATGCGCATGGCTTACAGGCGTGCCGTCAGCCAATCGAGGCTTCCACGCAATAAAAAACCCCCTCTTTTCGGGAGGGGGTTTTGGAGTACCTGTTTGGGTACGCATAAGGAGTCTGACGATGACCTACTTTCACAGGCGAATGCCTACTATCATTGGCGCGGGAGCGTTTCACCGTCCTGTTCGGGATGGGAAGGGGTGGTTCCACTCTGCTATGGTCGTCAGACAAAGGGGTGAGGATCGAGGTTTTTGACCTTGACCCAGCATTCGAATTGTCTGGGGTGCCGATTGTCTTGCGACGTTCAGCCGACTGAATTGGAAGAAGGTTGGGTTGAGGTTGTATCGCATACACACACTGCATGCTTCTCAAAATTATAGGATCAAGCCTCACGGGCAATTAGTACGGGTTAGCTTAACGCATTACTGCGCTTCCACACCCCGCCTATCAACGTTGTGGTCTTCAACGACCCTTCAGTGCACTCAAGGTGCAAGGGATATCTTATCTTCAGGCAAGTTTCACGCTTAGATGCTTTCAGCGTTTATCTCTTCCGTGCTTAGCTACCCGGCGATACGACTGGCGTCATAACCGGTACACCAGAGGCACGTCCACTCCGGTCCTCTCGTACTAGGAGCAGCCCCCGTCAAATATCCAGCGCCCACGGCAGATAGGGACCAAACTGTCTCACGACGTTTTAAACCCAGCTCACGTACCACTTTAAATGGCGAACAGCCATACCCTTGGGACCGGCTACAGCCCCAGGATGTGATGAGCCGACATCGAGGTGCCAAACTCCCCCGTCGATATGAACTCTTGGGAGGAATCAGCCTGTTATCCCCAGAGTACCTTTTATCCGTTGAGCGATGGCCCTTCCATACAGAACCACCGGATCACTATGACCTGCTTTCGCACCTGCTCGACGTGTCAGTCTCGCAGTCAAGCCTTCTTTTGCCATTGCACTATCAGTACGATGTCCGACCGTACCTAGAAGACCTTCGTACTCCTCCGTTACACTTTGGGAGGAGACCGCCCCAGTCAAACTGCCCACCATGCACGGTCCCCGATCCAGATAATGGACCTAGGTTAGAACCGCAACGACACCAGGCTGGTATTTCAACGTCGCCTCCACGAGAACTAGCGTCCTCGCTTCACAGGCTCCCAGCTATCCTACACAAGTCCCGTCACAGTCCAATGCAAAGCTACAGTAAAGGTTCATGGGGTCTTTCCGTCTAGCCGCGGGGAGATTGCATCTTCACAAACATTTCAACTTCGCTGAGTCTCGGGTGGAGACAGTGTGGCCATCGTTACGCCATTCGTGCGGGTCGGAACTTACCCGACAAGGAATTTCGCTACCTTAGGACCGTTATAGTTACGGCCGCCGTTTACCGGGGCTTCGATCAAGAGCTTGCACCCCATCAATTAACCTTCCGGCACCGGGCAGGCGTCACACCCTATACGTCCACTTTCGTGTTTGCAGAGTGCTGTGTTTTTATTAAACAGTCGCAGCCACCATTTCACTGCAACCCCATCGGCCTTCGCGAGCAAGTCGCTACAACCTACCGGGGCGCACCTTATCCCGAAGTTACGGTGCTAATTTGCCGAGTTCCTTCACCCGAGTTCTCTCAAGCGCCTTAGAATTCTCATCCTACCCACCTGTGTCGGTTTGCGGTACGGTTCTCGTTTACCTGAAGCTTAGTGGCTTTTCTTGGAAGCTTGGTATCAGTGACTTCGGCGGCAATGCCGCACCGTCATCATGCCTCGACATTAACCCCCCGGATTTGCCTAAGGGATCTGCCTACACACTTAAACCGGGACATCCAACACCCGGCTCACCTAACCTTCTCCGTCCCCACATCGCAGTAAACGAAAGTACGGGAATTTTGACCCGTTTCCCATCAGCTACGCATCTCTGCCTCACCTTAGGGGCCGACTCACCCTGCGCCGATGAACGTTGCGCAGGAAACCTTGGGTTTTCGGCGAGGGAGCTTTTCACTCCCTTTATCGCTACTCATGTCAGCATTCGCACTTCTGATATCTCCAGCATTCCTTACAGAACACCTTCGCAGACTTACAGAACGCTCCTCTACCATATGCACAAAGTGCATATCCGAAGCTTCGGTTACGTGCTTAGCCCCGTTACATCTTCCGCGCAGGACGACTCGACTAGTGAGCTATTACGCTTTCTTTAAAGGATGGCTGCTTCTAAGCCAACTTCCTAGCTGTCTATGCCTTCCCACATCGTTTTCCACTTAGCACGTCATTTGGGACCTTAGCTGTCGGTCTGGGTTGTTTCCCTCTTGACACCGGACGTTAGCACCCGATGTCTGTCTCCCATGCTCGCACTTCACGGTATTCGGAGTTTGCTATGCCGCAGTAAGCCGCAATGGCCCCCACTAACATTACAGTGCTCTACCCCCGTGAGTGATACATGAGGCGCTACCTAAATAGCTTTCGAGGAGAACCAGCTATCTCCGGATTTGTTTAGCCTTTCACCCCTATCCACAGCTCATCCCCTAATTTTTCAACATTAGTGGGTTCGGACCTCCAGTGCGTGTTACCGCACCTTCATCCTGGCCATGGATAGATCATCCGGTTTCGGGTCTACGCCCCGCTACTATGCGCCCTATTAAGACTCGCTTTCGCTTCGCCTCCCCTATTCGGTTAAGCTCGCAACGGAACGTAAGTCGCTGACCCATTATACAAAAGGTACGCAGTCACCCCTTGCGAGGCTCCCACTGTTTGTATGCATGCGGTTTCAGGATCTATTTCACTCCCCTCCCGGGGTTCTTTTCGCCTTTCCCTCACGGTACTGGTTCACTATCGGTCGACTACGAGTATTTAGCCTTGGAGGATGGTCCCCCCATGTTCAGACAGGATTTCACGTGTCCCGCCCTACTTGTCTCATGCCTAGTTCCACACTCTTGTTTTCGCGTACGGGGCTATCACCCACTATGGCCAGACTTTCCAGACTGTTCCACTAACAAGAATGCTAAATCATGAAGGCTCTTCCCAATTCGCTCGCCACTACTATGGGAATCTCGGTTGATTTCTTTTCCTCGAGCTACTTAGATGTTTCAGTTCACTCGGTTCGCTCTACCTGACCTATGTATTCAGCCAGGAGTACCCTTGCGGGTGGGTTCCCCCATTCAGAGATCTCCGGATCAAAGCTCTATTGCCAGCTCCCCGAAGCTTATCGCAGGCTTACGCGTCTTTCATCGCCTGTAGTCGCCAAGGCATCCACCACATGCACTTAGTCGCTTGACCCTATAATTTTGAGCACCAAATACGCTTGCGCACATTTGATGATCGCATTACAGGTGTGTTTGCTTTCCGCACAACAAGGCTCGGCGCCTCACCATGCGGTCGATACAATTTCAACCCATGTTGGGATGTTCATCACAAACATCCCACCTTCTTCCAAATTTTTAAAGATCAGCCGTTACGCATAAAGCGTAAGCACTAAAGCCAAAGGCCTCACTGCTTACGATTCACGCTGATAGGTACTGCGACACAACCACTTCAAGACCAAGAGATGTGGTGGAGGATGACGGGATCGAACCGACGACCCCCTGCTTGCAAAGCAGGTGCTCTCCCAGCTGAGCTAATCCCCCTCTGAATTTCGATAGCCTTCGCATTGCTGCGTTGCTCGACACCTTGTGTGCACTAGCACACGGCGGTGTCTCGCGCCTTGCTCTGCTCGACTCTCGAACCTCAGAGCCGAATCTGGCAAACCGCCAAGCCACCTTTGTCTGGTGGGCCTGGCTGGATTTGAACCAGCGACCCCACGCTTATCAAGCGTGTGCTCTAACCAACTGAGCTACAAGCCCGGTCTTGAAACAACCGATAGGTGTGAGTGTTGAAGCGGCTTTCTCTAGAAAGGAGGTGATCCAGCCGCAGGTTCCCCTACGGCTACCTTGTTACGACTTCACCCCAGTCATGAAACCCACCGTGGTAAGCGCCCTCCTTGCGGTTAGGCTACCTACTTCTGGCAGATTCCACTCCCATGGTGTGACGGGCGGTGTGTACAAGACCCGGGAACGTATTCACCGCGACATGCTGATCCGCGATTACTAGCGATTCCGACTTCATGCTCTCGAGTTGCAGAGAACAATCCGGACTACGATCGGCTTTCTGGGATTGGCTCCACCTCGCGGCTTGGCAACCCTCTGTACCGACCATTGTATGACGTGTGAAGCCCTACCCATAAGGGCCATGAGGACTTGACGTCATCCCCACCTTCCTCCGGTTTGTCACCGGCAGTCTCATTAGAGTGCCCTTGCGTAGCAACTAATGATAAGGGTTGCGCTCGTTGCGGGACTTAACCCAACATCTCACGACACGAGCTGACGACAGCCATGCAGCACCTGTGTTCCGATTCCCTTTCGGGCACTCCCGCATCTCTGCAGGATTCCGGACATGTCAAGGGTAGGTAAGGTTTTTCGCGTTGCATCGAATTAATCCACATCATCCACCGCTTGTGCGGGTCCCCGTCAATTCCTTTGAGTTTTAATCTTGCGACCGTACTCCCCAGGCGGTCAACTTCACGCGTTAGCTTCGTTACTAAGGGATTTCACTCCCCCAACAACCAGTTGACATCGTTTAGGGCGTGGACTACCAGGGTATCTAATCCTGTTTGCTACCCACGCTTTCGTACATGAGCGTCAGTGTTATCCCAGGGGGCTGCCTTCGCCATCGGTGTTCCTCCACATCTCTACGCATTTCACTGCTACACGTGGAATTCCACCCCCCTCTGACACACTCTAGACTGCCAGTTCAAAATGCCATTCCCAGGTTAAGCCCGGGGATTTCACATCTTGCTTAACAATCCGCCTGCGCACGCTTTACGCCCAGTAATTCCGATTAACGCTCGCACCCTACGTATTACCGCGGCTGCTGGCACGTAGTTAGCCGGTGCTTCTTCTGCTGGTACCGTCATTAGCAAGCTATGTTAGAGCTCACCGTTTCGTTCCAGCTGAAAGAGCTTTACAACCCGAAGGCCTTCTTCACTCACGCGGAATGGCTGGATCAGGGTTGCCCCCATTGTCCAAAATTCCCCACTGCTGCCTCCCGTAGGAGTCTGGGCCGTGTCTCAGTCCCAGTGTGGCGGATCATCCTCTCAGACCCGCTACTGATCGTCGCCTTGGTAGGCCTTTACCCCACCAACTAGCTAATCAGACGTCGGCCGCTCGAATAACGCAAGGTCTTGCGATCCCCTGCTTTCCCCCTCAGGGCGTATGCGGTATTAGCACACCTTTCGGTGCGTTATCCCCCATTACTCGGTACGTTCCGACGCATTACTCACCCGTTCGCCACTCGCCACCAGGAGCAAGCTCCCGTGCTGCCGTTCGACTTGCATGTGTAAAGCATTCCGCCAGCGTTCAATCTGAGCCAGGATCAAACTCTTCAGTTCAATCACTGCTATTACTTCAATACTTCTGTCGCTCAACTCAAATGAATTACTTCATTGAAGTGTGAGCATTTATGCTAGTTGTCAGACCAGCCGAAACCAGTCCAACTACCGCAACAACACCCACACCTATCGGCTGTAAATTGTTAAAGATCAATCTCTTACTGACTTCGCTTTCGTTGCGTTGCCGTTTCGAGAGGTGCGCATTCTACGTAGTTCACATAAAACGTCAACACTTATTTCGAAATGGTTGCGGGGGCAGGATTTGAACCTACGACCTTCGGGTTATGAGCCCGACGAGCTGCCAGACTGCTCCACCCCGCGCCTGTCGCAATGAACCGCGTCAATCGAGAAGCGGAACTATAGCAAAGCGTTCCGTAGCGCGTCAACACTTACCCGGCATCTCGAACAGACCGCTGCGTCACGAAAGCAATATGTCCAATGTTTTCAGTCGACTGCGGCGATCGGGTACATTCGACGCAAGCGGCGTTCTTCGCGGGCGACGCGGAAAGCGCCGGCGGTTCTGCACATTTTTTGTGCAGACAGCGCGGCGGCAAACTGGCTACCATTCAGCGTCGTCATCGAATGAAAGTCCGCCGTGCGCATCACCGATTTCTCCCTTTCGCGCCTGCCCCGCATCGAGTTCGGCCCGGGCGCGCTCGCCAGACTACCGGCCATCGCCCGCAGCTACGGCACGCATGCCTTGCTGGTAACCGGCGCGGGCTCCTTGAAAGCGTCGCCCTTCTGGCCCGCCGTGACCAGCGGACTGAAGGCACAGGGCATGTCGTGGCTGCACCTCGCGATTCCGGGCGAGCCGTCGCCGCAGATGATCGACGAGGCCGTTCGCGCCTTGCGCACCGAAGCCGTCGACGTGGTGATCGGCATCGGCGGCGGCAGCGCGCTGGATGCCGCGAAGGCGATCGCCGGCCTGCTGAAGCCCGGCAATTCGGTGATGGATCATCTGGAGGGCGTGGGCCCGGAACTGCCCTATGCCGGCCCGGCGACGCCGTTCGTTGCGGTGCCGACCACCGCAGGCACCGGCTCGGAGGCGACCAAGAATGCGGTATTGAGCGTGCAGGGCGCGGACGGCTTCAAGAAATCCTTCCGCGACGAGAAACTGGTGGCCGCAATCGCGCTGGTCGATCCGGATCTGCTGGCCACCTGCCCGCCTGCGGTGATTGCGGCCAACGGCATGGATGCGCTCACCCAGCTGCTGGAATCCTATGTCTCCAGCCGTGCCGCGCCGCTCACCGATTCGCTCGCCTGGGGCGGCATGAAGGCGGCACGCGACGGCCTGCTGGCTTTATATGCGGACGCGGGCGACGCGGCAGCGCGCGAACGCATGGCGTATGCGGCGCTGGTATCGGGGATCACGCTGGCGCAGGTCGGGCTCGGTTCGGTGCACGGGCTGGCCGCCCCGCTGGGAGCGTTCTTCCCGATTCCTCACGGCGTCGCGTGCGGCACGCTGGTGGCGACCGCCACGCGCATCAATATCGAAACGCTCCGCATGCGTGCACCGTCGCATCCCGCGCTGGAAAAATACGCGCAGGTGGGTCGCCTGCTCAGCCACCAGGGGCAGCTGGACCAGACGGCCTCGCACGCTGTCCTGATCGACACGCTGGACGCCTGGACGCGCGACCTCGGGCTGCCGACGCTGGCGCATTACGGCGTCACGCCGGTCGACATTCCGCGCATCGTCGCCCACAGCCGCGGCAGCAGCATGAAGACCAACCCGATCCGGCTCGAGGACGACGAAATCGCGGCCATCCTCACTGCCCGCCTTTGACGGCGGCATGCTCAAGTTAGCCGCCCGCCATCCGCTATTTCCGCAACCCAATCACCTGGAGCGCCCCATGTCCGGCCTGCTGGTTTTCTTCATCGTCCTCGCCCTGATCGGCGTCTTCGTCATCTTCATCTACAACCAGCTGGTGACGCTGAAGCACAACGTCGGCAAATCCTGGTCCAACATCGACGTCCTGCTCAAGCAGCGCCACGACGAGCTGCCCAAGCTGGTCGAGACCTGCAAGCAATACATGCAGTTCGAGCAGGAGACGCTGGAAAAAGTGATGCAGGCGCGCAGCCAGGTGGCGAGCGCACGCGCCTCGCACGACATCCCCGCCCTGGGCCAGGCCGAAGGCGCGCTGCGGCTGGGGCTGGGCAATCTGTTCGCGGTCGCCGAAGCCTATCCCGAGCTGAAGACCAACGAGACCTTCCAGTACCTGCAGGCGCGCATCACCGGGCTGGAAAACGCCATCGCCGACCGCCGCGAGTTCTACAACGACACGGTCAACGTCAACAACGTGCGCGTCGAGCAATTCCCCGACACCGTCATCGCACGCCTGTTCGGCTTCCGCCAGTTTCCGCTGCTGCGCTTCGCCGCCGAGGAAAAGAAGGACGTCGACCTGAAACAGCTCTTCAATAGCTGATGCTGCGCAGGCACTGGGGGGGCGAATGGCGGCATGACTACGCCAACCTCGCGCTGAGCGGCGGCAACCTCCTCATCCTGCTGCTGGGCCTCAAGTTGCAGTCGCGCATCGGCTGGCAGCTCAGTTTCGCGCTGGTCGGACTGACCAGCTTCTGGGCGTGGTTCGCCAATCTCAAGCGTTACCGCACCGTGGCCGACACGCCGACCTCGCGCATCGCATCGGCGCCGCAGGGCTACATCGAAATCACGGGGCGCGGACAGCAGCCGCCCGGCGCCAGCCTGGTCAGCCCGCTCAGCGGCCTGCCCTGCCTGTGGTACCGCTATCGCATCGAGCGCAGAAACGGCGACCGCTGGGAATACGTCGAATCCGGCATCTCGCACGACACCTTCGGCGTCAGCGACGGCAGCGGCCAGCTGCTGGTCGACCCCGACGGCGCGGAAATCATCACGTCGCGCAAGCAGGTTTCCAATACGGACGGCTACCGCAGGACCGAGTGGACGCTGATCGAAGGCGAGACGCTTTACGTCATCGGCGAGCACGTCACCCTCGGCGGCCCGAATGCCGTGCTCGACAAGAAGGCCGACCTCGCCACCCTGCTGGCCGAATGGAAGCGCGACAAGACCGCCCTGCTGGCACGCTTCGACGCCGACCGCGACGGCGAAATCAGCCTGGCCGAATGGGAGCGTGCGCGCCAGGCCGCGTCCGACGAAGTCGACCGCACCCATCTCGACATCCGCCTGAAGGACGGCATCCACCTGCTGCGCAAGCCCGCGCACGGCCAGCCCTTCCTGATCGCCAATCGCGAAGTCACCGCGCTGGTGCGGCATTTCCGCCTGTGGAGCTGGGCGCATCTGGTGCTGATCCTGGTTGCGCTGGCGGGGCTGGTTTTCCTCGGCCGCGGCGCCTGAGCCGCGCTTGCCCTGCCCCGCCCCGCGCCCTATAGTGAAAGCCATGGAGGACGCGCAATGAAACACCTCATACCCGAAACACCGCCCGACTACGACCACACCCGCATCATCGAGCGCCCCGATGGCTGTTACTGGATCGATGCCGAAACCGGCGAGGAGTACGGTCCTTTCGCCAGTCTGCTGGAAGCCGTGCAGGACATGGAATACAACGCCGACAGCGACTTCGAGCCCGGCGAAACCGTGGAAGAAGCCGAGGACGAAATTGGAATCTCCGACTGGATCGATCCCGACACCGGCGATCCCGGCGAAGGCTCCCACCGTCCGATCGAATGAGCCCTGCCCCTGCCGACCCGCAATTATCCTGAATCGCGCGCAGCGGTTTCAGCCGCGCGCGCGTCGCGCTCGAACCAGTTGTCCCGGTACGGATGACCGCCGCGCAGCCAGACCCACAGGCCGGCCAGCGGATACAGCACCAGCATCAGCAATCCCCAGCGCTCGAACTGCCTGACGTGCGCACGCTCGTGCGCGCGGGTGGCCGTCAGCGCATCGAGCGACACGCCCAGCACCACATGCCCCAGCGTGATCGCCGCCACCGCGCCGCTGAAGGGAAATCCCAGCCGCAGCACCCGCGCCGGCCAGCCGCCGGCGGACTCCAGCACGCCGTCGACCCGCCGCACCACCCCGCCGCTGCTGCGCGCAAGCAGCGCGATGAGCATGCCCAGCAGCGTCACCGGCAGCGGCCAC
>Ga0209318_1001827_pt1 | contig 11880 bp, 27 predicted proteins | sample RifGroE1_FD_183999 | JGI IMG/M metagenome (GOLD analysis project Ga0209318, IMG submission 183999) | Groundwater microbial communities from Rifle, Colorado, USA - Groundwater E1 (SPAdes) (version 2) | ecosystem: Environmental > Aquatic > Deep subsurface > Groundwater | place: Rifle, Colorado...
TTAAATTGAAATTCAAAGAAAAAGATAGGGTAAGAGTTAAAAATATAAGAGACGAAGCTACAATATGTGATATTGAACCAAGTTATTTAATTGGTAAAATAGGTACAATTATTTTTATTGACTATATTCCAGAAATCAATGGGGATATTGATTGTCCATATGAAATTAGATTCGATGATTATAAAGCACAGGAATCAGGAAATGCTTTTTGGGAAGAAGATGAATTAGAATTAATTAGTTCAGAAGAAATTCCTTTATATCCATTTAATCTTCCAAATGATAGGAATATTTCAGATGCTTTTTATTATTTAAAAAGTAAGGGAGTTACACCTGAAATATATGAAAAGCTATGGGAGTTATGGAGGTAATAAATGGATTGTATAAAATGTGATATAACTGATTTATGTAGATTACGCCCCTATGCTGTTGATGTCGAGCATAAGATTAGAGATATAAATATGCTTGGTTTGCCATTTATTATTACAACTAAGTGTGAGTATTATAGAGATATGGTGTCAAAAGCTGAATTACAAAAACAATTAACTGAATTACAAAAAAGATTAGAAGTATAAATAATAAATAAATTTGTGTACTAATTAAAAAATGTTAGTTTAGAATTATGGTCTAGAAGGAAAGGTGATTTAATGACAGTAAATGATTTGCATGAAGAACTTGGCAAACTAATGAAAAACAATCCTAGTACAATTAATGATGAAATTTATTACTTTAGTTACGATTGGAAGGTTGATGCTATTAATAGTTTAAGTATTGAATGGGATTTAGATGGGGAAGGCAGATACATAATATTAAAATAATGTTTCAAAGTTAACATTTCAATTCAATAAATAAAGGAGGATAAATTATGACAATTTGTAGAGAATGTGAATTTTACTCAGAGGATGATTTAACAGGACTATCTCCACAAGATAAACTAGATCATGTAAGTGGTCACTGTATGGATGCTGATAATCCAGATTTTAATGAATGGGCAAGAACATTTGGTAGAGGTATTACTAGGGAAGATTCGTTAACAAATCCTAAATGGTGTTCTAAATTGGATAATCCTGAAACAACAGAAGAATATTATACTAAAGATGAAATTAGTGAATTTGTTAAGGAAGAAATTAGAAATAGGAAATTGATTGAATTTATAAGACATGTTAGATCAAATGATATAATTTGGTATTAATTAAATATTATGAACATTCAATTGAATGAAGGAGGTGATATATTTAATGGACGCATTTAAATTTGTCAATATCACTAGAAAATATAAGAAATGTCCAAACTGTGGAAGCAGTTGGAAAGAAACAAAATTACAAGTCAGTGTAAAAGATGAAATTGTAACAATTAGTTGCGAATGTGGTTTCTTAAAATTAGTTGATGAAAATAATAAAGAGATTAAGGAGGGATAGATTTAAATTGAATAGCACAATATTTTTACCAAAAACAATTAAAGTAGGTTATCAGTCACGCTCTGATACATACACAGGACAATTGGCTTATGTTATTTATTATGACCAAAAGAATGTATTAAGAAAAAGTAAATCATGGGAGAGTTGGCGTGACAAGAAAATTGAATCACAAGAGTTTGAAAACATACCAACTTCAGGATTTGTGCTTAATAAGAAAGTAGGAGACTATTCAAGTGGTTGGGATCATCGAAAATCATATTGTAGAGTTTACGATGAACGAAACTTCGAATTTGAGATTACAATAGAAAATTTACTCTATATTCTTGAAAATGCTAATTCTATCAAAGGTAAGGGATTAGAAGGGTTATTTGTCTATGGTTGGTCAGGATCAGATTTACTATTGATTCCAGTAGATTCACCAGACTACATTGAATTAGCAAAATTGAATGACTTAAGACATGAGAAGAAGAAATTCGATGGCAAGACTCTAATCTTAGGTGGGACATATAAATCTAATTCTAATAAAGAATTAATTTATTTGGGTAGATTTTATGAAAATAATGATGACAGCAAAGAAACTAAAACATATTTCTTCTATGATAGAAAGTCAAGTTATAGGAAAATCAATTCTATAAAATCTTTATCAGGAAGTATAATTGATATAGTTGATGAAAATTGTGTTGAAGATTACTCTAATTTGATGGATGAATTATTAAAAGATAGTAGTTATTCTGCCAGAGAACCTAAAAATGATGTATATTTAGATTATACTTTAGAAGAATTTAAGAAATTGCTAGAAAAGAATTCATATTGGCATAATAAGTGTTATGTAAAAATTGATAAAAAATATGTAAGATATTACATCGAAAGACAAAGAAATTATTATCATTATTCCTATTCTAATTATGACAAAAGAAATGAAACTTATAATGTTTATACTACTACCAAGGGGAGAAAAGATGAAATATTTATGAGAGAAGCATCTCCCGAAAATGTTTTCAATACAATTAAACCAAAATACTTAGTAACTTATAATGTTAATAAAGAATTAATTAAGGAGTGGAAATAAAAATGGCAAATGAAACAAACGATTCTAAAATTATGGTATTAAAGAAACAAATTGAGGAAAAGAAAATTAAGTTAGGTAAATCTCAAAAGTTTACACCAATCACTAATTGTTCAATCGAGTTAGATGGTGTAAGAACTAATATCCAAGTTCTCAATAAGGAGCAATTAACTTATCTATTAGTTAAACTTAACTCATATGCACTTTCTGCTAAAAGTTTAGAAATTGATTTTGTTATTTCTGGATATCATGTTGCAGATTGGATTACAGATATTAAATCTAAACTTGATTTTATGAGTCGTAAAGAAGAAGAAAATAAACTTAAAATGATGGAGTCTAAGTTACATCAATTACTTTCTAATGAGAAGAAAGTAGAGCTTGAAATTGATGAGATTATGAAGAATTTGTAATAATTAATTGAAGGAGGGTGTTAAATAACTCTCCTTCGAAAGATACATTTGATGCCGACAAGAGGAGGTAGTAAAATAGTGAAAATAAGAAAACCATCTCTAAAAGAAATATTAATTCTAATGATAGTTTATAACGGATGTAATGGCATAATTGGAGTAGTACAGGATAATTGTTTTTATGCAGGATGCAGTATTGGATTGGGATTAATATTGATTTATTTAAGGGGAAAGTTTTGTTAGAAAGGAGAAACAAAATGAGCGATCCAAATGATTTTCAATGTGATATTTGTGATAATACCTTAACTTCAGAATCTTGTTTTTGTGAAAATTGTAAAACGTGGTTATGTAATGGTTGTGCATTTGAAGATGAATGTGACGAAAGGCAAGGGAAATAATGACAATTGAAGAATTGGAAATACAAAGAAAGCAAATTAACAATGAATGGCAAGAATTGAGAAATAAACAATATAATGTTGAAAAAGAATATCAAGAATTACTCCAAGAAAAATGTAAGAAAAATATTAATCGTTGTTTTAAAAAGTTAAAAGGTGAAAAGGTTATATCTTATTGCATGATTATAAATATTGATAAACCAAAACCGCAAATGAATGGATTACCATTGTTTAATGAATATCAATATCCTGCTTTATGGTTTAATTATCCATATAAAAATTCCAAGATGCCATTTCATGAAGATGATATATTTTCAGGAGCATGGGGCAATGGGAATAATATTGTAGATAAAATGAATGGAGTTTCATATCTTGAAATTTCTAAGGAGGAGTTTATTGGTAAATTTAATGAAGTTAATCAAGCGTGGGCGAAGAAGTTAGGAGAGATGTAAAATGAAAGAATTTAATAATCAGCTACTAAAATTCAAAATCACTAATGACAAAATTAAAATGGAAATAAGCCTAAAAGATTTAGTATGGTTATTTCACAATAGTCCAGATAACTGCGGTGAAGACGGAATGGGTTTAGGGGCAAAAATAAAGCGTGGTAAAAGACAAGAATTTGCTGAATACATAGTAAATATGCTTATGGACGAATCGCCAAACAATGGTAATAATATGAGATGGGGAGAACCATTTGAAGATATCTTCATGGAAATCTTTGAAGGTGCTGAAAAATTTTGTCAATATGTTGGTTATGATGATGAAGAATAATATGAATTGGTGTAAAAGAGATAAACGTGAATGCATAGGAGATATTTGCAGTATGCGTCCACAACCAAAAGAATTAGAAACTTATGAAGATTGCCCAGAATTTGCAATTAGAGGACAGAGGAGTAAATTGAATCTTTATTATGATGATTTTGGATATGATTATGAAAAACTTGCTAAAGATTTAGAAATACTTATAAATAAACCTAACAAATGAATATTTCAATTGGAGGTTAAATTATGAAGGAAGAAAATTGTCCTAAGTGTGGTCATAAATTACATTGGACTTATGAAATCAAAGAAGAATATAAACAAGGAGAAGATCCTAGAATTTATGGAGTTATATGTTCTCATTGTGGTTATGAAAAATATGATAAAGACTAGGAATTAGAAAGGAGATAGATCAATGAGTAAATTATTTGAAGAAAAATCTAAATTATATCATTCCAAACCTAACTATATTAAAGCGGCAAAATATGAAAAAGGTATGGAAAATGGATGGGTTGTAGAGTTTTTTGGAGAAGATAATGGTTTTGGGTTTGATTTTAAAATCTTCAATTCAGAAGACGAAGCGTTTGAATATTACAGATTAAAACCGCTACAATGTGTCTCCGCAATCAACAATGGAAAAGAAAATGTTGTTGAATATGAGGTTGAATATAGTGAACCAAAACCTTGTTTATGGCATAATCAAATAAGAAAAATGACAGACTTTGATTATGAGTGGGAAGAATTAGTGTATGATATTCTTGAAGAAGATAGTTGGATTATACGATGGGAAGGGTTAGAAGGATTTAGTATTTACAGTGACGATTTTATGAAATCTGATTGGATACTAGATAATTAGCATCGAATAAAATCTGACTATTATTGGATTAGAAAGGAAATTATAATGAACAATAAAGAATTATTTAAGCAAGAATATTTAATGAAATGGTATGAACCATCAGAATGTTATCTTAGAGCATATGATTTGTGGATTGATTATGAATATAATTGTGAGAAATTTGATAGAGATATTTGTCATGGAGGGGTCGATAGTCAAGGATTTGTTAAACCATCAAACACACATGAATTAAGATTAATTAATCAAAATGCAAATTATCTTAGAGATAAAGTTTGGATGAGAGCAAAGGAGTTAGGAATATTTGATTTTAAAGATTTTAACAATGCACGAAGAGATGTAAATAAATTAACTTGGGAAGGTATTCAAAGAGAATATCAAAGATTATGCGTCCAATGAAAATTACCTTTTATGTGGCGAAAGAAAGGATAAATAATGAGATATTTTGAATTCAGATTAGCAAATGGCGAAGAATGGTTTTTAAAAGCAGAAGATAATTATACTTTAGAATATCTAAAAGATGATATAGAAAATAATAAATGGATAAAACTCAATAGTAGTGGTCGGGTATATATTCCTAACGGAGTAAAGTTTATCCCAAAAGAAGCTGATATCCAAACTTGTAATATTGTTAGTGTGATAGAAAATGAAGATTATCAGAAAAATATTGACAAATGGAATATCAGAAAAAAAACAACAAGATATTATTATTAAGCAAATTGAGAAATACAAATTCAATTTTAGAATGAAGTTATGGTCATATTTTAATTCCAGTAAAGATTTGACAGGGTTTAATGATGGTTATTTGAAGAAGATATTAAGTCAATGTATAAAATATAAATGTAAATTGAAGGAGAATAATTAATGAAAAGATTTAAAACAACAGTAACCAGAACTGACGAGTATATAATTGAACTTGATGAAAATATTATTGATAAAGAATGGATGGAACATTTTGCAAGATATTTTCATGGATTTGACACTTATGAAGAACATGTAGAATTCTTAGCACAGTGTAGAGCAAGGTTTGAACAAAGTTTTATTGAAGGGTATGGAGAAGTATTAATCAATGGTAAAAAGTCTTGGGGCGTTGAAGACGAAAAAGATGTTAATAAAGGTATAAATATTATTGTTAAAAGTGAAGATGAAGATTGTGAAGTTGAAGTGGAGGAGATTAAATAATGGAATTAATAAATAATTACGACCCAAATCATAGTTATGGTACACATACAGTAGAAGCTACATTACAAGTATGGGGTTATAGAAAAATTTTAACCTACGAAATGGGAGGTAATTGCAAGGGATTAACTGTTTTGGATGGTTGTATTGATGAATTGCTGGAACAAATCGGATTCTACAATGACGAGGATGAAGATGAATATGGTTGCACAATTTATTTGATAAATGATGATGGTGATGAATTAGAATATGAAATTTTTGATGAATCTGATTTGGAAAATATTATTGTTGGATTAAAAATTATAGGGTTTGTTGAAAAAGAAGAGTATTAATAGTTTAAAACGAATCTTTTAAGGGGTAAGGAGATGATAATTTGAAACAATGCAAAACATGTGATACATTTCAATTATTTTATATTAAATCAAATGAAGAATATTTAGAATCGCATTGTGGTATTTGTTATTTAACAAATCAAGATCAAATAGTTCCAGTTTGGAATTATTGTGATAGACATACCCAAGTAAATCAACCATTTAAGCGAAAATAATTATTTGGATGAACAAGACAATGAAACAGAAATACACATTAGTAAAGAGAGAACTAGTTAAAGAAAAGACTTTTAGGGTAATAATTGTAGCAGATTCAAATGATGCTGATTACATTACAGAAGATACAACATATACAGAACAAGAATTTAATGATTCTGTCAACATTTTAATAGACCTAATTAAAAATCATAGTGGTAGACATGAATTTGAAAATTTCCGAAATGAAACCGAAGAAGGTTATATAGAGGTTCCTTATTGTGAATATGGAAGTTGCCATACATTAAAAAGTATTGAAATTACTTGCGAAGATGTTGATGGTATTATTTATAATGTTGAATTAATAGATGATGAAGGAAAATTAATTCCCATAAGGAACTGATTTCATGACATAATCAAAATCAATAATATAAATATAATAAAAGAGGAGAGATTTTATTGAAAAGTCCTATTAAGTGGATGGGTGGAAAAAGCAAATCAGTCAAAACTATTTTGCCTATTATTCCAGAGCATGATTGTTATATTGAACCATTTTTTGGAGGAGGGTGGATATATTTTGCAAAAGAACCATCAAAGGTTGAAGCAATTAATGATGTCAATGGAGAATTAATTAATTTCTTCGAAGTATTAAGAACTAAAAAAGATGAATTTCTTTCTCAGTTTGAATTTGCGTTAAAAAGTAGGGAGTTATATCTTAGTTTTCGTAAAAATATGGATTTAGATAAATTATCAGATGTTGAACGTGCTTTTAGGTTTTATTACATAATTCAAAATGCTTTTGGTGGAATGTATAGAATGAATAAAAAAGGAGAGTGTAATGCAGCATTTGTATCTAGTCCAAGGAAAGAGGCACAGGGGAGTTTCTGGGATTTAGATAAGATAAAAATAGCACATGAGAGATTAAAAACTACAATCATTGAAAATAGAGATTATAAAGATTTAATTAAAATTTATGATAAAGAGAATTCATTTTTCTTTTTTGATCCTCCGTATGATACAGACCTTAAATATAATGGAGATGGGCGATTTGATTATGACGTATTGTTAGATACTTGTAGGAATTTAAAAGGTAAATTTTTATTAACACTAAATGGAGAAATGAAAGAGAAATTTAAAGAATTTCAAGCTATAAAAAATACAAATAATTAAAGAGGGAGTAAAGTATGATATTAGAATCATTTAATGAAATGTGTGACAATGAAACAATTTGTGATTATTGTTATCGAACCGATTATGGAGAATATAAATCTTGTGTTACACCTTCTGGATACTCTTCTTGTGAAGGAATGTGGTGTGAAGAATCTTACGAGGCGTATTTAGATGATAATAATGCATCTAAAAAACTAGTAAAATATCAAAATAATGTAAAATTATTAAATAAGGAGGAGTTAATAAAATGAGTACAGCGCTTAAATTTGAATTTGATTTCGAAGAAGTTTTTGAGGGAATTAAGTTGGGGGTAATTAAAGAAATGTCAGAAGCAACTTTCGATGATATTACTACTAGTGCAATTAATCAGGTTAAAAATGAAATGAAAAATAAAATATCTCTTACATATAAAGATGAATACGAAATCAGAGACGAAATCAAAAAAGAAATTAAAGAAAAAGTATATCAAAAACTAATTACTGAAATTAAAGATGAATATAAAAAGAAGTATAAAGATACATTTAATAGAGATGTGACAAATGCACTTAATCTCGTAGAGGAAGAGGTCATAGACGAAATAAAATCTGAAACAATTGATAAGTTATATAATGATTTATATTCTAACATTCAAAACCAAGTAAAATCTAAGATTAATAGTTCTGTATCTGAATTAATTAATGCAATTACAGGTAACAATATTAAAGTTAAAAATACTAAAAATACCATTTCCAAAGAAGAATATGATAAACTTATACATAGAGATGAAATATTAACTGCATTAGAAAATGGTGGAGTAGATAATTGGGAATGGTATGGTGAATCTTTAAGCAATTATTTTGAAGATAAGGATAAATAATATGGATAATTATTATTGGAAATTGGATTAATGGTAAAATAAATTCTAGAAAATAAAATAAAAATATTGGAGGAATTAAAGTGACAAATGAACAATTAAAAAGAGGCCAAGAATTAAATCAACTTATTAAAATAACCAAGGAAGCAATTAATAATCTAAAAGTAATTAAACCAAGCAAAATACATGGTGGTATTTATTATGCAGATGGTATTTATAATTTTACTGTCTGTGAGCATAGGGATGGATCGGGTAAGAAAGCTGATTTAAGTAGATATTATGGCAATGAAAATTTGCTAAAGGTTATTATTGAGGAATTAGAGGTTCAATTGCTTACATATGAATTATGGTATAGTGCCCTTTAGAAAGGAAGTTGAAATATGAGTTACGAATGGGTATATGAAATTCTTAAAGACATTGAAGATAGAGACTTTAAAAATTGTAAAAAAGATTGTTATGGAACTAATTGTAAATATATTAAAGAATGCAGTTGGTATCATTATAAACACAGAGAAGAATTTGCATTGCAAGATTTATTGGAAGGAATTAAAAATGCTATTTTCTAGGATTGGAGAATATATGAAAAAGTCATGTCATTGTCTATGTGGTGGAATTGCAAAATTCCAAGTAGCAGAAGTCTGGTATATAATAAACGATAAAAGAATTTTAGTGCATAATGTGCCTCACTATCTTTGTTCAATTTGTGGAGAGGTAGGATATGATTCTAACGTTAAATTAATGACGTTATTAAAACAAGCATATAATCAAAACCTTGAAGAAATAAATTATGTAACCAATTAGGTTAAATCACAAATTTTCTAGGAGTTAAGAAAGGAGATAGTTTTATGAGCATGTCGGCTAGAATAGATGTTTATGTTACTGTAGAAAAACTTGAAGAAGTAGAAGAAATAGCACATGATTTACATAAAATTTTAAATAGGTGTGGAATTACAAATAGCGTAAATGTGACGGATGATATTAATGAATGAAATGTCAAAAGTGTCTTGTAAATCAATATATAAATACTTTACTTAATGGTAAAATTATATTATAATACTAATAGGTCAAGCAATAAAATACTGAAATACATAATTAAAAAGGAGATGTTAAAAACAATGAAAAAGTTAATTTCCATATTGCTCTTATCAACTCTTGTACTATCGGGTTGCGGATCATCTAATCAAAGTGATGCAGAATGGTTTGCTGATGAAGTTTTAGATGCAGATGATTGGGGAAAGAAAAAGAAGAAAGTTGTTCCTAAAACTGGCGCAACTTCTCCTAAAACAACAAAACCTTCTACTTCTACCAAATCTAGCACAACTAAAAAGAAATGAGATGATTAGATGGGAAATAGTTTAGTAGCAGAAGGAAAGCTCCAATTTTACCCTACATCATCCCAAGAAACATATAGATTACTTGGACTGTTAGGTAGAATTGATATTGATTGGTTAAAGAAAAATGCTCTTAAAGATTATTATATAAAAGAAGGTATATATCAAGAATTAGCTGAACAATATCTTGACGCAAACATTCCTATGGACTATGTTTACTACGATTACTGGTTAAATATAAAGCAATATGACATGATTAAAAATAATTGTGAATATACTTTAGGTAATGGAAATCAGTTTCCAATTACTGTTTTTGATCTTTTTGCTGGAAATGGCGACTGGTTAGACGTAATAAAGTCCTTTATTCCCAAGAAAAGCAATAGCAATAACTTTTTACTTGTTGCTAATGAACTTGAGTTAAATAGATTTGAAACTGCAAAATCTAATCCAAATATTGATGATTGCTATAATTCTTCATTTGAAGAGTTAAATCTCGGGAAAAATATATGCAGTTTATTTTTGTTCAATCCTCCATATGGTCAAACTTTAACAACTGATAGCAACGGGAAAACGGTATCAATAAGAAATGTCCGACATTATTTAAATCTAATTTTAGATAAACAAATCATCTACAACCCCACAACATCAAAAGATTACAAAACAGGTTACATTGCATTTGTAATCCGCAAAGATGATTTTCTAGATTCTCTAGACATATTATCCAAAAACTTTGACATTCTTAAAAACTCAATCTACAAAACAAATCCAGAAGAATATGCTAAATTCAAACAATACATTTTCATTGCTCATCTTAAACGCCATCCATATGACCTCTCCAACACTTTACAAGCAATGGATTTCACCAAACAATACAATGAAGTAAAAGAAATAATCCTCTCAGAACCAGAATTTAACTTGCGACAATACAATACTTATCAATCAATGAATTACCCTTACATTGACTATGATACAGCAAAAGAAAACAATAAATATACTGAATCCCCTACTACTCATATTAGTAAAAATGATTCAATATGGAAATGGGTAAAAGGAATTACTGAATTAAAAGATTTAGGTGAAGAAAAATTAGTTGTTCCTAAGCCATTAAAATTAGGAGAAATTAGTAATCTCCTAGCATCTGGAATGATTAATGGTGAGATTTCATTAGAAGATGGTACTGGTAGGCATGTTGCTATTGGAGGTACTAAGAGTATTGAGAAGAAGGAAGTAAGTAAATACAAGGATGATAATGGTGATTCTTTTACAGAAACAAAGATTATTAAAATGAGTTTGCCTTACTTAAACATTTTATGTTCTGATAACGGTAAATTGGTGATTAAAGAACTTGGAGGTGAATAATTAATTTGATTCCATATCTTAGAACGACAGATAAAAATACCATTAATTGTAATGCTGATTTAGTTATATTGGATAATGGAGATCCAATATTAATCAGTTTATGTGATTTGCATATCAAGAATAGAAAAATATGTAGTGATTTAATTTCTCATTCTTATCATATTTCATTAAGAGATAGAGAAGATATATTCTTTGAACAATCATTATATTGTAAAGAAAATCATTATCGTTATAAATCAGACAGAATGGAAAATGATTTAACTCATACAATTATTTACAATACTAGAATTAATGATTATTGTATTAATTGGAATAATAAAGATAAGAATGAGATTCTAACAAAGTATTTAAGAAATATTCATTATTTGCCTGTTACTGCTGAAATTGTTAAAATGATTCTAGATAAAGATGATGAAACAAATACTAAATATAAATCTTCTAATTATGGTTGTGTTAGCGAATGTACTGTTTATACTAACAATCCTATGTATACTGATTTAAAGGTATTTAAGATTAATGTGACTTATTTTAAACAAAGTTTAAATGCTTTGACATTAGAGGGTTAT
>Ga0209318_1001828_pt1 | contig 11879 bp, 23 predicted proteins | sample RifGroE1_FD_183999 | JGI IMG/M metagenome (GOLD analysis project Ga0209318, IMG submission 183999) | Groundwater microbial communities from Rifle, Colorado, USA - Groundwater E1 (SPAdes) (version 2) | ecosystem: Environmental > Aquatic > Deep subsurface > Groundwater | place: Rifle, Colorado...
CCGGGTTTTGTTCGTTCTTATCAAAAAAGTAGTAGTTGATAATGTTGTTTTTTGGTACGAGTGATCCCATCTATTCATTCTCTTTATATTCAAAATAAGCTGCAAAAGGACTTAAAATAATTGCAAAACTTGATATTACTTGTATTAGAATAAACTTAAACGAGGGTTCATTTTTAAAAAGGAATATGTTGAAAACTAATAATAGCACTGTAACTGAAGTCACTGCGCCTATAATTGCGACTGCAATCATTTTATTATGTGATGGGGCTGTATGGATAGCTACGCTACATGCCGCAAAGGTTTTCCCAAATTCTGAAATAAAAAGAACAGTAATACCATCTATATAAAAATTTCCCAATGATTCCCCATTTAAAATATTGTATAAATAATCTGCATCTATTACATGCTGATAAGAAAAATTTATCAATAATCCCGCAACGATATAGCCTAATATTGAAGCTGGTAGAATAGCAATCCATCTAAAAATATTTATAGCTTTCGTTTTATTCATTTGGCGGTTTACAAACTTTGCATGGTTTATATCCGGCTTCTTTAGCTTCTGTTGTTGAAGCAAATTCAACAAGGTTTGTACTTTTTATTTTTTGCGCCCATTTACACCAGGTATAATGATATTTGTCTGAATTCCTTGACCCGACAAATTTTTCTGCTGCCGGATGGTTGCAAGAAATAAAAGCGTACATTAAAATTAGAATAACAATATTTCTTTTAATCAAAATTGCTTACCGGTTTCAAGTCCTAATTCTTCGAGTTTCTTTTTTAAGAACACAAGATTTTCGTTATAGTTTTTTGTTTTGCCGTACTGAATTTCTTTTTCTTTTACCATTACTTCGGTACTTAATTTTTGAGTTTCTTCGTTTAGTTGTTTTATAGTGCTTAACAAATAACGAATTACAAAAATTGATTGAGCGGAGATTTTATCAATGTTCATAAGGGCGCGGCGGGGATCGTCTTTACTGTTTTTTAACATGTCAATCAATTCAGAAATTTCTTGCGCGGCTTCGTAGAAAGGTTTGTCTAAGCCTCTGATATTCATTGAAAGAATTGATTCACTTTCCGCGAACATATCAGGATGTTTTCTTTCATCGCCTAATAGCCAATTCATATTACAGCCGAGAGCTGCAATTTTTTGCATTGTTTCGCCCATAGGTACAATGTTTTTTGCTATCCAGTTTGATACTTGGGGTTGGGTTGCATTAATCTCTTTTGCAAAATCACTTATGCCGCCGTGCGATCTATATTTTTTTTCAATAAAAATCTTTAGTTTATCGCCAAATTGTAACATTTTAAAAAATTATATAGTTAGAGAAATAATTAACTTGACAAAACATATTCTATGATATATATTTGGTGTAACAATTTATACAATTAAGACATAAAAACTTATGAACGCTGAATTTTACCAACACCCTAAAAAACCTATTCAAATAAAAAAGAAAATAGTTGTGAAAACGAGAGTTGCCGAGCTTACAGGGATTTCTGTTTCATACGTGGAACAGTTGTTGAACAAGAAAAAACACGGTACAGAAGCTCTTAACCGAGTTTGGACCGCAATAGATGTTTTGTATGGCAATAATTTTGAGCCCATAACGAATACCTTAAAATCGGAATTTAGTAATTAATATGCAAAAGAATTATACACTTAGTGTAATAAATTTCACTTACAAATATAACGATTCTATCATATTTGTAAATACTCCAAAAGTATGAAGTATTAAAAAACAGCTCCTCCGAAAGGGGGATAAACAATAAAAAGGGGCAGAAAGTGACAAAAAAAGAATATACCTTTATTTATATTTGTTATCAGAAATATTTAATAATATCAGAAATCTATGATATTATATTCCAAGCAAAAAACCAGGTTCGTGGCGGTACTAGGGGGAGAATGTATTCCGGTAATAATTTAATGGGTAATCCAAGTGGCACTCAAAGGGCGGTGACTAATCCGGAGGAGCTTAAAAAAATTATATTATCTCTTCCTGAAATAGAAGCTGGTTTGCCCTATGAGGATTTTGAATTGCTCAACGAAAAAGATAAAAAGGAAATCATAGCTTTTGTTGATAAGTTATTCACAAATTAATTTAATGGAGTAAAAAAATGAAGAAAATATTTTTGTTAATTCTGTTTTTTGTTTTATTCGCTTCCGCGCTTATGGCGCAGGGACAGATTTATAAAAAGGCTGACGCAGAGGTACAGTTTGGGGAGATTGTACAGAAACACACGATAGATGTTTCGCTTTTGAAAAATATTATTGCCGGTAAAGAAAAGATAGGTTTTAATATAAACAACAATCTTCTTTTGATAGCCGATGAGAACCGGAATGTACTTTACGGGACTTTGTTTTTTGGGAAAAAAATTAATGACTCGGAGCTTTTATTTTATTTCGGTGTTGATATGGTACAGAAGCTATTGAGTTTATCAAACGAAGAAACTGTTACTTTTACAATAAGAGCAGGGAAGCGAGTTGTAAAAGGAGAAACATTTAATTATTACTGCATTGAAACGACACAGTGGGTTCTACAATTATCAAATCCTTGCCCGCCGGATTGTTTGCTGATCTTTCCAATTGATTATATGTTTTTTAGTGCTCATGCAGGCATCTTAAGTAAAAGGATATTTTCATAAATGTCACGTGAAATAAATTACATAGTTGTTATCTCTTCAATGGTTATTTATGTGCCGATAATTGTTGGGCTTTGGTACTTCTTGAAAGGCAAAAGGTTTGCCGTTGATGTAAAAATTATTTATTCATTTTTATTAGTGGGCGGATTTTTTCAAGCTGCGCAAAATAATTTTTATGCCGGGTGGCTACAAGTTGGAGGCGGAAATTCTCTTTGGTTGTTTCACTTTTATTTGCCTATTGCCTTTTTAATTTTATCGGCTCTTTTCTATAGACGTTTGAGAGAAATAATAATTTTCCATCTTGTAGCGGCTTTTCTTTTCCTAATTATTTTGATTGACTGTTTTATTCTTACGGGTTTTAGCGAGTATCCTTTAGTAAGTATGGTTTTATATAATCTTCACTTTGTAGTTATGCCCGCAGTTTATGGGGCGTTTCATTTTTTTGATTATAGGAAGCAGATGAAAAACAGCGATTCGCCTTTTGTGTTTAATAAAAGAATGCTTTGGTTCTGCTTCGGGCTTCTTACAAACTCCGCGCTTTCTTCTGTTTTGGTTTTATACTCAACGCTGATAGGCGAATTTTATTTAGCAAACGAAATAAGCGCCGTAGTAAACGGTGTTAGTCATTTAATATTTGTGATGGTATTTATTTAATGGAAACTCAAAGTTTGATAATAATACTTTTTGTGTTTGGTGTTTTGTTGGCATCGGTATTTTTTTTCGGCTGGCAGTTTTTCAAAATAAACGAAAAGCGGAAAGAAGAGAAACAAGATCATCAGTTTGAAAAGATAAGTATAAAGTTTGAGAATCTTGAAAAGAAGTTAGAGCTGCTTACCGAAAGAGAAAGGGAAACTTTAATTTTGGTAGGGCAGGGCTTGAGTTCAAAACAGATTGGCGATAAGTTGAACATTGCTGAGAGTACTGTTAAAACTCACCGGAAGAACGCTTATGAAAAGTTGGAAGTAAATAAAGCTACAGAGTTAACGCCGTTTTTTAATGTGCTGATATTAAATAGAAAATAATTTTAGAATAATAAAAACGCCCTCCGCGCTTAAGTTTGGCGACTGACGCGAAGGGCTTTTAAACACAACAAAACAAAAACCATAAAAGGGCTTTTGCAATGTTACACAACAAACTTAATATTAATTCCTCTAAAAAGAAACAATCCCGCAAGCTTCCGCGTTTTGAATATTTTATAAACTCCGGCGGAGAATACCAGTTTGTATTAAAAGCCAATAACGGCAAAACCATTGCCACTGGGGAAGCTTATGCTTCTTTTCAGGGGATGGTTGTTGGGATAAACTCCATAAGGAATTGTTTAAGCGCCCCCATTATCCGCAGAGGGGAACACAATGCAAGTTAAGAAAAAAGAAAAATTATTCAACTTAGCAAAAGACGCATTCCCGGAAATGATGAACAAAACAGAGGCTTCTTTCTACTTGTGGAACCGGGAAGATATTAGAGGATTGAACGCGCTTGAACACGAGCATAAAATATTTTTTGTGATTGAACATGGGAAAGTGTGGATAACAAAATCAACACTGAGCCGTTATTTACGGAATTTAGAAACAAAGTTTGCAGCTTAAAAAAGGAGTGGATATGTGGTATGGGTATTTGCTAGCGGTTTTGTTGGGATTTGTTTTAGGGTGGCTCGCCGCGCTCCCTTTCGGGAATAAAAAAATAACTGATTTAGAATCAGACCTAGTACACGAATCATCAAAAAATTCAAAAGAAATAGAAAAACTTATCGGAGAGAAAAGATATATGTCGCTTGAAATAGAAAAGCTAAAAGGCGAAAAGGCTAACGCGGAGAAGGCTTATCATGAAGTTAGCGAGATATTAAATGAAAGCGCTCAAAGAGAATATCTGGGGTCGATAAAACTTGATACTTCAAAAGAGGGTAATAAAAATGAGCGTTGAAACAAAGCAAGATTTTTCAATTGCGAACAAACAGCAAGAAATTCTTGACGAGCTGCAGAGCAAATCTTTTCATGAACTTTTTGAAATGATTAAGGCTGATGGGAAATGTACGCAAGAGTTTAAAGACGGTGCGCAAAGAATAATTTCTGAAAATATGACGGCTGATGATATTGTTGAGCTGCTGCCTGAGAATGTTACTGACTTACTCCGCTTTGAAGCCGTTGAAATACTTTTTAATAAAGAATGGAATAGAAAACAATGAGCTTTGAATGTTTTTTCACCGCAGTACTTGTTGTTTTTATAGCAGAATTTTTTGCCGCGCTTATTGTTTTCAAGATTATAAAAAAGAGAAATCCAGAGTTAGAGGAATCAATAAATAAACATTAACAAAAAAGGGAGAAGTACCATGAATGAAGCATTAGAAACAAACAATATTCTTGATACTGGCGTAAGAACTTACTTCAGCAATGATGTAAATTTTTTACAGTTGAAAGAAAACATTGATTCAGCCGTTAGCGAGAGTAAAGATATTGTTGTAATGACGGCGAACGATGTTAATTCCGCATCGCATTATTTGAAAAACTTCAAAGCTTTAGGCAAAAAGATTGAATATTACAGAAAAGCAGTAAAGCAGCCGTTTCTTGAAAAGGGAAAAGAAATTGATGAGTTCTTTAAAGAGCTTGCAAATCTTTTTTCAGACGAGTTAGACAGATTAGATAAAGAGCTTAAAGATTTTCAAAAACGTGAAAATGAAAAAGCGGAGAAAGCCGCAGCAGCCGAAAGAAAACGTTTGGAAGAAGAAGCGATTCAGCTTGGAATTCAGGAAGAAGAAAGAAGAAGAAAACGCGCCGATACTATTGCAATTATAAAAAGCGCGGCTGAAGAAATGAAGGTTGAAAATCCGGGTATGACGCAAAATAGTATAATGGCTGCTCTCCAGGGCAATAATGGTTTCCCGGCTGACGTTACTCCCGATGAATGGAGTTATATACTTGGTAATGTTGAAGAATTGGAAGTCGCGGAGGTTGAACCGGCGATAGTCGCGGAGGTTGAACCGGAAACGAGAAAAATAAGTTCGTTAAATTCTTCGGGCTTGCATACAAGAAGAACTAAAAAATATGAGATAACAAATTTTGTTGAATTTGTTCGTTCACTTTCCGACAAAGAAATTCTGCTTTACCTGGAACCGAATAGACAAGCTTTAACTGCTGAACGTTCTAAGTTCGATTTTGAAGCGCACTCTTCTCTTAAAGGTGTACGTTTTTATTTTGATGAAAATTTGAGGTAACAATGCAAGGACTTGACGGAATAACATATTTAAGGCCTTCGGGAATAAATACTTTCTTGGAATGTTCAGCTAAATTTTATTTTGAATACATAGAAAACGTAAAGAGCAAGAATAAACTTGCTCTTGCGTTTGGTTCCGCTATACATGAAACCTTAAAAATGAATTTTGCTCAAAAGATTGAAAGCAAAAAAGACCTTTCTATTGATGCCGCTAAAGATATTTTCTCAGATAATTTTGAAATGGAATTTTCTACTGTTGATGAACATGATTTTAATGAAGAAGATAAACCCGGAGTTTTAAAAGATCAAGGTGTTCTCCTTATCGAAAAATATCAAAAAGAAGTATCTCCGCGAATTGTCCCGGTTGCAGTTGAACAGAAGATAAAAGTAAAATTCAAAAACTATGATTACGGATTAACCGGAACTGTTGATTTATATGACAGTAATGGGATTATAGTTGATCATAAAACTACAAAAAAAGAAATTAAAGAAGTCCCGGACAATTATAAACGACAAATTTCCGCATACTCAATTCTTGAAGAAGCTACAGGAAGAAAAGTAAACGGTGCGCGTATTGATTTTTTAAGACGCACAAATACAGAAATACGGCACAAAGTAGTAATACCCGATCAAGATTATTTTCTTAAAACAATGCAAACAGTTGGTGACGCAATACAGAAGGGCGTTTTTGTACCTAACCGAAATTCATTTTTGTGTACGAAACGTTTCTGCAAGTTTTATGAAGTATGTGAAAAGAAACATGGTGGAATAGTAAAATCATAAATTTAATTATTTAACAAAATGGGAGAAACAAAGTTATGAAAGAAAATGGTTTTGACGTTGCCGATGTGAGTGAATTAAATTCTTCTACAAATGATTTAATTTCTACACAAGGCTTAATGCAGACAAAGGCACAATATACAACAGCAGTTCAGGTTATAAAGAAAAGAAACCTTAACGAAGTAATACTGGAAGTAGAAAAAGAAGCCGCGCTTGCAGAGGATGAATTTTATTACTCTTGGGGACAGGGCAAGGGTTATATCGAAGGTTTATCAATCGGCGGGGCTTTAATCATTGCTCGTAATTGGGGGAATTCTGCCGTAAATGTTAGAGTTGAAGAAGGATTAGACAATTATATTTTTTATGGTGACTTTATTGATTTTCAAACCGGCTTCAATTTAACAAGACCTTTCAGAATGGCAAAAAAAGTTTTAAAGAAACGTGACGGATCTGCAATATATGATCAGGAAAGAAATGATGATATAGTTTTTCAAATTGGTGCTTCAAAATGTATGAGAAACGTTATTTCAAACGGTGTCCCGAAATACCTTGTATCAAAAGGGATTGAAAAAGCGAAGGACGGAGTTAAAGCAAAACTTACGAAAATGGGTGTTGCAAAAGCTACGGGAAAAGTTATTGAACGCGCTGAAAAATTAAAAGTCCCTTCTGACAGAATTGAAATGACTTACGGCAAAAAAGAGAAATGGGATATTGATAAACTTGTTATGATTTCCGGCGCTTTGAGAACTGTTGAAGATGGTTACGGTTCAATTGAAGATGTTTTTCCTTTAAGAGAATCATCAAAATCTAAAGATGTTGAAGTCACTACAGGCAGACCTGAAGTTGAGAAGGCTGAAATTGTTGAAGATAAACAACCCGAAAAGAAAACAGAAAAAAAATCTGTTGAGAAAAAAGAAGAAGCTGTTGTTATAGACTGGGAAAATCCCGCTTCTGTTGTTGACGCGGTAAACGCTCTTTACAACGACGATTTTAGCGGGCAGGAAATAATCGGAAACATTACGGCTTTCAAGAAAAATAACCGTGGACGTTTGCAGCAGCTTGATAACCAAGAAATTTATGACGCGCTTGAAAAAGTTGAAAAATTAGCATTAGGGAAAAAATAAAGAATGGCGTACTGCCTGGAACAGTACGCTACTTCTCCCGCCCGGTGGGGAGTTACCCTCGTTCTTCCCGCAGGGTTTAATTAAAAGAGAAAAGATTGTATGCCGATAGATTATAAAAAATATCCAACAGACTGGAAAGAACGCCGGGAACGGATTCTGAAACGTGCGAAAAATAAATGTGAGTTTTGCGGGACATTAAACGGTGATTTTGGTTATCGCGATAAAGACGGGAAGTTTTATTCATACAAAATAATTGCGGATGCCCTGGATAGAGGTGCGGTTAACGATTTATTCGAATAAAAATTTGGTGTAAAAATGATTGACAGAACACAGTTTATAGTTGAGCTAAGAAATTTTTCTTCCGCCGAAAGACCGGTAACAGCGCGGGCTTTGTTTAACAAGCACGGCAGACCCGGGGAAAAGGTTGAAGATTACCAGCGAACAATTGCGCGTTTTGCCCGTGAGATTCAAACAGAACAGTTTGAGTTATCATTTTTAAGCAAACCACAAAAATTAATCTTCTCTTGCAACGAGGGGTATTATGTAGCTAAAACCCGGCAAGAAGCTGAAAAGGGATTGCGGTATTATCAAGAAAAACTTTATGAAATGCTGAAGCAAAGAAGCAAGCTGAAAAAGGTAATTAATCTAACCTATCCTGAAGAAGCGCAAACAACAATGTTTCAATAAAATAATTTAAGGAAGAACCACAATGAAAGAATTTACTAAAAGTTTTTTGGTCCCGCTAACCGACGCGGAAAGAATTGAACTCGGCAACGAGCTTGCTGAAAAAAGAATGCTTATGGCTCAATTGGTAGAAAAGAAAAAATCCATTATGGAAGATTATAAAAAACAGATTGACGGACTGGACGCTGAAGTTCTTGCAAAAAGCAGAATGATTAAATCCGGCAAGGCTTCAAAAGAAATTAATTGTTATGTAGTTTTTGATGATCCCGCAAAAAACAAAAAATCATATTACCGTGCCGAAAGTGATGAACTATTCCCAAATGAATTAATTGAAATTGTTGATATGACTCCTGAAGAAATCGGCGATCCAAACCAGCTAAACGCTTTTGTGTCCGAAGAATCGGAAGATCAGCCGTTAAATTATTTCCTAAATATTTACGGTTTTGATCCAAACGTTATTGAGTATGAAGAAAAAGAAGTTTTTGTTGCAAGCAATCCTTCAGACTTGGAAGAACACGACATCCCGGAAGGGGAAATTGATAAAGTGCAGGGCTGTTTGTTGGTTAAAAGTTCTCACGAAGCAATTAAGGAAATATTCAGCAATTTTTCCTTTATGCACAAACTTATGACTGACTCAAAAGGTGTTTTTTGGTATGCTTTTCCTGCTCTCCCAAACAGCGAGACTGAAGGAAATTATTAATTCAAACAACAGGAATGTTTGTGTTAAAAAATGTTGAATGTCACAAGCTGATTTAGGAGGTAAGCGGTGTATAAAATTGATAAAAATATTCCAATCCCAGAAATAGAGAATAAAATAAAGGGGTTTAGGAAGCGAATTTATCCATTTAAGGAAATGGAAATAGGAGACAGCTTTTTTGTGCCAGGTAAAACCAACCTATCTTCGGTCGGTTCAAGTTTTTATAAATATATACAAAAAACGGGTAGAAAATATATTACAAGACGTCTCGTAGAAAAAAAATATTAGGCTGTAGGGTATGGAGAATTAAGTAAAAAATATTGGAGTGTGCAGAAACGCAAGCTTGCGCTGTGGATAACGGGGTTGCAAATAAGCAGCGGCTGTTAGGTATTAACATGTAACATAATTAAATAACACGCTACGTGGAGAAAGGTTTTATGTGTAAAGTAATTTGTTGGTTTTCGGGGGGCGTCACCTCAGCAGTCGCTGGTAAAAAAGCGTCTGAAATTTACGGGATTAATAATTGCCGTTTTATTATGATAGATACATTCAACGAGGACGAGGACACCTATAGATTCAAAAATGATTGTGAAAAATGGTATGGCAAGAAAATCGAAACAATCAGCGCAATACCAGAAAAATATAATAACATCGTTGAGGTTTGGGAAAAATATTTGAGCTTGAATGTTGCTCACGGGGCAATTTGTTCTTCGGAATTGAAAAGAGAAATTAGGAAAAGATGGCAGAAAGAAAATGAATACGATTATCAAGTGTTCGGGTTTGAGTTTACTAAGAAGGAATTTAATAGAGCGTTATCGTTGAGTATAAATTACCCGGAATCAAAGCCGATATTTCCTTTGCTTTTATTCGGTCTTGATAAAAAAAAATGTATAGAAATTTTACAAAATGCTGAAATAGAAATTCCAAGAACTTATAAACTGGGCTTCCATAATAACAATTGTTTTCAAACTGGATGCGTACAGGGTGGCATCGGGTATTGGCAAAAAATGAAAGAAGAATTTCCAAATAAATTTTTATACATGGCAGATATTGAACATGATCTAACTAACCGGAAAGGCAAGCCGGTCACGATGCTGAAAGATCAAAGCAAGGCAGCTAAAATTAGCGGAAAAATAAATGTGTTTTTGAAAAAGCATCCAGATTATCCAGAGCTAAAATCTCTTAACGATATGCCGAAATGTGAAGTTAAACCATTGTTTGAATGCAATGGCTTTTGCGGAATAAATGATTTGAATGACCAAAATAAAACGGAGTTAGAAATAAATTATGCCGAATAAAATCTTTTGTTTTTATGTTCTTCGCCAAATGTTAGTTGCTTTAAGCCGTCTGCTTGATTTGCTGGTTATAAAGCCGCCCATTATTTGGCAATATCCTAAAACAAAAAGATGCGGCTTTATAACGGGGTTGCAAATAACTTGCCGCCAATAGTAAACATGAAAATGAGGTTTAATTTTGACACAGACAACGAATAACACTGAAATAAAACGACCAGATGAAGCGGTCAATGTTGATTTGCTGGTTAGCCAGCCGACCCAGGAAAAGATAATACTTGATTTGTGTGGCGGAACTGGAAGCTGGAGCAAACCCTACTCAGATGCCGGGTATGACGTAAGAATAATCACTCTCCCGGAATATGATGTATTAACTTATTGCCCGCCGCATAATGTTTATGGAATTTTAGCAGCACCCCCTTGTGATCAATTCAGTATTGCAAGAGGTCATAAAAAGAAACGAGATATTAACGGAGCTTTAGAAATAGTAGACGCTTGTTTAAAAATAATTTGGCAATGCGAACCTAAATTTTGGGGTTTAGAAAATCCGGTTGGGATGCTGCGGAAATATTTAGGGAAGCCGCCGCTTACATTTGAGCCATTAGATTTTGGGGAAGATTATACAAAGAAAACTGATTTATGGGGTTATTACAAAACTCCTAAATTTAACCGGATTGAACAAAGCGAAGAATCTAAAATTTATCAAAAAATAAATCACATGCACAAACCACCGGCGGCGAAATTGTATCCGGGCACAACAAGAGCGGCTCGGCGGGCAATAACTCCTCAAGGGTTTGCGGAAGCATTTTACAAAGCTAATAAATAGAATGAGGACTGGCTAACGCAGTTGCGCATAAGCATTTTTTGAAAAGTTTTATAACGCCAAATGGAGGCTTAGCATGATTAGGAAAGTATTAAAAACTATATCGGTAACATATTGTGATGTCTGCGGAGAAATATGTTACAGTTATTCAACACACAGACTAACTGATGGTACAGAATATCATGCTTGCTCCAAATACCATGAAGGAATAAATAAAACATGTATGAATATTCTTTATGAAGGTCTGATCAATAAAAATTTTACGCCGCATGTTCCGTTGCTTAATGAAAATATGCTTGATGCGTATGTTACTTTGCGCCCCAGCGTTCAGAAATTTGCCGAAGAAATGGAGCGCAAACTAAAGTTAAATGACCACAAAGGCGGTTGGATGGGAATGTCTCAAGATGAAATAATACAAGATATTAGAGAAGAAAATATTGAGTTGAGTATGGCTATAGCAAACAATGATGTGAAAAATATTTTAGAAGAGTGCGCGGACATAGCTAATTACTTGATGATGCTTGCGGAAATATCGGCGTCAAAGTAACGGGGTTGCGCATAAGCAGCAGCCGTAATTGATAGATAAAAAATTGTTCTTTGATATTTTGAATTGACTTAACAAAACAAAAAAG
>Ga0209318_1001829_pt1 | contig 11875 bp, 15 predicted proteins | sample RifGroE1_FD_183999 | JGI IMG/M metagenome (GOLD analysis project Ga0209318, IMG submission 183999) | Groundwater microbial communities from Rifle, Colorado, USA - Groundwater E1 (SPAdes) (version 2) | ecosystem: Environmental > Aquatic > Deep subsurface > Groundwater | place: Rifle, Colorado...
CAGTTCCGCGCCGCCCGCGGCAACATTCAGCCCGGCGCCGCTGCCTTCGGCCCCCACCGCCGCCGTCAGCACAGCAGGCGCCCGCTCCGTCGCCCCGGCACAGCGCCCGATCAGCAGGATCGCCGTCTCGGCCCCCGCCAGCTGTGCGGCGGGTTCCGTGCAATAGCCCGCGGGGGCGGCCACCTGAACCGCGCCGCCAAACAGGCTCGCCCGGCCCTGCGCCGAAGGCGTCATGCAGGCGGTCAACCCCAGCGCCACCAGACCCAGCGCCCCGGCGGCCCGTATTGCCCTTGCTGTTCCGGTCATCCGCTGCGCCCCCTTTGCCCTGCCGCCAGACCTATGCCGCAGCCCGCGCCCCGGCAAGCGCCGCGCGTGCAATCGCTGTGGCATCGGCGGGCTTTCGCGTTCTACAGTCACCCTGCGCAACGCACAGGAGGCCCCATGGAAATCACCACGCTCGAAGCCGAGGCGCAGCGCCTTGTCCTTGCCGCCTTCACCGAAGAAACCGCCCTGTCACTGGGCCTCACCCTGGTAGAACTGGCCCGCGCCGCGGCGCTGCCGGTGGTCATCAACATCCGCACCGCCGACCGCACGCTGTTTCACGCCGCCCTGCCGGGGGCCGCGCCCAATAATGACAACTGGGCGCGCCGCAAATCCAATGTCGCGCTGCTGTTCCATCTGCCTTCGCTGCTGGTCGGGGCGCAGATGCAGGCCTCGGGGCGCAGCCTGGCCGATCATGGCCTGTCCCCGCAGGATTATGCCGACCATGGCGGGGCTGTGCCGATCCGGGTTCGGGGCGTTGGTGTGGTGGCCGTGGCCACCGTTTCTGGCCTGCCCTCGGTCGAGGATCACCGGCTGGTGGTCCGTGCGCTGGAAACCCTGCTCTGACAGTTGCAAGGCCCGGTCGGCCGTTTGGCAGGGCAGGGCGCCGCGATGATTGCAATTCCGGCCTTCCGGGCTTATCTCGGGGGCGACCAAGAACAAAGGGCCAGCCCGCATGAACTGGATCTCGAACTACGTCCGCCCCAAGATCAACTCGCTCTTCTCCCGCCGCGAAGTGCCCGAGAACCTTTGGACGAAGTGCCCCGAATGTGGGACCATGCTGTTTCACCGCGAGCTGTCGGATAATCTGAACGTCTGCACCCATTGCGATCACCATATGGCGATCACCCCGCGCGACCGCTTCAAGGCGCTGTTCGACGGCGGCGTGTTCATCGAGGTGAAGGTGCCCGAACCGGTCATCGACCCGCTGCATTTCCGCGACCAGAAGAAATATCCCGACCGGATGAAGGCCGCGCAGAAAGCCACGGGCGAAAAAGAAGCCATGCTGGTGGCCGAGGGTGAGGTGTTCCGCACCCCGATTGTCGCCGCTGCGCAAGATTTCGCCTTCATGGCCGGCTCCATGGGCATGTATGTCGGCAATGCCATCGTGGCCGCCGCCGAACGCGCCGTGGCCCTGAAACGCCCGCTGGTGCTGTTTGCCGCGGCCGGTGGCGCCCGGATGCAGGAAGGTATTCTCAGCCTGATGCAGATGCCGCGCTCTACCGTGGCCATCCAGATGCTGAAAGAAGCGGGCCTGCCCTATATCGTGGTGCTGACCCATCCCACCACCGGCGGCGTGACGGCCAGCTATGCCATGCTGGGCGATGTGCATATTTCCGAACCCAATGCGCTGATCTGCTTTGCAGGCCCTCGCGTCATCGAACAGACCATCCGCGAAAAGCTGCCCGAAGGCTTCCAGCGCGCCGAATATCTGCTCGATCACGGGATGCTGGACCGCGTCACCCACCGCAAGAACCTCAAGGATGAGCTGGTGACCATCATCCGTATGGTCACCCGCCAGGCCCCGGCCGTGCGCGGCGATCTGCCCGGCGTCGAACCCGAGGCCGCCCCGGCCAAGGCCTGAGCGCGCCCCCTGCCTGATCCAATGGCCGCCGCTGGCGGCCATTGCCATGCTGAACAGCCTTTCCGCATCACCCAGACCGCCGGGGCCGATCATGACCGATACCACCCGCTCTGACGCCATGCTCCAGCGGATGATGGCGTTCCATCCCAAGATCATCGACCTGACGCTGGACAGGGTGCAGCGGATGCTGGCGGCGCTTGGCCATCCCGAAGGCCGCCTGCCGCCGGTGATCCATATCGCAGGCACCAATGGCAAAGGCAGCACTCAGGCCATGATCCGCGCCGGGCTGGAACAGCAGGGCAAGCGCGTCCATGCCTATACCTCGCCGCATCTGGCCTGGTTTCACGAACGCATCCGGCTGGCGGGCGCGCTGATCTCGGAAGAGGCGCTGGCGCAGCTGCTGGATGAATGTGTGACCGCCAATGGTGGCGAAGAAATCACCTTCTTCGAAATCACCACCTGCGCCGCCCTGCTGGCCTTCGCCCGCATCCCCGCCGATTATACGCTACTGGAGGTGGGCCTGGGTGGCAGGCTCGATGCCACCAATGTGGTGGATCGCCCGGCGCTGACGATCATCACCCCGGTCTCCATCGACCATCAGCAATATCTGGGCGAAACTCTGGCCGAAATCGCAGGCGAAAAGGCGGGCATCCTCAAACGCGGCGTGCCCTGTGTGGTGGGCCCGCAAGAAGATGCGGGGCTCGCGGTGATCGAGGCCCGCGCCGCCCGTCTGGGCGCCCCGCTGCTGGCCTATGGTCAGCACTGGCATGTCGGCACCGAACGCGGGCGGCTGATCTATCAGGATGAAACCGGCCTGCTGGATCTGCCGCTGCCCAATCTGCCCGGCCCGCATCAGATCCAGAATGCAGGCGCCGCACTGGCCGCGCTGCGCCATCTGGGCGCCGATGATGCCGCCTGCGAGGCCGCCGTCACCCGCGCCTTCTGGCCCGCCCGGATGCAGCGACTGAAATACGGCCCGCTGGTCGATGCCGCGCCGGGGGTCGAGCTGTGGCTGGATGGCGGCCATAATCCGGCAGGCGGGGCGGCCATCGCCGCCACACTGGCGCAGATGCCGCCGCGCCCCACCCATGCCATCTGCGGCATGTTGAACACCAAGGATATCACCGGCTATCTGCGCCCGCTGGCCCCGCATCTGGCCGCCCTTCATGCGGTGTCGATCCCGGGCGAGGCAAATACACTCCCGGCGGAAACCACCGCCGCCGCCGCCGCCCAGGCCGGGATCGCGGCCCATATCGCGCCCTCTGTCGCACAGGCGCTGACCGATATCGCCACGGCCCAGCCTGCCGCGCGGGTGCTGATCTGCGGCTCGCTCTATCTTGCGGGCAGCATCCTGCGCGAAAACGGCTGAGGGCAGGCAGCGCACAGGCCGGGCAGGGGGCCTTGCCCCCTCGCGCGTGCCGCGCTCACCCCCAGGGTATTTTTGCCAAGAGGAAAGGCCATGTCTTCCTCTTGGTCCAAATACCCCGGGGGAGCCCGGAGGGCGGGGGCGGAGCCCCCTTCTTTATCGCGTCAGATCAGACCTTCGGCGCGGAACAGCCGCTTCAGCTCGGTTTCCGGCCGGGCGCCGAAATGGCTGATGACCTCGGCGGCGGCAACACAGCCCATGCGGCCCGCGATCTCCAGGCTCTGGCCGGTGGCCATGCCATAGATGAAGCCTGCCGCGAACTGATCGCCCGCGCCTGTGGCATCCACCGGCACCACCCGGCGTACCGGCACCACGGCGCGTTCATCCCCGCGCAGCAGGATCACCTCTTCGCCGGACCGGGTGCAGACCACCAGCCGCGCCTCCTGCGCCGCCTGCGCCAGCGCATCGTCCAGCCCGCATTGATACAGGCTTTCCCATTCGTGCTGGTTGCCGATCACATAATCCAGTTCCTTGACCATGCGGCGGAAATCGCTGCGGTGCCGGTCGGCGCAGAACGGATCCGAAAGCGCGATCCCCGCGCGGCCACCGGCCTGCTGGCACAGTTTCGCCGCGCGTTCGAAGGCCTGCTTGCCCTTCGGCTTGTCGTACAGATAGCCCTCCAGAAACAGGATTGCCGCATCCGAGGCCACCTCGGGCGCCACATCTTCCGGCCCCAGTTCCGAGGAAATCCCCAGATAGGTGTTCATCGACCGCTCGCCATCGGGCGAAACGAAGATCATCGACCGCGAGGTGGGCAGCTCGCCCCCTGGCACCGGCGGGTTGACGAAATCGGTGCCCTGTTCATCCATGCTGCGGGCGTAGAACCGCCCCAGAGCATCATCATGCACCCGGCCGATGAAGGCGGTCTTCAGACCCAGATTGCCCAGGCCCGCCAGCGTATTGGCCACCGAACCCCCCGGCGCCTGCACCCGGTCGCGCATCGCAGCATAAAGCAGCTCGCCCCGCTCGCGCTCGACCAGCTGCATGATGCCCTTCTCGATTCCCATCAGCTCCAGAAAGGATTCGTCAGCCTGGGCAAAGACATCAACGATGGCATTGCCGATGCCCACCACTTCGTATTTCTTCATTCGGTCTTTTCCTCAAAGGGGCAAAGGTCGCGGATCAGGCAATCCGCGCAGCGGGGTTTGCGGGCCGTGCAGATATAGCGCCCGTGCAGGATCATCCAGTGATGCGCGTGCTGCTGGAATTCGGCGGGGATATGGTCTTCGATGGCGCGTTCTACCGTTTCCACATCCTTGCCCGGGCAGACGCCGGTGCGGTTGCCAAAGCGGAAGATATGGGTATCCACCGCCTGCGCCGGGATGTGCCACCACATGTTCAGCACCACATTCGCCGTCTTGCGCCCCACACCCGGCAGCGATTGCAGCGCCGCCCGGCTGGAGGGCACTGCGCCGCCATAGTCGTTCACCAGAATCTCTGACAGGCGGATGACGTTCTTCGCCTTCTGGCGGAACAAGCCGATGGTCTTGATCACCTCGGTCAGCCCCTCCAGCCCCAGATCCAGCATCTTCTGCGGCGTATCTACCGTGGCGAACAGCGGGCGGGTGGCCTTGTTCACCCCGGCATCGGTGGCCTGCGCGCTCAGCGCGACGGCCACCAGCAGGGTATAGGCATTCACATGATGCAATTCGCCCTGCGGTTCCGGCTCTTTTGCCTGAAACCGGGTGAAGATCTGGTGGATCGTATGATAACCGAGTTGCCGCGCCATGCCCTGCCTCTTGCTCCCGCCTCTTGCCAAAGCCCGCGCCCGCGCGCAAGCAAAGCCGCAGCTTCCGGGTCGCGCCGCGTGAATTTGCCACCTATTCTGGCAGAAAGGAGCCCGCCATGACCGCAGCCGATCCCCGCCTTGCCGAAGATACCGCCTATCACTACCGCATGATCGCCCGCGCCCTGGCCGAGATCGACGCGGGCGGGCCGGGCCTGACCCTCGATGCGCTGGCAGACCGGATGGGGATGAGCACGGCCCATTTCCAGCGGGTGTTTTCACATTGGGTTGGCGTCAGCCCGAAGCGCTATCAGCAGTATCTGACGCTGGACCATGCGAAACGCCTGCTGGCGGACCGTCATTCGGTGCTGGAAACCTCGCTGGCCACCGGGCTCTCGGGCGGCGGGCGGCTGCATGATCTGTTCCTGCGCTGGGAGGCGATGACGCCGGGCGAATATGCCCGCGCGGGCGCGGGTCTGACCATCCTCTGGGGCTGGTTCGAAAGCCCGTTCGGCCCGGCGCTGGTCATGGGCACCGAACGCGGCATCTGTGGCATGGGATTTGCTGCCGAACAGCCCGAGGCGCAGGTGATGCAGGATCTGCGGTCGCGCTGGCCAAAGGCGGAATTCATCGAAAACCCGGCGGCGCTGCGCCCCTGGGTTCAGGCCGCCCTCGGCGCGGGGGAGGGGGCAGCGCCGCTCTATCTGATCGGCGCCCCGTTCCAGATCAAAGTGTGGGAGGCGCTGCTGTCCATCCCATCCGGCCATGTCACCACCTATTCCGATATCGCCCGCGTCATCGGCCATCCGGCGGCGGTGCGGGCGGTGGGCACCGCGGTGGGACGCAACCCGGTGAGCCTTCTGATTCCCTGCCACCGGGCGCTGCGCAAATCCGGGGGCCTGGGCGGCTATCACTGGGGGCTGCCGGTCAAACGCGCCATGCTGGCATGGGAATCGGCGCGTCTGGATGCCACGGGAACGTGATGGCAAATTTTCGCGCGGTTCCATGCAACGATTTCCGGTCTGGCGCGTTGTTGATATAACCTGCGGCGACACCCCGCGGGGGTGACCATGCAAGAGGCCAAATCATGATCCTGAAGCCCTCCCTCCTTCTCGGCGTCGCAGGCTTTGCCGTGCTGGCAGGCTGCGTTGATCCCTATCAGTATGAAGACCCGAATGCCCGTGCCAAGGGCGCGGCCACCTTCGGCGCCATTGTCGGCGGCGTGGCGGGGGCAGCCTCGGGTGGGGATGACCGTCTGGCCAAGGCCGTGATCGGTGCCGCAGCCGGCGCCGCAGTGGGTGGCGCCATCGGCAATTCGCTGGACCGGCAGGCCGCCGAACTGCGCGCCCAGATGAGCCCGAACACCCAGATCACCAATACCGGCAATGCGCTTGTGCTGACGATGCCGCAGGACATCCTGTTCGCCACCGACAGCGCCAGCCTGCGCCCCGATCTGCAGGGCGATCTGCGCGCCGTGGCGGCAAACCTCGTGCGCTATCCGGCCAGCCGGGTGCAGGTGGTGGGCCATACCGACAATACCGGCTCTGCCGCCTACAACCAGGATCTGTCGGAACGCCGCGCGCAATCCGTTGCCAGCGTTCTGGTGTCGGGCGGGGTGCAATCGGCCCGTGTGGCGGCCTATGGCCGGGGCTACAACCAGCCCATCGCCTCCAATGCGACGCCGGATGGCCGCGCGCAGAACCGCCGGGTCGAAATCACCATCATCCCGAACTGATCGGCCTTCATGGCTTTGTGACAGGTATGGTTTTCTGACAGGGGCGTGCGAAAGCGCGCCCCTTTCCTGTTGCTGAAACCTGCTGTTGGTCATAATTCTTGACCACTCAGGCGAGGGGACCATGCCTTTCGAAAAAGTGACGGCCGAAAAACTGGCACAAAGTGTGTCAAAACAGATCGAACTCTTGATCCTGCGGGGCATCCTGCGGCCAGGAGAGCGTTTGCCTGCCGAACGCGATCTGGCCGAACGTATGGGCGTTTCACGCCCATCCTTGCGCGAAGCCCTTGAATCACTGGAACAAAAGGGCCTTGTCGACAGCCGCCCGGGATCGGGCGTGTTCATCGCCGAGGTGCTGGGTTCGGCCTTTTCCCCGGCGCTGATCGAACTCTTCGCCGCGCATGACGAGGCGGTGTATGATTATCTCGATTTTCGCCGCGATCTGGAAAGTCTGGCTGCCGAACGCGCCGCGCGCCTGGGGTCGGATACCGATCTGGAGGTGATCGCCACGATCTTCGCCAAGATGGAATCCGCGCATCAGAAGCGCAATCCGGCAGACGAGGCGGCGCTGGATGCCCAGTTCCACATGGCCATCATCGAGGCGAGCCATAACGTCGTCATGCTGCACATGATGCGGTCGATGTTCGATCTGCTGCGGCAGGGCGTCTTCTATAACCGCATGATGATGTTCAAGAATCGCATGACGCGCGACATGTTGCTGGATCAGCACCGCGCCATCAACAAGGCCATTCAGGCCCGTGATCCCGCCGCTGCACGCGTCGCCGTATCGGCTCATATGGATTATGTCGAGCTGGCGCTGCAAGAACAGGCCCGGTCTGAACGCAACGAGGCGGTGGCCCGTCAGCGCATCGAACACGAGAAATCCAGATAACAGAAAACCCCGGCCGAAACCGGGGTTTTCCTGTTTTGCAATCGTGTCAGGCTCAGTGCAGCTTGGCGCCGACTTCGGCAATCGCCGCGTCGATCGAAGCGGCAGAGGCCGTGGCGCTCATCTGGCGGGCCAGCACATCGGATGCCGCGGCAATCGCCACATCCACAGCCGTTTCACGCACTTCGCGGACGGCGGCAGCTTCGGCAGAGGCGATACGCTCTTCCGCAGCAGCCAGACGGCGCGCGATGGACACCTTCAGGTCTTCCTTCGCCTGCACGGCAGCGGCCATGGCCGCTTCCTTGGCGCCGGAAACGATACGCTCGCTCTGCTCCATCATCTCCTTCTGCTTGCGCTCGTAGGAGGCGAGGATGGTCTTGGCTTCTTCGCGCAGGGCGCGGGCCTCTTCCAGTTCGGCCTTGATTGCTGCCGCGCGGGCATCAAGCATGGCGCCGATCTTCGCCGGAACCTTCATGTAGAAAAGGATACCGACGAACAGGATGAAGGCCAGCAGCACGATGAAGTTCGTGTTGCGCAGCGAGAAGAACGGGCCGGTGGCCGCAAGGGCCGGGCTCGCCATCAGGGTTGCGGCAATCAGGATCAGCTTGTTCATGGGCTTATCCTTTCAGCCGGGCGGAAACCGCCGCCGAGATGGTTTCGGCATCGGCCTGGCCACCCAGGAAGGAAACCAGTTCCAGCGCGGTGTCTTTCGCAACTTCCGTCACGCTTTCCATCGCATTGGCACGGATTTCCGCGATGCGGGCTTCCGACTCTGCGGTTTTGGCCGAGATTTCCACATCGGCACGGGCCGTTGCGGCGTCGAGATCGGTTTGGATCTCTGCCTTGGCCTGTGCCACGATCTTGGCCGCCTCGATGCGGGCTTTCGCCAGCGCGTCGTTATAGGCCTTTTCTGCGGCGACCGCCTTCTGCTTCAGCTCTTCGGCTGCAGCCAGGTCGTTGGTAATGGTGCCGCTGCGCTCGGCCAGAACTGCCCCGATCCGGGGCAGGGCCACGCGCGACAGCACGAAATAGATCACGACAAGCGCGACCAGCAGCCAGAAGATCTGGTTGCCCCAGGTCGAGATGTCGAGCTGCGGCATACCGGCGGAGCTACCCGCCGCCGCTTCATGCGCTTCGGTCGCCATGTTGATTCCTCACGTCCGTCAAACACTTGGCCGGGGGGCGTTATGCCCCACCGGCCGAGAAGCTCAGGCAGTCAGGATCAGACGGCGAACATCAGCAGCAGGGCGATCAGGAACGAGAAGATGCCCAGAGCTTCGGCAAAGGCGATGCCGACGAAGAGGTTGGCGGTCTGCGACGGAGCAGCCGAGGGGTTGCGCAGGGCGCCAGCCAGGAAGTTACCGGCGATGTTGCCCACACCGATACCAGCACCGCCGAGACCGATGGCGGCCAGACCGGCGCCGATGTATTTGCCCATAAGCGCGAGTTGTGCGACTTCAGCTTCCATTGTTCGTCTCCTTTGGAATTCGAATTTAGGGTTGGTAGTCCGGACCTTAGTGGTGGGCGCCGCCCACCGCGTCTTTCAGGTAGACGCAGGTCAGAATGGTGAAAACATAAGCCTGAACCACGGCAACAAGCAGTTCCAGACCATAGATCGCGGTCACGGCACCCACAGCGACCGGCGAGATGACAGCCATCGAGGCAAAGCCTGCGAACACTTTCATCACGGCGTGGCCAGCCATCAGGTTGCCCGCAAGACGGATGGAGTGGCTGACGGGACGCACGAAGTAGGAAATCACTTCGATGATCGCCAGCACGGGGCGCAGCGGCAGCGGAGCCGAAGACACCCAGAACATGCCCAGGAAGCCGATGCCGTTCTTGACAAGGCCAAGAATGGTGACGCCCAGGAAGACCAGCAGCGCAAGCGTCACGGTGACGGCGACATGGCTGGTGGTGGTGAAGCTCATCGGGATCAGGCCAAGCAGGTTGGCGAACAGGATGAACAGGAACAGCGTCATGACATAGGGGAAGTATTTCACCCCTTCATGGCCGGTCACATCTTCGACCATCTTGTAGATGAAGCCGTAAAGCATCTCGCCAACCGATTGAATCCGCGAAGGAATAATCGCACGGCCACGCGAACCGAACACCATCAGGGCAATGATCGCCAGCACGGTCAGGGCGATCCAGACGGTGACGTTGGTGATTTCATACCATTTGATATTGGCGGTACATTCGTTGATCACCGTGGCGGCATCGTCGTGGCAGAACCACCGCGACACGATGAACTGATCCATCGGGTGAATTGCAAAGCCGGTTTCTGCTTCCGCTGCCACGTCTGTCATCCTTCGGTTCCGGCGGAGCGATCCGCCTGCGTCTGCGCCTCTTCGGTCTTCGCCTGTTTCTCGGCCATTTCCCGGGCGGTGCCCAGCATGGTCTTGATCCCAGCGACGAAGCCCAGCAGCACGAAGATCAGCAGGAAGATGGGCATCGTTCCGAACACATGGTCCAGACCGTAGCCGATGCCCAGGCCCAGAAGCAGCCCCGCAACCAGCTCTATCACCATCCGCCAGGCCTGTTCGCCCTGCGAGAAATCCTTACCTGTGCCAGAGGGGTTCACCTTGGCACCCTTCACCTTGGACAGCCGCGCATCCAGCGCGCGGAGCCGTTCGGGATCGGGTTCGTCTGCCATTGTGAGGCCCCTTGAACAGTCGCGGCGAACCTACGGAACGGGGGCATCTGAGTCAAGGCAGCAATGGTGCGAATTCGACGGTGCAAGCTGCTGATTTTACGACGTTTTCCAAAATACCTGCAGCGCGGCGCGGGCCGTTTGCGCTGTCACGGCGGCGTGAGGTATATTCAACCATCCGGTTGAGGGTGCCGGATTCAACCATCCGGTTGACGATAACAGGGCAGCAGGCCAAGGATGGGGGATGACCGATGCCCTGAGCCCGATCTTCGCCGCCCTGGCCGACCCGACACGGCGGGCGATCCTTGCCATGTTGCTGGAAGACGACATGGCGGTGACCGATGTGGCAGAGCCGTTCCAGATGTCGCTGGCCGCGATTTCGAAACATCTGCAGGTGCTGGCCGAGGCCGGGCTGATCAGCCGCGAACGCCGGGGCCGGGTGATCTGGTGCAAGCTGGAGCCCGATGCGTTGAAGGCGGCCTCGGTCTGGATGCGTGGTTTCGGGCAGTTCGATCCGGTGGATCTGGATGCGCTGGAACGGTTTCTGGAAACCGAACTGCGCGATGACCCGGAGGCGGGGATGACCGGCGCGGCGCCGTAGGGTCTGTGTCCCGCAGGCGTCCCGCCGCCGTCCCGCAGCTGTCGGGACAGGCGCACGGGCGCGTAAACGACCGGGGATCAGCGCGGCGGTTCCATCACCGCATCGCGCATCCGGCAATCGCGGATCACATCCGGGCCGCAGCGACGCGGTTGCAGGTCTTTGGTCAGGCAGATGCGCGCTTCCTGAATATGGCCATCGGCACAGGTGATGGTGATCTGGTCGCGGGACAGGCCGGGGTTGGATTCCAGAAAGGCGGCCTCTACCACTTCGGCGGGCAGTTGCAGCCGCCGGTCCATCTGGCCAAAGACCGGGGGCTGGGTGATCGTCGCAAAGGCGCGGCGCGCGGTGGCGTAGTAATCGGCAGCGGCAAGCCCGCTGCAGCGCCCGTGCTTCTTCCACTGATACCAGGCGAGACCTGCGCTGCCCATCACATCTTCCATCGCGGCGCTGTCGCTGCGCGAGGGATCGCGGGCGGTGGTGCGGCAATAGCTGGGCCAGCCGCTTTCATATTGCGGCCAAAGCCCGTGCAGGGTGAAGCCCAGGCCCGCGCCATCATCACATTCCGGCGCAAAGCGGCCCGCACCTTCCAGCGCGCACCAGTTGGGCGACCAGCTGAGCGCCATCACATAGTAATCGAAATCGCCCGCCTGTTCGCCCTCGGCCAGAACCGGCGCGGCGATCAAGGTTGCGAGAGCGGCAAGCAAAGCAAGGCGCATTTTCTCTTTCCCCCGTGGCAAATCCGCTTTATAAGCCGCGATTGAATTCCCTGAAATGTGGAAGTCGCGGCCGGATCTGGCTGCAGCCGTTTTCCCGGCCCGGGAGAGATTTGTAAAGGAGTGTTCCGATGTCGAAACCGCTCATGGCCAAGGCCACGGCCGTCTGGCTGGTGGACAACACGACCCTCAGCTTCAAGCAGATCGCCGATTTCTGCGGAATGCACGAGCT
>Ga0209318_1001831_pt1 | contig 11859 bp, 14 predicted proteins | sample RifGroE1_FD_183999 | JGI IMG/M metagenome (GOLD analysis project Ga0209318, IMG submission 183999) | Groundwater microbial communities from Rifle, Colorado, USA - Groundwater E1 (SPAdes) (version 2) | ecosystem: Environmental > Aquatic > Deep subsurface > Groundwater | place: Rifle, Colorado...
CATCACTATTGTCCATTCGTATACTTGGCAGTTAAATAATGGTTATATACTACTAAACGATACCTTTAGCTTTTAATTTTTGCAAGTCTATGTAAAATTCGTAGGCAATCTTTGCTAAAACCATAACTGGTACAGCAACAAGAGCACCAAAGATTCCAAAAAGGAGTAGGGCACTTACAACCCCAAGCATAACCATAACAGGTTTTATTCCAACTGCATTTCCCATGATCTTTGGAACTATGAAACTGTTTTCAATCTGCTGATATATTATTAATCCTAAGAATACGATTATTGCACCAACAGGACCTACAGTTAGTAAAGCAACAATAACTGATGGAATGATAGCAATTGTAGCTCCAATGTTTGGAACTGCATCAAAAAGGGCAATGAATACTGCAAGAGGAAGAGCAAAAGGAACACCTACTATGGTAAGAAGTATTCCACCAACAATACCAGCGATTGTACTTACTGTAAGCTGACCGAGTAACCATCTGCCTAACTTCTTCTGTACATCTACAAACAATTTTTTAACTCTGTTTCTTTTCTCATCTGCTGCGATTCTAATTAATCCCAACTCCAAAAGAGAATCATATTCCAAGACCATATATACCGAGAAGATCAATGATGTTATGACAAGTGTGGTAGTACTAAAAAATGAAGAGAGTGCTCCAGTAATATTTTTAAATCCATCGGCAGTTGGAAGATTTTTGAAAAAATCTGTTACATATGTAGATACTGCATTTGCATCTAATGAAAATCCTCCGAAAGAAATTCCTTTGAAATTTGCTATCTCTTGAGAAATCCATGTTGGGAGAACTGCTACAAATTCAGATAATTGGCTGACAAAAGGAATAATAACAATTGAGAATAATCCTAAAAATACTAGAATACCAAGTAAATAGGTAATAAAAGCAGCCCAACCCTTTGATATCTTCTTGCTAATAAACCAGTCTACAACAGGCTTTGCAGCAGTCATAAATACAAATCCAAGAAACACAAAAATAACAACAGTCGAAAGCTGTTTACCCCAGAATATTACTGCAAGAAGTAAAAGAAAAAAAAGAACTATTTTCCAAGAGAATTCTACAACTACTAGTGGTCTATGATCTCCCTCTTTCCTTTGGTAATCCAAAACCTCTGCAAGCTCTCTTCTCTCTGCAACTTCCTCTTTCAATTCTTTACTCGTATCTCTAAAAGAAAATATCTTTTTCATTGAATATTTAGAAAAATTTACTGATATGATTATACCAATTATCTACACACATATACTAGAGAAAAAGGGGAGTATTTAACTCCCCCTTAAAAGCTAAGCCTTTCTGTTTTTGTACAGTAGCACACCTGTACTTGAGAACATTCCAACCAAAGCTAAGATACCAAAGAGAATCATTAACTTATTCCCTAATATAACTGACATAGCACTATCCAATTCTCCTGCAGCTACTGGAATAGAGGTGTCATCTACTGCCTCACCATTTACGCTACTATCTTTCGAATATATTACTCTTACCTTTTCTTCAACCTTCAATTCGTTACCAGCCTCATCCTTGAGTTCAATATTAAAAATATTTGGACCAACCTCTAAGACTATTCCAGAGATTTTAAAGTTACCATTTTTATCACATGTTGCTCTGTACAATCCCGTACCTCTCTTAACTGTAACTACTGCATTTGGTTCAACAACTCCAGTTAAGGAGAATGTTTCTGTTCCAACCTCTGCAGGGTATTTAATCTTTGAAATTGTTGGTGCTGTCTTGTCTATTGTTACAGTAAGAACTTCAGAAGTTGGAGATATATATCTTCTTGGAAAACCTTTTACTCCAGCAACGGTAACAGCATATTTACCCTCATCTACAAGATTCAGGGTATATTCATAGGAACCGTCTTTAGCAACTTTTACTCTCTCAATTTCCTCACCATCTACATAAATGAATACCTGATCATATCCATTTGCAGAACCACGAATTACTACAGAATCCTCTTTGGTCAATTCGTTTATTCCGACCATAACGGGAGATTCTAACTGAGTATTCATCTCAGGATTTCTGTTGTATTTAACAAATGAATATATCCCAAAAGATATCAATAGAACACCCAAGACAATGAAAATGGTTCCCACTATTCGTGAGATCTTCTCTTGATCTTGAGGTTTCTTTATCTCCACTTTAGAGAGCATTGAATCCTTTTTATTTGAAATATTCTTTGGCGCAGTTTGTATACTAGATTTAGATTTTTTCTTTGCCACGCTAAACCTATATTAAAATTTATATACCTTCTCTTTCTAGAATAGTATAATACATAAATTAATGCAACTATCTTTGAGCAGATGAACAAAGGATTGAAAATAACAATAACAGTAACGCTTCTACTATTAGCACTAGTACCGCTTGTATACTTCTTAGTATACCCAGTATATAACGACATAGTCCTTAAGAAGAATTCTTTCGACATATATAGATTTACAAAACAGATTTCCATCAATCTCTTAACACAGATATCTCCAAGTACAGATGTCTTTGCACAAGAGATTCTTGGAACCAACAGTATGGAGGAATCACTTAAAGCAGAGAACATAATTCTCAAAGATACTCTTCTTGAAGATACGAAAACAAAGGTAATTATTAATTCTGTAAATATCGAGGGATATATATCCCAAGGTTTAAGCTCTGAAACAATGATGCGAGGATTCTGGCATTTCCCAACCTCGGTATATCCTGGAGTACAAGGCAATTCCGTAATCATTGCACACAGATTCCAGTATCTTCCTCCTGCTAAAAACACCTTCTTCAATCTAGACAGAGTAAGGGTAGGGGACAGCGTCATACTCCAAGGAGAGGGTGGCGAGTACACATACATTGTTACAAATATTAAAGAGGTAGATCCAAATGACACATCCGTTTTAATGCAAACCGACGACTACAGAGTTACACTAATCACATGCACTCCACTTTGGACTAATCACAAACGCTTGGTAGTAACGGCAAAACTAGACAAACTATACAAAAAAGTGTAGACTTTTCACACAAATTTACTAATTTAAACCCTAAATACATGGAACAGTTTTACGAGAGAAAAGAGATTTCTAAAGAGACAGTTGAATTGAAAATTACAATTCCTAAAGATAGCTTTAAAGATAGTTACAACATTTTGCTTAAAGACCATCTTAAAGATACAAGTGTTAAAGGTTTTAGAAAGGGTAAAGTTCCAACAGATTTGCTAGAGAGTGACCTTAAGGGAGAATTAAAAATCGAAACATTAGACAAGCTAGCTCCACTTTACATTAACACCGCAATTCAGAAAGAAAGTATTGAACCAATCGCTCCTCCAACATACAAAGATCTTCCAAAGTTAGAAGATGACAAGGATGTTGTGTTTACGATTGAGATTACAGTACTTCCAGAGTTTAAGTTGGGCAATATGAAGAAGGTTAAGATAGAGAAAGAGGAAGCAAAGATAACAAAAGCAGAGATTGACACAGCGATAGATGAGATACAAAAGAACAGGGAGACTAAAACAAAAGAGGTTAATGACAAATGGGCAGTTGAGATTGCAGAGATGTTAAAGATTGAAAAGGTTAAAGATTTGGAATCTCTAAAGAAATATATTAAAGAGGCTCTCAAAGAACAGAAAGAGCATATGCTTCTGCACAAAAGAGAAGAGGATGCACTTGTACAGGCAATATCCCTTTCAAAGATTGAGATACCACTTCCAGCTGTGAAGTTTGAAGCAAGTGAGAGAGAAAGATCTTTCATCTACGATATGCAACAGAGAGGTATTAAACCAGAGGAATTCATAAAGACACAAAATCTAACCATTGAAAAGATGAGAGAGCTTTGGGAGAAGGATGCAAGAGAGGCATTAGAGACAGATGTATTTTTGAAGATTTACAAAAAAGAAAACAAGATCTCTGTATCTGAGGCAGATTTAAATGAAAGGATAGAACAAATAAAGAAGTCAGCTCCAAAGGATAGGGATACTAGTGTATATGATGATCCTAAGTGGAGAGAGTATGTTCACTCGGTATATGAGAAAGAGAAAGCTTTTGACCATTTTAGAAAAGAGGTCTTCGGGGATACACATAAAGATTAATTTAATCTTTTTACAACATGTATTTAATACCAACAGTAATTGAAAAAGACAGAGATGGCGAGAGAGCCTACGATATCTACTCCAGACTTCTTAAGGATAGGATTTTGTTTGTAACAGGTCCAATTGAAACAGAGATGGCAAATACTGTAGTAGCACAACTTCTTTTCCTAGAGAAAGAGAATCCTAAGGAAGATATTCAGATGTTCATAAACTCCCAGGGTGGTCAGATTACAGCAGGTATGGCAATTTTAGATACAATGAATTACATCAAGTGCGAGATATCTACAATAGCGGTTGGTCTTGCTGCATCCATGGGTACAGTGCTTTTAGCTAATGGTACCAAAGGTAAGAGGTTTGCATTACCAAATAGCAAGATACATATTCATCAGCCAATTGGTGGGGTAGAGGGTCAGGCTAGTGATATTGCCATAGAGGCAGAGGAGATATTAAAAACAAAGAAGCTTCTTTATGAATTCCTTTCAGAAAAAACTGGTAAGAGTGTAAAGCAGATAGAGAAGGATGCAGATAGAGATAAGTACTTCACCGCAAAGGAAGCAAAGGAGTATGGGTTAATAGATAAAGTTATTAGAAAAAGATAATGACATTAGATAATTCAACTAAAATAGAAGAGGCACATAAGCAAGAGGCTTTGTCCTTCATTCTTCATAATATCGACCAGATGTATGAGTATGGTATTAAGTCCGATATTATTTCAGACGAGGTAAGTGATGTCACCTTAGAAGATATCGATCGCTATATGAACAAAATTTCTGTGGATCAGGATTCTCCAATTAAGTTATTGACCGTAAACGCTACGAATATTCTTGATCCTGTTTATACAAATGATATTGTGAATGATGTTCAAACATATCCTTTAGCTCCAATTTCTTTCCAAAGAGTATATTTCATAGAGGGTGGGAGTTTTGCATTAGTCATGCTTCCAATCGTCATGGCTAACGGAAAGATACAGATAATTCTTCAACCTCTTGAAAGCTCTTTGTCATACATACAAGATGAATATAATAAAGTCACAGGAAAAAGAACTTCAGATGGGAGAATGAGCATTGAGGATTTAAAAAAGAAAATATCTTTTGTAAAATTCCCTAAACAGAAGTAACTAGGTGTTCTTCTACAAACTTCTTAATCTTTTCTACAACCTTAGCCATATCTTCTACTTTACTAGATGCGGTATATAAAGTCATATCAAATAGTTCATCATTAGTAGCGTCTAACCAGTAGCCATTCTTGTATAGATAAAGTAGTAGAGAGAATATTCCCATCCTTTTGTTTCCATCTTCAAATGGATGGTTCTTAATACAGAAGTAATACAACATACTTCCTTTATCTACTAGAGTGGGGTACAACTCATTTCCCTCTATACTTTGGAATGGTTGTGTAAGAGAGCTTTCTAATCTCCCTTCATCTTTAACAATATATCCTGGATCATTGTTAATCTCTTTAATCATGTAATCTGAGAAGAGTTGTGCAATATATTTTAGTTCTTGTTTGGTAATCATTAGGAGTTTTGTAATCTTAGTATTGCTTGTTTGTATTGTTCCATTGTTTTAGTAAATACTTTTTCAAGGAGTAGTTTTTGTTCTTTTGTTAGTTGTTTATTCATATTTTTATTATACATAATACAAAGAAAGATGGTAAAATATGTACTAATGAGGGCGATTAGCTCAGCTGGTTAGAGCATCACATTGACATTGTGGAGGTCACAGGTTCGAGTCCCGTATCGCCCATTCATATTTCAATAACAATATTCATCAATTATGAAAGAACTTCAAAATAAAGTTGCTAAAATGTATAAAGATAATGGCTGGGATACAGCCCCTGAATTACTTCTCATTGCGATGCAAGAAGAACTAGGGGAGGTAAGTGGAAGATTCCTAGCAGAACATCCAGGATATAAAAAGAGTTTAGGAGATACAGACCCAATACCAGAAGAGATAGGGGACTTATTGACACTAATATTTGCTTTCTGTAATAAGACAGGAATAAATCCAGAGGAATGGGTAAACAATACAATTAGGAAAGAAAGTAAACAAGGATAGTTTTGGTTTTAAGTTCCATGTTACAAAGTATAGCCCACCATCATATAAAGGAAAATCATGGATTACTATATTGAATCAATCCTGTCCTCTATTTCTTCCCAATCTACAACTTCTAACTCTTTTACATAATATTTATTTATTTCTCGCTTTTTACCTTTTATATCAAACGGAACCCATTGGTTATTATCAAGCAAAACCTCATTCCAAGCATGTCTCTTTTCTGGATTATTTTCAATGTATCTTCCATGAATTATCTTCGTTGGTACTCCAAGATTTCTAAGAATAGATGCAACCAAAGATGCAAGAGCACCACATGACATCTGTCTTTTCTCTAATACCTTATTTACAGTAATCAGACGAGATTCTCTAATTTTATTAGTATTATAAATCTCATACTTATCTGGATCGAATTCAGCATCTATTATCCGGATTATTTTCTTTATATATTCTTCATCCACAATAGAATTATCAATTCCCTTAACTTTTTCTAATAACCATTCTGGACAATTTTTTGTATATTTTCCTAATTGTAAGAACCTTGTTTTTTCATCCACATTTGATTATATCATGTGCTCAGAGCTTGTATATTTCAGAAACTTCAGGCTATAGTACTGATATTCCTAATTAGGAGACCTCCACCCATTTACTCTTGGATTTCAATCCTTTCTTTATCTCTATGTTACTCTTCGGTATATCTAAATATTCAGATAACAAAGATACTACTGCATCATTCGCCTTCCCTTCCTTAGCAGGAGATTTAGTATATACATGATAAATATCTTCCTTAAATACAACCTTACTCTCTTTGGAATTAGCTTTTACAATAATGTGAAGCATAAACTACCCTAATCTAAATCCTTCTTCATCCCATTCACATGATTAGACAATCTCAGCTTAAGAGAATCAAATCTAGCATTATCAAAATTCTTTAATGGCACAGGTATCTCTGTAGCAAACATTCTACTTCTATCTGGATTTCTATAATCTGCTATAGATAAATATATCCCCGAAATTGTTTTCTTAATTATTACTGCACACTGCTTTCTCTCTTGCTCATCCTCAAAAGAAAACATTATCTCTTCAACAGACTTGAAAGCCAATTCATTTGCCTGCCTTCTATATTTCCCAGACTCATCAATGAAACTACGATCAGAATTTCTCCTTTCTTCAATCTGTTGCAATGAAGAATTAACTCTATCTGTAGCTTTCTCATCATTAAAATGATAATCCTCTTCTATACGCCTAACATATTCCACAGCATTATTATTATCCTTCAAACTCTGCACAGACACCTTTAGAACCTCTTTGTCGGAACCATTTCTTTTAAATTCGTACGATTCAACACTTTGCACTCTCTTCAAATCCTCTCTGTCTAATGTTTTCTTTGTAGTGCCAAAAAGTGCGACATTTGTGGGCTGCTCAACTATTTCAATCGCTCTTAATTCAAGCCTTTGGATATCATTATTTAAAACAGGATACTCTCGTAAAACCTCTTGCCCTTTCCTAAAAATCTCGTTTAATTCAACCACAGTTGCAGTCATATCTCTTGGATCTACAAAAGGCCCAGGAAGAGTATTCTGTTCGTAATTACTTGAAGGAGGAACTTGTGATGGATCAAAGTCAGTCATATTTTGGCAGAATTACATTAATATATCTAATTTATCAATTACTATCCTAGTAGTCAATTATCTTTTTATTACAAGATTAACAATCCTTACATCTATACCATTCTCTCTCTTCAATCTCTTACCCAAATGCTCTAAAAAATGATGCCTATATGGAGATACAAAACTATGATCCTCTATTGAATATATTGTTAAATCCTTTTTCTCTTGTACATACTCCATTATCTTACAAAGTAAATTATCACAACCCTTTCTATTTAATCCTGGGAATTGTCTATTCAAAGATGTAAACACGGGAACATCACTAAGCTCTCTAACAACCCGGACAACCTCTCGGCTATTCCAAAGCATCCTCTCATACACATTCCTGTTCGTTACAATTGCCACATTTTCATCTACAAAAACCTCTTCTACCAAAGTACAAAAAGATTCCTTTACACTATCTGAGATAGTAGGGGATATGAAGTGAGAAATGATTGGCAATTTCAACAAATCTTCAGAAAAAAGAGTTCCATCTATATCAACCAAACAAAACTTACTCTCACTTACATCTGTTTCTTCCTTTAAATATTCAACTGCAGCTTCAAAAGAAACAACATCAACCTCTCTGTAATGTTCACCTCTCTCAAAATTACTAGTTTCCATTTTTTTCAATTATTATTTTAATCTCTTCTGTGGTACTTGCTTTCATCAAATCTTCACGAAGTTTACTTGCTCCATCAAAACTACCAATATATGCCTTAATATATTTCTTCTGAGTATTGAAACTCTTACTCTCACCATAGACCCTCTCAAAAATCTCAAGATGCTTCTCCAAAGTATCTAACCTTTCCTCTTGAGAAATCTCTCCTCCTCCTGCAAAGAACCATGGATTTGTTAGTACACCTCTTCCAACCATATATCCATCTAAGCTATATTCTTCAACAAGAGCCTTCCCTTGCTCATCATCTTTAATATCTCCATTACCAATTAACAAAGTATCTGGAGAGAGCTCATCTCTCAATTCTTTAACCTTTTTGAATATATCCCATCTAGATGGAGTAGAGTAACCCTCTTTTGCTAATCTACCATGGATGGTAAGCATACTTAATTTCATTGAAAGCAAGAATCCTATCCAGCTGTAGTCAATGTCATCATAACCAATCCTTGTTTTAACAGACACGGGGATATCTCTTGCATTTTCTTTAACTGCGAGGATTATCTCCTTGCTAAGTTCTTTGTCTTTAATTAATGCTGAGCAACTCCCACCCTTAACCACATCTCTTACAGAACATCCCATATTGATATCTATACCATCTGGTTTTATATTCTTAGTGATATCTTTTGTTGCTTTAGCAAAATTATCTGGCTTATTTCCCCAAAGTTGTACAACAATTGGTCTCTCTCTCTCTTCAAAAGATATTCTCTGTGCTACAGCTTCTTTTCCCTCTGAACAGTAGCCATCTACATTCATAAATTCAGTGAAAAACATATCTGGTCTACCGATATCACAGAGGACCTGTCTAAAAACAGTATCTGTAACATCCTCCATTGGAGCAAGACATTTTATTAATTTCTTCATGGCCAATTCTACCACAAAGCTTGAATTTTGTTGGTATTTCAAATAGACTTAAAGGTAAACATAAACTGCCCACAAAATGGAAGTTAAAAACACAGTTTCGGATAGTTCCGGACAACAATTACTCACAGAGACAAAAACCGACTCGTATTCGGCGATATTTCTGTACTTCATACAAGACTTCTTGAGATGGTGGTATGTAAGGATGCCTATATGGCACCTAAGAAAGCTGGCGCGTATTAGTGTTGTCGTTAATGATAATCTTTCCCTTTCACTCCTTGTTCAGAATTTCTTCCTTCCATGGCACAGAGATTATTCAATGATGGGATATATCTTTGGATTACTAATTAAGGTTTTGTATATACCAATAGCACTTTTCATATATCTTACAAGTGTAATCATTTACATCATTATCATACTAATTTGGTTACTCCTTCCTGTTGGTACACTTACATTTATTTTTACTTCAATATTTAGATAGAGATGGCCTTAGATTTTGATATGCAAGAAAAAACAATATGTGGATATCACAAAAGGAATACAAACAAATTCGGTATTCTTGAGAACAAATCTCCAATCTTCCAAGATGAAAACGATTCAATATTTCTTCTAACAAGAGATCACTTTTTCTCAATATCTACACCACAGATAACATCGGTTATTAAAAACTTCTTGAGATACAAAAAGTTTGGAGATATTAAACGAATAGTAGCAAATATTTTTGTTCTACCAGGGGTATTCATCGCCCTTGCCTTCATATTCAAATATGCCGGCCTACTAGAGCAATTTCAACCTGTCATAGATATACTGGAAAGTAAATTAGTAAATGTACTCTTCGGTATCTCCATATTCAATGTGATAATTCTGTGGCATGATTTCTACGAAGAGAAGAGTCATCCAATTCGACTGCCAAAAGCAAAGAAAATCCAAGAAAAAGAAATTGATGAAATAAAAGCTACGGGATTTAAATTTGGAAGATACGGGCATCTAGATACTGTGAGTTTCGCTTCAGAGCATACACTTGAGCTTCTGTGCAACTTTACAAAAGATGACAAGTTCCAAACATATGATCTGTTCAAATACCTCCTAAAAGAGGACTACGACATACAACAAATTGCAAGAAGAGCAGGTATAGAGATCTCCTTGGAGGAGATGGAGAGTAAATTTAAAATTGGAGAAGATGTAATTCCTGACTATCCAATTACTGCACTCCGAAGCATACTTACATACTCTATAGAAGAGGCTGTACTAACAGAAAGCAGACAGCTAGAACCTCATCATATATTCCTTGCCCTCATGCGATTGTACCCTCAAACCCTCAAATATTTGCAAGCAAAAGGAATCTCCGTTGATATACTCCGAGAGATTTCCCTGTATAACAATAGCTTAGTTGTAAAAGCACAAAAGACTAAATATCTAGATCCAAATGTTGCTTACTTTAACAAAGGCGGAATAGCAAGAAAATGGATATATGGATATACCTTCATACTTGGACACTTTAGTAAAGATTTAACAGAAGAAGCTGCTGAGAACAGAGATACTTACGGAATAGGGCATGATAGTGAAATTGAAAATCTCGTATCTGTACTTGGTAAACTCTCCAACAAAAATGCACTTTTAGTTGGAGAAGCTGGGGTAGGGAAATCTAGCTTAATCCTTGGAGTAGCCCAAAGAATCAATACTGGCAATGTTCCAGTACAACTTAAAGACAAACGAATCATTCAATTAGATATCAATGGATTAATTGCACGCTCCCTAAAGATGGGAAATATAGAAGAGTTAATAATCAAAGCAATGCAGGAATTGGAAAACTCTGGGAATACAATTCTCTACATTGACGAGATGCAAGAGTTAATCCCAGCACGAGCAGAGGAATCTAATCATTCTTTGGCTGGTATTCTTCTTCCATATATCCTAAACAGCAAATTCCCCATAATTGGTACCGTAAATTATGCAGATTACAAAAAATACTTCTACAGTAATGAATCACTTAGACAAAGTTTTACAAATATAGAGGTTGCAGAGGTTTCAACTACAGATACATTGAAGATTCTTGAGACAAAAATCTCTACCTTAGAAAAGAATTTTAATTGCTACATCACATTCCCAACACTTGTGGCCTCAGTAGAGCTAGCATACAGATATATCAAAGAAAGGAAACTCCCGAGCAGTGCTGTTCAGACAATTGAAGCAACATGCTCATGGGCACAGTCTAACAATATCCAGAAAGTAACTGCAGAGCATGTATCAAAAGCAATCTCCATACAGAAGAATATTAATATAACCGAAGTAGACCAAGAGGAAAGTAATAAATTAAGAAAACTAGAAGAGAATATTCGCAAGAGAGTAATAGGACAAGACGAGGCAGTTATTGCAATTACAGAATCCCTTAGAAGAGCTCGAACAGATATTCGGAATCCTGAGAAACCAATCGGGGTATTCCTTTTCATGGGTCCAACAGGTGTAGGAAAGACATATCTTGCCAAGGTAGTAGGGGAAGAATTCTTTGGAAGTAAAAGCGACATTATACGAG
>Ga0209318_1001832_pt1 | contig 11858 bp, 15 predicted proteins | sample RifGroE1_FD_183999 | JGI IMG/M metagenome (GOLD analysis project Ga0209318, IMG submission 183999) | Groundwater microbial communities from Rifle, Colorado, USA - Groundwater E1 (SPAdes) (version 2) | ecosystem: Environmental > Aquatic > Deep subsurface > Groundwater | place: Rifle, Colorado...
CCTACCCCTTACAAACGATTCTATAACATCCTCACGACTATAAAATTCTTCAACCATCCAATCTAAATCATATCCTGCTAATAAATTAATTTCCCTTAATTCACTAATCTCATTCTGCAACTCTAAATTAATTTCATCACATTCGTACTCGAACCAACTAAAAGGATAAGGAGTAGAATAATAACTCCACTTGTAATTTGCTACTAAAAATATAGACAAATATACTCATCATCTATATTTTAGACAATTCTTGGTTCATCGTGTCTGCTTTTGTGGTATTGCTACCACTACTTGCATTTGATGTAACACTCCACAAGCGTAAATTCCCGACAAGCCATCGGTATTTGTAAATATTTTTTCTTTAAGCAACATTATATTCCTTAGCATTCTTTAAATTAATACTCGCATTTTTATCACGATCAATAATAATTCCACATTCCTTGCAAATATATTCCCTATCAGAAAGTTTTAAATCCTTGTTAATACTTCCACATTCACTACACGTTTTACTTGAAGGAAACCATTTATCAACTACTCTTAACTCAATATTATTCCATAAACATTTATATGTTAATTGTTTTCTGAATTCATAAAAACTCTGTTCGGCAATTGCTTTGGATAAATGCCTATTTTTCATCATTCCTCTAACATTCAAGTCTTCGATTACGATATACTCTGGTTTGTTTTTCACCAAAGTATTTGTAATTTGATGGACATAATTTAAACGTATGTTAGATAATCTTTGATGAATAGTTCTAATTTGCGATTCTAGTTTAATAATATTTTTAGTTTTAATGAATTTCTTACCATCTTTATTCATTTCGTATTTTCTAGAAACTTTCCTTTGCAATCTTTTAAGTTTTTTCTTTAATTTTTTAACATCCTCAGTTTTATTGACATTTCTAAACGGTTCATCAATATTACTAACAATAGCTAAATCTTTAATTCCTAAATCAATTCCAATTCCTTCATTCTTGATACTTGAGTAGTCATTGTAATCAACAACATCACATAATACTGAAACATAGTATCTTCCAGCCTTCATTGAAACCGTACCACTTACTACTTTAGCGTTTGTAGGAATATAACCTTTTTCTTTCAATTCAACAAATCCTAAAGTTGGGATTTTGATTCTATGACGTTCAATAGTCCAATCTGTTTCATTATTCTTTGAAAAATAAATCTTAACATCTTGATTCTTTTTCTTTTTAAATCTTGGAAATTTAGATTGCCCTTTAAAGAATCTTTTGTATGCAGTTTCAGCATTTACGATTGCCTTTTTTCTTGCTTTAGAACCGCAATTATCAATCCATTTAAATTCATCTAATACTTTAACTTCATGATTAATATATTTATTAAAATCATTCGCGCTCATAAATGCTTGTTTCTTATCTATTTTCCCTTCCTTAAATAATTCATACAACTCTTGGTTTTTAGCTAAATAAGAATTATAGAGGAAACGGCATATGCCAATTGATTGATGTATTTTATTGATATGTTTTTCAGTTATTCTAAGTTCAGTTTTAAATCCTTTGAGCATACTTCCACATCCTCTATAATTTTCTTTTGAGGAGAACTACCATCTAATACCAACTGAACATAATAATGATATTTCATTAATGTAGAATTGTAAATCTTTCTACATTTCTCAAAATTCTTATTCAAAATATCTTCTTGATATTTTTCAGTTTTCAATGGAAGAGTCAAAACAAAATTAGACATAGTATTCACCACCTTTCTATTAATTAAATCTGTAAGAGAAGATACCCTTCTCTTACAGTTATCAAACTATAATAATCACAATTAACCGAAATTAATGCAAAATTCTATTACCAATATCAATTTCTAAATCCATACAATAATCTTTGGTTTCTTTCTCAGTGTCTCCATTGCACTTCTTATATTCATAAACACAAGTAAACAATTCATCACCAATTAAACATCTTTCTCTCATAGTTAAAATTGCTTCTCTAAATATAAAGTCTAAATCAAAACTCTCATACATACTATGTATCTCTTCCATAATCTTAATTATAACTTCCCAATGATCCTTAAAATTCTCATAGACAATCTGAGAAATACTACTTATCCACAAAACATCACAATGATAAAACTTATCATCATTCTTACCAATATCATAAATTGCATCATAAATCTTATGATAAATTTCATCATTCATAATCTTCAAACTGTTATAATAAGCATGAATTTTATTAGCAATTTTAGTTGGATTTGAAGGGGAAATGATATTACATAAATCAGACCATGAAAGGTGGATGTCTGTATTGAGTCTTAGTTCATTACACAAATGAGAAGTACGAAATTCCAAAAGTTCCAAGATATCTAATTCTACTTTGTCATCATAAGATAATTGTTTAGGTTTGGATAATTGTTCAGTTTTTCTCATAATTTAAAACTCCTCTACTTCTAATAATGTTAAGGCCTTGTGTTTACTTTGCCTCACATCTATTATTATAGAGGAGTCTTGAAAAATAGTCAATAGTATACGATAAAATATTATCAAATAAATACCTATATTTTTATAGAATAATTTTATTCATTGCGTTCATACTCTATAAGTTGATCAATGCTACACTCTAAAAAGATGGCAAATTTTACAAGTACATCTAACATCATATTTTCTGACTTCATAAGTTGATACATTCTTTGAGGAGTCATACCAATTTGTTTCGCCACCCATGTCTTTGATGCGCCAGTCTTATTGTGATATTCATTCACTTTTTCTTCTATTTTATTATAAATTTTTACTTGCAACTCAATCACTCCTTATATCATCTATTATACCACATGACTCATATGTCTATCAAAATCAAAACATATGTATAAGGAAGTGCGACAAATAATAATCAGTAACCTTTACCTCTATATAAGCATAATATCACACCAAACATATCCATGTCAATTAATTTTATTTTATACTTTACAAATCAAACTTATCCATGTATAATGATAAAGGAGATACAAATGGAAAATATAATAAAGAAAGGAAGTGATATTATCATTCGAGATGGGCCTAAGAAATAGATACATAAGGATATATATTTAATTGATACCCCTTAATACAAATACAAAAATAATTAAATTAAAAGAAAGAGGTAATTAAAATATGACAAACAATTTACAAATTTTTAATAGTGAGGAATTCGGTCAAATCAGAACAGTAGATATTAAAGGTAAAATATTCTTTGTAGCAAAAGATGTTGCTACTGCACTAGGTTATAAAAATACAATTGATGCAATTTCTAAACATTGTAGGTGGGTAGCAAAACACGATGTACCTCATCCTCAAAGCAAAATTAAGACAATTGAAGTAAATATCATTCCTGAAGGAGATATTTATAGACTTATAGCAAGTAGTGAATTACCTTCTGCTGAACAATTTGAATCATGGATATTTGACGAAGTATTACCAACTATTCGTAAGACAGGAGGATATATCGCTAACCCAGAAACAATAATTAATACATATTTCAATACTTTAGATGATAACCATAAAGGACTAATGTTAGGATTTCTACAAAATGCAGAAATAAATCAAAAGATTATAATGGAACAAAATGAATTAATTAAAGAACATGAACAAGATATTGACCACAAATCCAATGTCATTAAAGGTCTTGTCGAAGACATACCTCTTGCCTCTAAAAGACAAATCCTTAATCGAGTTGTAATGAAATGCAGTAATTTTAATGATAGGTGGAAAGAATTATATGATGTTTTTCAATTAAAGTATCATGTGAAAATTAATGCTAGAATGGATTCATACAATAAAACACATAAGTCTAAATTGAGAAGCAAATTAGAATACATTGAAGAAATTGGCATGATAGATGAATTGTATGAAATTGCTGTAAAACTATATGAAAATGAGGTAAATGTTTTAGTGGAGGAAATGTATAGATTACATGAGATTGTTTAGGATGTAAATAAGAAATAATATTGTTTAATTGAAATTGATTTAAAGAGACTCTAACCCCTTAGAGTCTCTTTTCTTTAGTGCTTTTATTAATTTAATCATCTCTAAAACCCATCAAATCAATCCGACCCATACAATCATATCAACAATAAATTCTGACTCAATACAAGCGATTGTAGTGCGTGTGATTGGATTGTGGATTTGATTGAGATGGGATTTTTGTTGCGGGATTTTAATCCCATTTCATCTTTTTTATTTAATTTCTACATCTAATTTTTGTTGCTTCTCTAATTCTTTATCTTGAATTTCTTTTAATTTCTTCGCTTTTAACTCATTTAATTTTTCTCTTATTTCAGTCTTTGATTTAGGTCGAATATAGATCAAAGTTGTATCTGTCGATTTGTGGCCAGCAATTTCTTTTGCCATCTCAATGTCACCAGTTAATAACATTACATTATTAATTGAAGTTTTTCTGAAACAATGAAAATGGAAATCTTCAACTCCAATTAATTTTCCAATCTTTTTAGCCCTATCCTGTAAAGTACCATAGGTCATTGGATGAAATTCTCCATTAAATCTAGTCATAAATAAAGAATCTACTTCAAGATTATCCATTTCTTTTCTCATCTCTAACCATTGTTCTATGTATCCCTTGCATCTCGTATCAAATACAACTTCTGCTCTACGACCACGTTTCTCTCTTATATCTGTAAACATCATTAAATCTAAATCCATAGCAGAGAGAGTAAGTTTAGATATAGCACCAACTCGATTAGCACTATCAATTGCAAGATGAAATATAATCCTATCTTGAATATCATATTTTGGATCGGTATCCAATTCCCTACTTATTGTTTCGATCTGCTCTTCGGTAAGAAAATAATCTTTAGTTATACGTTCATCATTAGCACCCTTCATACGCTCAATTTTATCTTTAAAAGGATGATAATCGACGGTTTTTCTTTTGACACTCCAACCATAGAAAGAAGATACTGCTGACACCTTTGTATTTATTATCTTTTTATTATTCTTCAAAGTATCTTGACAAAATGCCATAAATCCTTCCATTATTTCAATTGCGTTTTTAAAAAAATCTTCATCATATAAATTAACATTGTCCCATTCTTCTGCTAGATAAACTAAAAATTGTTGCATATAATTTTGATATGCCTTATAAGTAGTTTCTTCTACTTCTTTATTTTTCAAGATACTAGATTTTAGATATTTTGTATATAACTTTAAATTATCTGGATTTATCAAAACTACTTTATCTGGTGTAAAATATTTAACCCGTGTCATTTTAGCCATTAATTCACTTCCTTATTTTGTTTTATTTCCTTAATTCCACTACAAACAAAATCTACAACATCCTCAGTAATCCTACCTTCTTTAGCAGATTTAATAATAGAACAATTGCCTTTTTTATGTCTCTTACACTTGATACAATTATTATTTATGAAACTATCCAACTGTTCTTGATTATCAAAAATACCAATATAATCTGCATAATAAATTGTTAATTCTAGTCGGGGGTTTTTAGGATCATAGAAAATGCGACTTGCTTTTTCTAATGTTGTATTATCATCAACCCATACGACACCAGATTCAGTAATAGAATCTAGTAATAATTTCCAAGTATTATTTGCATCCATATCTATTCTTGGAAAATAAAACACGCTCTCAACTATTGTGTTCTTAAATTTATTTAATTTAGTTTCAAATCCTTGAATTTTTACCTGCTCTTTTATGTATTTTATAAATTCTTTTTTATACTTCTTTGCTTCAGATGTTTCATACATTGTAATTTGAGCCTTACCATTGATTACAAAACCTCTTGGTTTCAAATAGTGGTTTACGCTGACAGGTACAGAGGATATAAGTTTTAATACATTTGTCAATATATTTTCACTCCAATATCAAACAAAGACATCACACTAAAGCAATGCCTTTGTTATTATTTTATTTATTTTACAATTTATTTATATCTCTTCAAACAAATCTATCTCAATTTCTTAAACTCATTACTATCTATGGCAAATCTTTTTGCTTTCTTTAACTCCTTAATAGATTTTTCTGCCCTAACTGGTTCGACTTGATTAGGATACTCTTTAACTAAATCTCTATAAATTTCTCTCCAAGTATATCCTTTCTTACACATCCAATGTATCTCATCTTCTATTTCTCTAATGATAGATAAGTCTTGAGTTGATAGAAAATCTCTAAGGTTGTCTTGTTGCTTTAAATCTAAATATTCTTTTATTTCTTTTGCGTACATATTATAAAGAAGGTCATATGTAAGATTCGTAATTTTGGCATATGATTTTCGATTATTCGGTAATTCGCCATTTTGTATAAATGTTGATATTGAAGATGTTTCTCTATTTCGTCTAATAGTCCCATCTTTTCTAACAACTAATTGTTCTAACTCTTCTTGAGTGAGATAAATTACTGATTCTTTTGATTCTCTCAAAGAAAAATAATCTCTAATTACTATCTTATATTGTTTTCTTGCTAATTCACTATCAAGCAATTTTAATAAAAGGGAATATCCTTGTTGAGATAAAAGATAAATATTTTTAGAATTAGCTATTGATTGCTTGTTAAAACCCAATTCTAAAAGTGAGTGAGTTCCATTCACCGACTTTTTTAAGTCAATAAAATCAACTCCTTCTTCAAAATAATTATCAGATATATGATTATTTATATCTCTATTTACTTCTTTTAGCCCCATACCATGTAACTCCGCAACTGTTTTTGCTAACATAACTTTATGATCCTTACCAAATCCACCATAAATATTTGGAACATCAATACCACATACTTTTGTTTTGCCTTTAATTACTAACTCATTGCTTTTATTATTATCCATCATTTAAATTCCTTCTTTCATAATTATTATTAATCACTTATAAAATATTATTTCTTTCTTGGCCTTACACACCACTCACAATATGCATCATAACTTTCCTTTCGACTGAACTTATACCATACTTTCTTTGTCTCGGGATGTACACCAGTGGCCTTGATTACAACACCTTTATAAGCGTAGAAATTGGCTTGAAGTGGGTTGTAAACGTAAATAAATCCATCTGACTCTTTTTCTGTCATTTTAATATCACTTCCTTTCATTTTAAATTTGTGTATTTTGTAAACACAAAAAGAGACACCTTTTTCAGATGCCCTAATTTCTATTCACAAAATATTTAATTATTTATCGCAAAGCAATCCCTTTCCTACTTTATGTAACACTACCATCCTAACTACATAATCTTTATATTTCTGACACTCCCTAACATCTTTACAATTCTTTTCACAATATTCACTTGATATTAATTTATTATGTTTTACTTGAGATTCTTGATTAGTATCATTCTTATTTTTGTTCTTAGAAGGACTCGCCATTTATAACACCTACTTTATAATTACTTGAAGTCTAGCACTTCCTTTAGATTATTTTTGATTCGTTAGATTTATTTAACCAATACAAATTCAAACGAATGTTTTATTGAGTTATTTCAATTGTTTCACTTCAACTCGAAACGACTCATATTGTAATTCTGGTGAACCAGTATGAGATACACATTTAAAATTTAAAGTAATATCAGTTGTTGGTGTATAGAATCCACCTGCGACGGGTTGTGAACCTGCATTACCTCCAAATGTTGTCGTATATGATATACCATGTGATAATGATGAATTTGGAATTTCAGCCCCACCACTTGCGTTAACGAAAGCAAACCTTGCGCCAGCAGGGGCAGATGCAACAATCTGTACGAAACCACGTAATTCGTAGGTTCTTCCTACTTTTAGAGGAATGCCTGGAGGTGTTATTGGGCCCATATTAAAACTATCTCCCACAACAAAATTAATTATTGTACCAGTTGTTACTGCACTATTTACCGTTTTATATCCAGACATATAACTTAATCCACTTGTTTGTTGCCATGAACCTGCTGCTTTCGACCACGTTACTTGATCTACAGTAGATATTCCGACCATTATTATAGGGTTAGCATTACTATACGCTTGAAATTTACTCCATATGGAACCATCATAATAAGCTATATCATTCAAGCTAACCCCCGTAGGCAAACCATTACTTGGAGCTACAGTAAATATATAATAACCAGATGTTGTCGGTTTAACTACTGCCGTATTCTGTATAGAAGTTATTGTTGGATTGGTAACAGTTCTCTTTTGACAAACAACACTATAATTTTCTCCTTGTACTAATATTTTATATGTAGCACTTCCACCATCAACAATGGGGTTTGAAATTGCTGTGGGAGCAGTATAAGTTACTCCTGAAGGTGCTCCTCCATTTGCATTGGATACCGTTACAAATTTATTTATATACGTTGTATTATCCACACTAATTGCTGAGACTAAAGAAGTCCAATCATCAAAATAAAACATATCTGCTGAACTTGACCATACTGCCGAACCATTGGTAGCACTTGTGCATGTATATGTTGTACCACTATATACCCAGATACTACCTTCAGAATAACCATCGTTCGAATCATCATTAACAGTTGGCTCACTAATTGCTGTCAGATTGTTTTTCAACGGGGCTGATAACCCATCTAATTTAATTACATTAACTGGTGACATAAGACCTGCTACAGTGGTAGATGCTTCGTTTGCAACGATTAAATTAGTAGTAACTTTATTAAATTCAACGGCGCTTGCCTTATTTATCTCTTGATCGGAATGATAATGATGAGTTGCATCTCCACCCTGAATTGATGTCAATCCTTCATGACTTGACGTAGCACTAGGAGCAAATTGTGTTACAAATGCACTATCAATCTGTATTGCTACATCTGCGCCTTTTTGTACAATAATTTTACCAACTAGCATTGCATTAGTTGATGTACTTAATGGGGCATTATTAGGAGGTTGTGCTGTTTTTGCTTGATTAAGGTCATAGTCACCAGTACCTAATAATATTATTATATTTTCTGCATTAATTCCCATACCTCTATAAATCCAATTAACTGCATAATTACCATCAGTTAAAGTTGTCAATCCATTTCCATTATCAAATTGTGAATTATTATAAGCAGTAACTATTGAGCCAGTCCAGTTTCCACCTGCGTCAGTAACAACTTGTTCACAATAATTTGTAACTGAATCCACTTGTATTCTTGAATTTCTAAATGAACCTTGCCACACAACACCAGCAGATATTACAACTTTTCTTCCTGTATCTTCACCCAAACTTAATCCAGTTACTCTTTCAAATCTACGAGCTTCCATGTCTCTACGAAGAATTTTATTACTTAAACCAAGTCCTGGCTCATCCCAATCCAAAATATCAACATTTGTATCTCCAACACGTGAAACTGTATATACGACAACATTATTAGAAAAATTTACAGTAGACAAATCTGTTGTGACAGAATATTGTGGAGTTCCAGAATTATAATTTGATACTATATATGAAGTTATTAAATTAGGAACGTTTAATGTTGTTTCTTCTATTGTATGTTCACTAACTTCTCCTGAATAATTTATGGTATGAAAAAATCTATATGAACCAGTAGTTCCTATAGTTACCGTTCCACCATTATTATATGTAATTGTTGGTTTTACCACTGTTCCAGAACCAACTAATAAACCTGAACCAGTTGGACTAACAAATGATGCACCTTGAGAAGCTAATTGTCTTGCATAAGCATCAACTTTACTACTAGTAATAGGCATTAATTATCACCTTCTTTCTTTTAGAAATATTGTCCTGACCATCGCAATTTTGTCCCTAAATTATTCATTACTTGAATAGATTTTATCCCCTGAAAATTATATTCTCTAGATTCATTAGCAGGGACATAAAGGATATATCCTCCAATATTAATATATAGATTTGTATTTTCTGCTTCTATAAATAATGAATTTAAATTTGCTTTGTTTCCATTGGAGTCTGTAAAACTGATTAATTCATTGTTGGATTGTAACACGTACCATGGATCATAGTTAGCATCACCTATTTTATTTGATGGAATACTGCTTATAAAACCACTGTGAAGTAATTGACCTATCATTGTTATATCATTCCTTTCTTTCTTTTTGTTTTAGTTAATAATTGTTTTTATGATTTGTAAAACCATTGTGTCTCAAGGACTTTAGAAGACATAAATATTGGTATTTAGGATAAATCAGTGATTTATTTGATTGATTTAGGATTGGATGTGGGAGAAGGAGTTGGATAAAATTAGTAAAAAAAATAAGGAGAGTAGAGAAGTTTTTTTAGTTCTTCTGCTTCTCTCCTTATTTGTATTTTTTGTTGGATAGGATAAATTATAAACTTTCGAACTGTTTATAATTATTATATTATACTTAGACAATAGGAAAAGACATGTGCCTAATACACATGTCTTTTGATTACTCTATAAACAGTAGCTATCTATTTATAGAAACCATATATTTAAAGAAATTTATTTATATGCGGTTTTAACTTCTTTTTCCGAAATAACCTCTTCTTTAACTATTTTTTCAACTAAATCTCCCCAATTCCAACCAATAGGATCAAATAAAATTTTAATCATTTCCAAATCAAGTTCTTTCTTTAGTTCTTCTAGTTCATAAGTTTTATTTACGTCATACTTCATTGCAGAAGGATGATTATATTTTAAATATTTGTTAGTCATTTTACATCTCTCCATTCTTTTCTAATTATAAACTTGCGCATTGTTTATAATATTTAAGTTCTTTATCTAATATTTCTTCTATTCTATCAAAGTCCCAATATGGTATACGTATTAACTTTATATTATTTTGTTTACAATATTTATTTTTAATTTTATCTCTTATTTTTTGTTCTTTAAATTTCACCAACGCTACTTCCATAGATATTCCACCAAATCTTACTGGCTTAAAATGATGCTGTCCATCTAATTCGAATAAAATTATATTGTCAACAAAAACAGCAAAATCAAAAGACAACTTTCTATTTGTTTTAGGATTGATACAATTTTCAAATTTATATTCAGAGTCAAAATTCAAATCTAATATATTTAATTTTTTTCTTGTAATATTTTCTGCGTTAGATTTATTACAATTCGGACACTTAGACTCTTTATTTAAAAAATCTCTTGGAGTCGTGTCAAATTCACAACCACAAATATTATGTTTCATTAATATTTTTTTATTCCTATTTGTATATTCTCCAATTACTGAATATTCATCTTGAAAAATATTATAAACATCTTGTTTAAATTTCTCCAAAGTTTTCCTGATTCCACCATTGCATTCGGAGCATCTTTCCCCTCTTAAAAAATTATCAGGAGTAACTTTATATTCTGTATTGCATGTAATATGTTTCATTGATATTGAAGTTTGTGCCTGTGTGTATTCTCCAATTACAATATATTCTTCACCAACCAATTCATAAACTTCTTTTTCAAATTGTTCTGTAGTTTTCTTTACATTTCCATAACATTTAGGACATCTTGAACTTTTACTTAAAAAATTATTAGGAGACACTTTCCATTCATAATTATTACACTTATTACAATTATGACGTATTAATATTTTTTGTCCAGCACCTTTATATTCTTCTAAAAAAGTGTATTCATTATTTACTAAACCATAAACTTCTTTCAAAAATTGTTCATTTGTTTTTCTTTTACCCATATTTTTCTCCTTCCGATATTAGAGATTAAATGGAAAGAGACATGTGTATCGGCACATGTCTCACTATTACCTTATATAAAGTTGCAACTTTATATAAGAACCTTATTTATATTAGAAATCATTACTTAAGACCATTGTTCATCGCCAAGAGGAATCACATCAAAGAAAACTTCTTCTGTACCAATTTTATGAGTAAACATTGTACAGTTAAATGGAACATTAGAAGCTTCTCCTGTTTTGAACATTATTTCAAATTCTGGAGTAGGTTTGCATTTATGAACAA
>Ga0209318_1001837_pt1 | contig 11845 bp, 13 predicted proteins | sample RifGroE1_FD_183999 | JGI IMG/M metagenome (GOLD analysis project Ga0209318, IMG submission 183999) | Groundwater microbial communities from Rifle, Colorado, USA - Groundwater E1 (SPAdes) (version 2) | ecosystem: Environmental > Aquatic > Deep subsurface > Groundwater | place: Rifle, Colorado...
CCCCAAACTGGCCAAGAAACGGGCCAAGCAATTGATTAAGAATCAGATCATCACCAGCTCTGAGAAGTTGACCAGAACTGACGGCGAGACTGTTGATGTCCTGAAGATCCTCATGGACCGAGATTCATGGATCCGAACAGGCTACTTCACTGACCACATCGATCCAGTTGTCGGCACCAATAAAGGGATGATTCTGGGCAATGAACGGAATGTCTTCCTGAATTCCAAAGATCACGGTGGCACAAAATACTTCCTGCGCTTCGATACTGAGGGCATTCGGGAATGGATGAAAGTAGCAGATAACGATGAGTTGATTGAGTGCTTTTCATCCTTTATCGCCCAGTCTGTCTGTGTTCCTGAAGACATCGATGTCTTGATGGGTGAGTTCAAACAGCGGACCAAAGTCACTTTGGGCACGGTCCGAGAGGCAGTCAAGAAGAAGAAGAAGGCTCTGGAAGAAGATACGACCCGACTCAAACTTGAGACTGAAGAAGGGGAGGTTGATCGCATTTTTGTACCTGAAGATGCCAGCCAGGGAATGATCATCAATGCCTATCTGAGATCTCTCGGGCTGGACATGATCCGCTCCTATGCCGGCAGCCTCTACGTGTTCGACCACACAATCTGGAAGAAGAAGAGCAGTGGCGAGATCTCCGATGAGTTGCAGTTGTTGTTTGACCACTGCTCACGCAATCAGCGGATTTCTGATTATACCGCCATGACCAAACACATCTTGATGGAGAAGCCAGACATCAGCAAGATTATCTGGCCTATTACACCCGGAATCCCTTGTGCTACAGATTTCTGGAAAGTCAGCCGCAACGGTATAGAAAAGGTCAAATATACCAAGGATTTAGGCTGCAGATTCAAATTAGGATTCAATCCTGATTGGGAGATGAGTACGCCCTATTGGCAGAAGGTCCTCGATAATGTTCGGAATCCCCGCTGCTTTCAACAAGGGTTTGGGCTGGCCTTGGCCGGCTACCTGACATCTAAGAAGGGAAAAGTTCTGGTCCTGAAAGGAGAGGGCGGGTCAGGTAAAGGAACCACCAACCGAGTGCTGACTGCCATGCTGCCGAAGGGCAGGGTGGCCCACGTCGGGCTCGAGGACATGAATAAAGACACCAAGTTGATGTCTCTGGTTGATGCTGTAATCAATATTATTCCTGAGATTAAACGCGGCGCCAAGATATCTACACAAGGCTTCAAGATGGTCACAGGTAACGACGAGATGTCGGCCTGGAAGCTGTATAACGGCGACGTGCATTTCACCTCTACTGCCTCGCAGGTGATTAATATCAACGACTGGCCCCAATTTGATTCGGCTGGATCTGAACTCAAAAGACGTCTCCAGGATTTCATCTGCATATTTGATCGGCGCCAGACTGACGACATGACTGAGTTGGACGAGATGATTATTGAAAACGAACTGCCAGGTGTTCTTGCTTGGGCCATAGATGGGATCAAGGATTATTTCGAAAACGGACCTGATTCTACATATAGCCACGAGATGTTTGCCGAGTGGACTTTCTCTTATGACCTCATGTCTGTTTTTGTTGAAGACTGCATTTCGGCAGCCCCAAACTCTGCTTGCGAGAGGACAGGACTGTGGGAGGCTTTTTATAATTTCTGTAATGGTCGACCGCAAGTAAAACAAGGGGAGTTTTATCAAGGATTGAATCTTCTTTTTGGTCAGGCTTATAAGTCTGGATCAGTTCACAAGCATAAAGGTATTCAATTAAATACTTATGGAGTTACATTTATCGGCGGCCGAGGGACGAATGTTTCTGCTCGCCGAGGCAAAGGACAAGATTGAATTGGGATAATCTGCAAGGTGTTTGGGATAATATGATGGGTGTTTGGGACGATTTTAGGGCTTTTGGGATGCAGTTGGGATTGAGCTTCTTTTATGATTCCAACTGCTTACTGTACTTATGGGATAATATTCTTCTTTAATTATTATATTTAGAGAAAAAGAAAAAATAAAAGAATAAAATGCGATTTTTTTTCACTATAGGACTTTCCGCTTGCAGATAGTCCCAATTATCCCATAAGTATAGCAAGTAGCATTGATCGCAGAATAAATTTTTTCTTGTGCTTCCCAATCGAATGCAATATTATCCCAAAAGGGGGTTAAATTATCCCACTAGGGCATTTAAGTAGCTGATATTACTGAAGGCGAGCATCCCATAAGTATCGTAAGTTGTTGAATGTATTGAAGATGTGTTTTCTATACTACTTTGTGGTATAACTAGGAGTAAAATGCAACAGGAAAACTTCCTCGATCCACTGCAGAAAATTACTGAAAAATTCTTGCGGCAGGCAGCAGAGACAGACAGTGCTCGGCAGGCTTCTCGATCGTTGCAGGTCGTTTCTCAGGCGATTGATCTGGCAACTCGAGTTCGATCTCAATCTGATTTTCATACTCTGGCATTTTTGAGTCGGCTCGAGAATACAGTCTCTCGGTCGGCACTGCATGGTTGTTATCTCGAGTTCTGTGGTGTGCTGGGAATACAACCATGCAAGCAGGGGGAGTTTTATCGGCTTCTTGAATCACATTGCCGGGTGTATAAATCTGGATCTGAATTCAAGGTCACTCCGATGATAGATAGATTGGAGATTGGGAATGAGCTTCTAAAGCTTCCGGCAGTTGTGCGGATGCCGGAAGCTTTAACAAGAAGGAAGCGTTAGATGTCTAAAGGGTCTTTGAAAATCTCGCATAACTCCACCTCAAATTTATTTGAGGCTTGGTGTGGGGCTGCATACTCAAAAACCCCGTTGCTGCACTGGACAGTCCAAATTTGGTCTTGTAGGCCCGTTTCCGGACGGGTCAAAGCATAAGCGGCGACAAGGGCGAAGACTACGATGGGAAAGAGAGCTTTCATTTTTGGTATCTCCTCTGATTTTCAAATATGGTTTCAGCTCTGTTTACGACTTCCAGGGCTTCATGGCCAGAGCCGACGTACAACTCGACCAGTTCACGCCAATGGGGTCGATCCGAATGGAGGATGATTTGCATTGCTGCGGATTCAGGCAGCAGGCCATACTGATATCGATTCTGGATGCTACGATATAATTCTGACATGGCTTTGGCTCCTGTAGGTATCGCGGGTTGGTTTCAGGAGCTTCTCTTCTTTCTCAAGGAGAATGAGAAGCTCGATCATTTCTTGTATCGTGATGCGTTTGGTTTGATAAAGCATCTTGATGGTCTCGAACATTTCTTCCTCCTTGAAGTTAGGGTTGTTGATATTGTTACATCTTTTTTGTTTACTGGTAAATAGAAAATCGTTCATCCTTCTTTCATGCTGGTGACAGTGGTTGGTTTACCACAGATCGGGCACACTTCTTCGAGGAGATTCATTCCAATTTCTTTTCCGTCGTTTTCACATCCAGGCTTGCACCAAGTGCTTCTAATTGTTGGATAATATATTATTTCTTTGTCTTCCATTTCATTCTCCTTTTGTTGTTGACATTCCCACTTCTGGATGTTAATGTGTCTATGACACATTAAAAAAGCCCACCTCGTTTCGGAGGTGGGCTTTTTGTTTGAAGAGGGCCTATTTCGCGGGGTTCAGAATTTTTGCGACGAGAGCAATGTCGCATAATGTTGCGTAAACAGATAATCAGTTGATTTTAAAGCGGATTTGAAACGTAATTCGAGTCCGAATTCGGATCTGAATTCAGACTCGGTTTCAAGATCGTTTTCTTAGTAGGCAAATTTCCTTCTGCTTGGTCGACCCAGTGACGCCGAGAGATGCTCAACCTGGGCCAGAAACAACACGTCACGGCTTTGCCTTGTTTGCTGGGCTGCAACAGAGCAGGCATAAGCAAGAGCCTGCCGGCGTCCTTCGATCTCCAACAATCGTTTCTTCTGTTCGTCTTTGTTCATTTGCCATTCCCCCTTCTGATGATGCTGGTTGAATAAACATCAAGGCGCCGCTCGGTCTTCACGTTTGCAGATCTCTGCATCGTGGACATGAAAGCCTCAGCACAGTCTTTCTTCGAGAAATTTGATGCAATGGTCACGAACTTGTCCGCCGGCTTCTCAACCCGGGAAAACTTGTTAAAGCCGCGTCCTTTGACCAGCCAGTCAAAGGCAAACTTCTCGCTGCCAACTGCTTTGGCGAACGGGAAATCCAGGACGTTTATCTTCTGACAGTCCTGGATTTTACGGACAGAATACTCGATCTTCATCTTTTCCAACTTACTGGTCAGCACTTCCGGATCAGCAAGCCTTGCACCGCGCTTGCCGATCACAACTATCAACTCTTTGTTTATCATGATCTTATCTCCTTTTGTTTACCGGTAAATGAAAATCTCATTGTCCGGCTTTTTGTTTACCGGTAAATGAAATTCACCGGCTCCAAGTTTCAGTACACCTAAATAAAGGCACGATTATCCCAGGGATAACGTACACTTATATAGGTGTACTGAGAGTGTTTGCTAGGCACTCTCAGCACAACCATTTTGACCAGAACAACTTCCGCCTTCTAAATTTGCTCGCACTGGGCGCAGCTGTGGTAGACAGAAATCATCATACGTTCGATGACTTCGCACCGGGCTTGGTCGTTCCTTAATGGTCTCACAGGACAGCCCGCACCAACGACGTTCAGCTGACATACCAAATTTCCGGTATGTCAGCATGACATCTTGGCACTTGCGACTATCAGCTTTTATTTACCCGTAAATGAAATTCTTGAAGCCAGGCATTATGCAATGCCCTTCATCATCACGTACCTGTCCCTTACCTTATTCGGGTGAACGAAGAAAGTTTGTCGGGTTTGACAAAATTAGCCAGGACAAATAAAGTTAGTCAAACCAAACACTTTCAGGCTGCCCTCACTTTACAAGGCAATCCTTACTTTGTTAGATCTAACCAACAAAGTTAGCCATAACCAACAATTCAAGGTAGAGCTAAACAGAGAACAATTATCATTCTCTGCCCCGCCTGTTTTCTGTTTACCGGTAAACAAAAATCTAATTGTCAATCTTTTTATTTACCAAGTAAACAAAACAGGCAGGCCGGGCATAACATACCAGCGGCCTGTACCAGAGGCCTGTACCAGAGGCCTGTACCAGAGGCCTGTACCAGCGGCCTGTACCAGCGGCCTGTACCAGCGGCCTGTACCAGCGGCCTGTATCATTGCAAGGCCGATGTAGGGTCGCCATACGACGTTTTACCTGCTATGCGACCCTACATATACATAATGCCGAAAAACGAACCTACATACCTTTACGGGGAAATAAAAGCCGATAGCCTTCAAGCTATCCTTCATCACAGTATTTAGCGTATATCCTCTATCCCCTTGCACACCCGACAAACTGAATCGAGTAAGGCCCGTTGCCGTGTGCCCGGTCTCCGTTAAGATTAGGGGCACGTGAAAACCTTTTCCGCCTATGTCCAGCCCTAGGGCTGGAAAGTACAACTTGCGACCCGATAAACCTTTCACTACGCCAGTTTAATCCTCCCAGACACCTCTGGTACAAACGGACGGAATAGAGACAAACAGGTAACAAGACGGTTAATTTCCGACAAAGGAAATTGAGTGAATAACTGAGATGAGTGGCCCGAGCGGGCCAATATGTCTGGAGCTAAGAACAAGGTGTTACCATGCTTGAAAGCATGAAACAAGGCAGGGACATCCCTGCCTTGTATCACACTATCAAACTAGATTACTTGGTTGCAATGGTAAGCAATTGTTCGACAATCTGAGCTTTCGTGAGCTTGCAGTAAGGCTCGGTGACGGTATTGACAAAGGAAAGGAATTGTTCGACCTTATCCTTCATGTTGGCAAGGTTCGCAGCGTCAATCATTGCCTGCTCTTCCATGGTCCTTGCTTCGTTACGAGCGGCCGCTCTTTCGGCCGCTTTCGTTTCCTCGCTCTGGAAAACGTCGTCGGCACTGTGGAGAGTAGACTTCTTATCAGTGCTGATCATCTTGCTACAGCTGTTAGCGAAGCGGGCAACACGTAAGACTTCGCTGTATTTTTCGGCGAGTGCTGTTGTTGGCGCCTGAGCGGCAAGGATAGCGGCATCACGCAACGTGTTTGTCAATCCCCTTGGCTTACCATTAGGCCCGGCAAACGAAGCGAAGAGAGTCATTTTCTGCGCTGTAGTGCCACGCCTTGCGGCAAGCCAGCAATTGCACTGGCAAGCTTCGCTTACGATATGGTCTATCACGTTTCCGTCAGGATGCACTGCCTTAAAATCATTGACAAACAGGCGAGTTATCATTTCTGCATGTTCAATGTCAAGGCTATCTCTTGCAATGCGAGGAAAAGCGATATCATACATTTCAAGCTTATCAGACAAGGCAGGGGAAAAGAGTGGAGTGGTAACAGTAGCGTCAAGGATAACTGCGGATACTGCGGAATTGTCAACGGTAGATACTGCGGAAGATTGTACGTTCATGATGTCACCCTTTGGTAATGGTTATTAGTCCCGACCTATTCGAGACAGTAAATAAAACAGTAGACTCCTTATCGCATATCTAGAAAGGGATGTCAACACTACACACGTTATTTTTTCTCTCTCTATTCATTTTCTTTTAGCCTGGTCAAACTATGTTAGCCATCACGAACAAATAAGTTAGTCTTCCCGAACAATTAAGTTAGCCTGGCCTTACTTATACCTGACCATTGCAAGGTGTCAAGAGTTAGGGATACCTAACAGCTGAATTGGTGCGATTGTAGCTCGTGAATACCTGAGTATGGGTAACAGGGAAAACGCCGTGTACGTCATTTTAGAGCTATTGGCAGGCGGAAGGATAGGAGCCGAAAGATGTTAGGCATAGCGTGATGACGTATACCGGAAGGTACTACATTGTGGGAGTGGGTGCTATCAGATGCCCCATCGACCTCCAGAATTTTTGCCACGAGTAGTAAATTTACTATTGACACCTCAAAACAAATCCTCTAAACTCCACCTATCAACCTAAAAGGAGGTCTAACAAAAATGTCTGAATCATTTTACGGGCTGGTAAAGCGGGTACAAGCGGAACTCCCAGAAGGGTATGAGATAACTATCCGTATAGAAGGAGCAAAGTGGTGGGTAGAGCTTAAGACGCCTAAGATAACCACTAACTACTACGACACACTAGAAAACAGTATCCGTCAGGCACTGAAAGATGCCTTAGAAGAAGCTAAGGAGCCCCAATGAAACTATCCCAACTCATCGTAAGGCTGTTCAAAAGAAAGCCCAAAAGAGATCTCGACTACTTAAGAAAACTCATGAAGGTGGCCTCAACCACTATATCCAAAGTGTCATGAACCAAAAGGAGGATAAAATGATATTTCACATCTTAATCGGACAACGAAAATGTTCATATCCAGGCCAATACGCTCCAGAAGCATTGGAGATTGCCGATGAATACACAACGTCTGACAATCCGGGCTGGATGATAGAGAAAAACGAGTACTACGATCGATCAAAAGAATTCGACGCCCTCGCTATTATAGTTGTTCATGTCCCTGGCAACGACATTAAAAGAGCACTATATCCAAAACCTTCAGTAATTGATGGAAAAGTGATCTCTACGTCATGAACCAAAACCTCCTAGCCAAGCACATCGGCTGCACTCAATCAATGGTATCCAAATGGCAATCCGGAAAGCATCTGCCCAAGGGCCTGTACAAACAGATCCTCCAACAGAAATACCCACATCTCCTCGAGAAGTGGACAGAGAAGTATCAGAAGGAGCATCCGGAGGAGAATCTCACGAACAATTCACAAAACGAGAAGCAATAGCTCAAGAAATTGTTGATGCCATCTTCCAACCACCCAAGAACACCATCGTAGAGCCCGAGCACGTCTTCATCAGCGTCTCCAAGGAACTCCATGACCACTACCAAGTCATCATCGAGACCCGGGACAGAATTCTCGAGGACCACGACGAGTCTGCTTCAGGCAAGGCATCGATCCTCAACGCCACCACAAGCATCTTGAAAGACCTCGCAAAGACCCAACAGGAGCTCTACAACTCAGATACCGTAGCCCGCCTGCAGCAGGCCGTCTACAATACCTTGAAAGAAGTGGATCCAGCCCTCAAAGACAAAGTTCTCAGCCTGCTCGAGAAGAATCTGGAGACTCTGTGAATAAAATAGCCCAGAATTTTTTCGAGGGGTTAAAGGCCCAACTCAACAACACCGCCTCAATCGGTAAATTCATCACCGAAGAGACCTTTATCAACGGACAGCCTTTCTCTTTTGAGGGTCACGAATACCAGCCTTATATCATCAACCTCATCGAGACCCGGCCAGGGGCCACCTTTTCAATCACCAAGCCAAGTCAGGTGGGTCTCAGCGAGATCTCCTATAGAATTGTCCTCGGAAAGATGGGCATCAGCCCGGGCACCGCAGTCCTGCTTGCCATGCCATCGAAAATATTCTCTCAAGAGGTGTTGAAGACCAGGGTAAACTCAATAATCACTGAGTCCCCAAGATTGAACAGCCTCATCGATCGGAATGTGGACAGTGCCAGCACAAAGATGTTCCACAACAACTCAATCCTCTACGCCCTCTCAGGGAGTAAATCCAGTAATTCCAGTCTCTTAAACAGGCCGATCTCGGTTACCTTGATTGATGAGCTTGACCGGATGGACATGGACATCGTCACCGGTTTCCGCTCCCGTATGACCCATACCCCACCGGCCCGCCGACTGGTCATCAAGATCAGCACCCCAACCGCGCAGGGCATTGGTATCGACGCAGAGTTCGATGAATCCAGGGATCAGCACGTCGCAGAAGTAGTCTGCGAGCATTGTGATTATTCCTTCGAGCCGGATTACTACGAGCACGTCAAGATACCCGGCCATGACGAAAACCTGCTGCTTTTAACCAAAGCCAAGGCAGCGCTCCTGCCGATCTCCGATGCCTATCTTGAGTGCCCGGAATGCAAAAAACCGATGGAGACTCGGGCCACGCGGTGGAGGGTAGACGAAAATCCCCTCGGCATGCGGAATACCATCGGCATAAAGCTCAACCCATTCATCGCACCGGCCTTTATTTCCATTCCAGACCTTGTTGAATCGAGCCTTACTTACAAAAGTCATGTTGAATTTCTCAATCAAGGCCTTGGGAGGGTGGCAAATCTCAGCGACTCGACCATCCAACGTGATCATATCCACTTTGAGCACCGCCCACAGGCTGCAGCCCAGCGAATTTTTGGCTTAGATCTCGGTAAGTTATGCTACTACATCGAGGGCCGGCTGAATTTTGACACTACCATGCACATTGACGAGCTCCGGGTCTTGAAACTCTCGGATCTGGAGACTTTTCTTGAAGAAAAACATAAGAAAGTCGTATTTTCGGCTGCAGTTATGGACTCACAGCCCTATTCAGACCTCGTTTACCGGCTGGTGAAGAAGTATCCAAGGCTCTACAGTGCCATTTATGTCTCGCCGGACACCCCGATTCCTGAATTATTCAAGTTGAAGCTGACTGACAAGCACAGCGAGATCGTCCGCCAGGTATCCATCAACAAAAGCCCGATGATGGACCTGATGGCTGGATCGCTCAACTCGTTCCTGACGATAGAACCCAGTCCGATGGAGGGTACGTTCATCAAGCACTTGCTGGACATGAGGCGGGTGCGGGACTACCGGTTTGAGGAAATGATTTACCAGTGGATCAAGTCAAAGCAGGGAGAAGACCACTATTTTCACGCACTTACGTACTTCTTTACGGCTGCCAAGCTGGCCATGGCGGATATCAACGATGATTTTGTCATGCCAGTCGGCATCAGGAAAATGAAAATGAAAGACCCCAACCAGAGGAGATAACCGATGCCAGAATTTCGCTGGGTAAAAATAACTGGGCCGGATTTTACGAAGGTGACCCAAGCAACTGTACACGAGCATTGCCTGAGGACAATGTTCGGCACATTCGACAGAGATACTATGAGGTGGATTGCTGGTCCCGAAGTAAAAGTAGAGTTTTTGAAGGACGAACAAGAGGCCAGAGCTCTGCTAAACGAGAAGTTCAAAATTGCAATTTCAGCAACCCAGCCACCAAAGTAACATTTTTTCTTGACGCCACAGCACTTTAAAGATATTCTTCTGGCATGTTAAGAAAAATCCGACAATTCTTTACACACGAAGCCGCACTCCTCCCCGAGCCGGCCCCGCCGAAGCTGCCCTCGGCAGAGCAGGCCGTGCCCAATTACCTGGGCAAGTCACGCGGCGCTGTAGTCCAGGACCGTTCCTCGAACATCACCAACTCCGTGCTCTCGGTCTTTACCAGGAACGAAGCGACGATGAACGAGACGATCAAGAAACTCGTCCTCTCGTCTCCAGATCTGTTCACTGCCGTCCTCAGAAAGATTACCACCGCTGTCACCACCAAATACACCGTCATTGCCACCGACGAGACCGGCCGGGTCAACGAAAAGGCCACCGAACTGGTCCAGGCCTTCACCCGCCGGCTGGATTTTGCCGCGCCAGATTACTCCAAGTTCACCAGGGCTACGGATTTTCGTGCCCTCTCGGCCAGTCTGCTGCACGATAACCTCCGATATGGGGCCATGTGCTTCGAGCTGGTCCTTGGCAAAGGAAGAATTCCAAGTCATTTCAAGGCTATACCGGTGCGGTTGCTGAAATGGGCGGACGATATGTCCAGCACCTACCCGATCTACAAGGGCGCCGAGAAGGACATTCCGCTGAATTTCCCAACCATCTTCTACTCAGCCGGCATGCAGGATAACGAGACCCCCTATGCCGAGAGCCCGCTGCAGGCCGCCATCCAGGCCTGCCTCTGGGACTTCGAATTCACCGACGCCCTCAGAAAGGCAGCGATCAAGAACCTGCTGGGCCGGCTGGTGGTAACCATCAATTCCGAAAATTTCCGTAAGACCATTCCTTTGACTGTCCAGGCCGACGCCGAGAAGATGAAGGAATACATGGACACCACGGTGGCCAACCTTGAGTCACAACTCAATGGGCTGCAGCCGGAAGACGCCCTAGTCATCTTCGACTCATTGGAAGTGGACACCATTCAGGACAAGAATCGCTCAGAAGACAGATCGATCGTGGTCTTGAAGGACTTAATCAACGGCCGAATCACCGCCGGCGCCTCGATCCTGCCGTCGGTCATCGGCCGCGGCGAGGGCTCTCAGGCCGCCAGTATGGAGGCCCAGCTCTTTGTCAACTCCTCCACCAAGCTCCAGCACGAGTTAAATATCTTGTATTCCCGCGCACTTACGCTGGCGGCCCGGGTCTTTGGCCAGGCCGTCACCGTCCAGTTCACCTACGCCGAGGCCAACCTCAGGCCCGAGCTCGAGCTCGCCTCCTTCAAGGCGGTCGAGCAGTCCTCCGTCCTGGAGCTCCTCTCGGTAGGCATGATCACCGACATCGAGGCCTCGATCAGGCTGACCGGCACCCTGCCGCCGAAGGGTTACAAGCCGCTGGCCGGGACCATGTTCAAGAACGCCAGCCCGAACGCCGGCGGAACCAACAATTACTCGAACACCTCAGTCGACGACACCAGCGGTAAGCCTGACAGTACCTCCAGCCAGAAGGCCGGCGGCGATACCAAATCTCCCGGAGTTAAATCAAAATGATAAAAGATTACGAGGTCTTAGCCATTTCGAGAGCCTGGGAGGATCGCTTCTTCACCACTGACTCGGCGCTCAAGGCCCAACTCCAGACCAGCGGAAAAGATGAGGACGACGAGGACACCTCGTACATCCTCCAGGTCCAGGACAACGTCGGCCTGATCGAGATCAAGGGTATGCTGACCAACTCCAACCATTATTACAACAAGTGGTTCGGCATGCTGGCCTATGATGAAATCAGAAAAGCTACCTTCCAGGCCATCGAGGCCGGGGTCGGTGGTATGATGTATCTGGTCTC
>Ga0209318_1001840_pt1 | contig 11836 bp, 28 predicted proteins | sample RifGroE1_FD_183999 | JGI IMG/M metagenome (GOLD analysis project Ga0209318, IMG submission 183999) | Groundwater microbial communities from Rifle, Colorado, USA - Groundwater E1 (SPAdes) (version 2) | ecosystem: Environmental > Aquatic > Deep subsurface > Groundwater | place: Rifle, Colorado...
CAAAGCAATGTGGGCATTTCTTACCAAGACTGATGATAAGTATCAGCCATGCTGGAGAATCACTGTCTGCATGGATAGTACAGAGGCTGCAAAGCTGATTGAGTTGGGCTTGAAGAAACAAGTAAAACGAATTGACCCACTTGTTAGTCCAGAAGAAGCAGAACTCGGAGAGTACAAGATGAAGTTTGTACGCTACTTGGATAAGAGAGGGGCTGCTGTTGGTAAGAACCCTGCACCCGCTCTTATAGACGCTGATAATGAACCATTCACTGATATTGTTGGTAATGGCTCTGATGTGGTTGTTAAGTTCAGACCATACACTTGGGCCAACAAGAAGTTTGGAACTGGTGTAGGTGCCGACCTGGAAGCTGTGAAGGTTATTAACTTAAAGCCCTATGAGCCTAAAGTAACTGAGGGTCAAGAGGAAGAAACAGCATCTGGAGGTACTGACACTGACGATGATAAGTGGTAATGCTCGCTTCGCTTAGCATGGTTTAATAGATGTGCAGTACAGGAAAGTAACGGAGCTAAGAGCCTGTACCTCTGTGAAGCTCCAGCCTTAATTTGGAGGAAAGCCTTTTGAATCATGAAGGAAAATGGAGTGGTACTTTTCAGTGGTGGGATGTTTATCCTCCTGGTGAGATTAAGGTACTAGATAAAGAGGATCTTGGTTATTATGAGTCAACATACACACATCAGTTTAACTGCTTGAGAGAGAAAGGATGGGTTAGAGAGGGTGGTAAGTGGCTATCACCTGATAGGGCTAGAAGTTTCTCTAAGGTTGTAGATGCTTATAACTATCAAAGGTATTTTATAGAGGTACTAAGATGAAGATAGAATTTGAAATAGAAGAAGAAAAGATAAAACCAGGGGCAGGGCTAGGGTTCCTTGGAGATACTATCACCCTATCAGTAGAGAGTGGGTTTCCTGGTGGTTCTCCTGGTGAGTTTGAGGATCATATGCTAGACTCATTGAAAGAATGGTATGATGGGTATAAGGTGAGAATAGTTTCTATTAGACATTGGTAGACTAAAAAGGAGATCTTATGACTACTGTAAATCTGGATCTTGATATAGCTGTCTATATGATAGGATCTGTGTGTGACAATAAACACTGGATCTATAAGGGTCAGAAGTATGAGAGCAAAGTACAGCTTAATAAAGAACTCAAACGAGATGGTGTAGATGATTCTTGTGTAGAGTGCAGAAAGGAACCAGAAGAGTGGGATAAGGTCAGAGAGACTGCTATTACTTTCTATGAGAACCTTACAACCTATCTTGATTGTGATGCACAAGGACACATATCTGGTAGGGGTAACTTCAGATATGAGATAGCAACCATTCAGCCCTATAAGGGTAATAGAGATGGTATAGAGAAGCCCTTCCACTACGATGCACTTAGGCAGTTCTATGTGGATGCTTATGGGGCTAAGTTCTCTGTAGGTATGGAAGCTGACGATGCTATAGGTCTTGCTCATAATCCTGAGAAAGATATCATTGCAACTACCGACAAGGATCTTGATTGTATTCCTGGCATTCATTTCAATTGGGATAGAGCTAGTTGCTATTATGTATCTGAGTTAGACGCTAATAGACACTTCTTCAAACAGGTGCTGATAGGAGATACTACAGATAATATCTTAGGACTGTTTGGGGTGGGTAAGGACTCACAGATGGTAAAGAATATCTATAAGATGTCTGATGTGAACGACATGAGGGAGTTAGTTATTAGTGAGTATAGGAAGAGATTTGGATCTCATTGGGAATTGTTTTACAATGAGACTGCTGATTTGGTGTGGATCTTACAGAAGCGAGAGTGCCCTAAATGAATAATTCTCCTTCGGAGAATCTAAAATGATCTGCACTAATTGTAGAGGTAGGTTTCAAAAGGAAGAACTAAGAGGGCTGTTAGTCTTTAAAGAGGAAAATAGATACGGTAGTGTCTATACTGTCTGTCCTCACTGTAGTCAAAAAGAAGATAGTAGCTACAAGACAGGGTGGTATGCTTTGAACTATTTATTCTTAAAGCAGAAGAAAGACTAATGGTATGTACTAACTGTCGTAGGAAGGTAACAGAATCTAATAGGGTGGTAGGCATAATGATGTGCAAACTAGAGGAGTATACAGGAGATAATAGCGCATGGTCTACTTGGTGCACTGAGTGCTCACGATTTCCGCTATTAGAGGATAGGTTATTTAAGAACTTTACAAGGAGTGAGATACAAGTTGGGTTATAAGAAAACAAAGATCCATCCGTATAAAAGCACACTAGAATATAAGTTAGCAAAGGAGCTATCAGGCTATACATACGAACCACCAGAAATAAAAGTATCCTACTCTGTCCATCATCACTACGTTCCAGATTTTGTGCACCCTGATCAACCAGATATACTACTCGAAATTAAAGGATATCTGATTAAGGGAAGTACTGACGCACAGAAGTACGTTGCTATTGCCAGGGATAATCCAGATAAGGAGTTGATTTTCATCTTCAGTGACCCGAATAAAAGAGCCTACCCTGGATGTAAGAACAGGAAAGATGGTTCTTACCTTAGCCTAGGAGAGTGGGCTAAGAAGAACTCTATTCTTTATTTTACAAAAGAGACTATTCCAGAGGAGCTTAAGGCAGGGTCTTGGAGTCTTGAAGATGTTAGAGAGTACAAAAGAGGGCTGTATGAATTATGAGCGAGTGAGAGAACTATTCGATTATAATCCAGACACTGGTATGCTGACATGGAGAAATCATATGTCATGCAAGTGCAGGAAAGGGTCTTATGCTAATCATAAATCCCCAAGTGGTTATATAAAAGTACAAGTAGATGGTAGACTACACAGAGTACATAGGCTCATATGGTTGTGGAACTACGGATATCTTCCAGAGAATGATGTAGATCATATGAATGGAGACAGAGCTGATAATAGACTGTCTAATCTAAGAGAAGTCTCTAGATCTTGCAATCTTTACAACAGATCTGTACTAGCAAGACCAGATAAAGTTGCAGGAGTGTACGAGACAGAGCCTGGTATATATGATGTGAAAATATTTATAAGGAGATGTAGTAAACACATTGGAAGATTTCATCGATTACACAGAAGCAGTGGCCCACAGACTTGCAGCAGAGCAGTGCATTGGTGTAGACTTCTATCTCGACACTACAGCAAAGAAGTACATGACCGAATATCTAAAGACAAAGGAGGTTGCGTAATTGCCAAAACGTTTCAATAATAACGTCATACTTTTTGTTTCAGACTTCCATGCCCCGTATCATCACCATAAAACTCTAGATTTCCTCTCTAGGATAAAAGATCAGTTCAGGCCAGACAGAATAGTCCACGGCGGGGACCATGCCGATTGCTACTCGGTTTCCGATTATCCCAAGAGTTTGGAACATCCAGATACTTGGACAACTGAGTTAAAAGGAATCCGTAAGTTCACTAAAGACCTTGCCGAAATATTCCCTGATATCGAGATGTTAGAGTCCAACCATGATTCGAGATTATATAAGAAAGCTAGAGTAGCTGGTGTACCTCGTGAGTGTCTAGTTAAATATCTTGATATGATCAATGCACCTCCAGGCTGGAGACTTCATAGTCAACTAGACCTCACGGTAGATGCAGATCGTTCAAGCTGGAAGTTTGTGCATACAATAAACAATGGAGCATTTGGTGCTGCAAAGAACCTAGGTGTGTCAGTATGTTCAGGACACCACCATTCTAAGAGTGGGTTTCAGTCATTCAACAATGGGAAGAAAGTAATCTACGGAGTTGACTCAGGTTCTTTTATCTCTGATAAAGGACATCCTTATTCTTATAACAAATTGGACATCGGAAGACCTATAAGATCCTGTGTGATAATCATTGAAGGTAAACCTCAGATGATAATGATGGAGTAGAGTCATGAAACCCTTTGAGAAAGCTATCATGGTTCTTATGGCAACTCTTATTATCTCTTATGTTCTGTTTTAAACTCTATTGCGTAGACGAGACAATAATAACTTCCCCTCCTATAGCTCCTAACAATCCTAATCACTCTTATAATGATAAGAGTATCTGGAAAGATATACACAGGTTTTGTGCTGGTCTTGTAAAGAGAGATAAGAGTGTGTTGAGATATTCAATAATCACTATCAGGGATTAACCAATGGATAAATCAGTACGTATTTACCTTATCTGGTCAGAAGAGAGAGACCCTATAGGCACTAATAGAGTACGCTCATTCCCCCATATAGGTGCATTAGAAGACTTCCTATTAGCCCTAGACAGCACCAATGTGAAGTCTGTTAAGATACTAAGTGGTATTCTTCTAGAAGAGAGGGAATGAGCAAGGGAGGCTACTGTGGACGTATCCTTACAGTGATCAAAAAGAATCATAAAGAATACGTCCTAGTCCAAGCAGGAAACTATTACACAACTATTTCTGAGTGTGACTTTGAGAAGTCATTAGATATGTGGATGGAAGATACAGAAGAGAATAACATTTATCAACTATGGTGGAACTGTGAGTTACAATGAAAGACACTGGATGTGGATTAAAGCACTGTTCGGTGTGATAGATAAGATAGAACCTGTAATTGATAAGGTCCAAGCAGTATCTAAAAAGGTGGCTAATGATAAGAATAAATTGCAGTAAGTGCAGCAAGCCCATTGAAGTAACTACTCTCTCCACAGAAGGACCATATGATCTTTATGATCAACCTAGTATTCCTTATTGGGTGAAGGTATCTCTTGATGGGACTATGATTATCTGTGGGTGCTGTAAGCACCAGAGTAGGTTTGAGTATGATCATGTGTATGATCAGCTGGAGGTTGTAAATGAAAGTTAAGCTTATCCATCCAGATGCTATAGTACCTACCAGAGCCACACCTTGGAGTGCTGGTTGGGATCTGTATGCAGTGGGAGACACTCTTATTATTCCTGGTACATCTGAAGTTATTCCTCTTGGTATAGCAGTAGATGTTGGTAGGGACAACTTTGGATTACTTACTCACAGGTCTTCTTTTGGTTTTAAGTTAGATACTATTGCTTCTTTCGGGGTTATAGATGCTGATTACACCAATGAAGTTAAAGTAAAATTATTTAACTTAGGGGTTGATGGGGTGCATATCAAGAAGGGTGATAGGGTTGCTCAGTTGCTTGTAGTCCCTGTAGATATGAGAAGCGTAGAAGTGGTAGAAGAGTTAGAGGAAACTACAAGGAAGGGGGGTCTAGGCTGGTCTGGAAAATAACTAATGGCTAATGGAAGAAAAGTAAGAACATTTTGTGCTAATAGAACCTGTGTGGTCCGCACTTGCTCTCGTAACCTGTGCCACCACACAGGACGCTATTACCGCAACACTAATTGGATTCACTTAGGTCCAGCAGATTGTAATTTATATAAAGGATTGCAAAGATATGCCTCTTTATTTGAAAGGGATACCCCTGATAGTACTGATAACTTGGATGATATTGATGACCTATCAAGTGACTCAGATGCAGAAACAGATTGACCAGCAAGGAGAAGCACTTCTACAAGTATCTAGTGCTACAGTTAAGAATATGTTTGATATTGCAAGACTGTCAGAAGAAAGGAGAAGGGGATTATGAGCACTAAAGAGCCTTGTGATCATATGATAGGGTATAAGATCATAGAAGATGAAGACTATGGAGAGGAGATCTATATCCCTGTATATGCATCTGACGATGAGTATCCAGACGAAGAGTTTAATTATTGCAGCTATTGTGGGGAGAAACTTTAGTCAGTGAGTGAAGCATTATATCTTATATGCGTTTCTTGTGGCGCTGTATTTGATCTCTATCTTCCAATCGACATATGCAATCAATGTGGTGGAGAGTTGTATACAGATACTTATCCGCTGAAGAAAGAGAGAGTTGAGATTCAGGAGAAAGATTAATGGCCATATACATGTACGTTTGTGAACACTGTTATCTAAAGTGGGAAGACATTCAGCCTATAGCTCTACGAGATCTCCCCACCACCTTACCATGTCCTTGTTGCCAGGAGTATGAGGTGCAAAGAGTACTTGCTAGGGTGAGCTTTGTAGTGAAAGAAGGTGCTTGTGGTAATAGTCACAATGGTTATTCTAGCACAGTCGGAGATGCTGAAAGATTTATTGCTAAGGGTGAAGGGAGGAAATCAGAATACTGATGGTAATAGAAGCTAAGTGCAGTGAGTGTGGAACTAGGTATGATTCTAATAGTATAGTGTGTTGTCCCAATTGTCATGGTGTTACTATTGTTAATAAGAATAGTTATAAGGAAAAGGCTTTGAACCCATTAGATATCCAAATCCAAGGCACTCATTATAAGAGTTACAAGATTCAGCCTACAGAATACAATCAGCTCAATAAGATCCCCTGGTGTGAGGCTAATGTTATTAAGTATGTAACTAGACATAGAGATAAGAATGGTCTAGAAGACTTGAAGAAAGCTAAGCACTATATAGATATACTTATAACTCTAGAATACGGAGAGGTGTAGATGGAAAGGCTTTTAGTTTTTATAGTATCTGCAATAATTGGAAGTACTTTAGGTTGGATTAGTGCTCCTTATGTAGTTCCTTATATCTTTAGCTTCTTCAATTGAGATTCTATCAGAACCACTTAGGGCTATCAGCTATTAAATCTAAATGTATCCTAATAGCTGATGGTCCTTCCAAAGAGACTATCCTTTCAGATCCTACCATAGTTACAGAAGAATATTCAGTGGCTGTGGTAAACGAGGTAGGATACCAATGGCCTGGAAGAAAAGACTATTGGTTCTCCTTACATCCCGATAAGTTTCCTCTGTGGATTCCTAAAGCTGAAAGACTTGATGGTTGTATCTTTATAGGTTTCAAACAACCACACTTAAACCTATCACCTCATAGATACATCAACACTAATTATCGTATCTTCACTTGAGGTACATCTGCTTTATTCTCTGTAGAGAATCTAATAGCTATTAGGTACAAGGAGATCTATATGTATGGTGTGGATCTTAATGTACATCCTTACTTAAATCAGAGGAAGATCTGGAAGGGGTTGTTCGAAGACTTGAAAGAACTAAATGTGAAGTTAATAAACGAAGGAGGTATATGGGCTTGATAGAAGAAACAATAGGCTATCTGGATCTGAATGGGAAGATGTTTAAGCACAAAGAAACTGCTATTTGGTCTAGCTTAGAATTCCTTATCATGAGTAAGGACTACAACTCAGGGCCAATGTTCTTTGATCCACATCAGATAAAGAAGAATAGGAAGAAGATTATAGAACTGTTGGAACTACTGGGGGAGGAAGAGTAAGATGTCAGAAGTTTTTAATATAGAAGAAATAAAAACTCTCTTTAAGAGATGCAATAAGTGTAATGGTGCTGGTGCTATTTACACAGATGCTGGTCATGATTGTTGGGGTAAGCCAGAAACAAATAGAACTAATTGTTACACTTGTAGTGGATATGGATTTTCAATTAGACCTGACTTTGTTAAAGCTATAAAGGAAGTTGTATGCAGGTAAAAGTGCTTAAAGAAGCAGGGTTCGATGAGGCTCTGTTTGGTATCTCTCTGAGCTACAAGTCAACACCAGATAAGAGAGTTGCTGATAGACTTGCTTGGAAACAAGGTGGTCATAATAAGTTCCTGGAGAGCATAATCGTATGGCTAGACGTAACAGCTCCTAGATACTGGTGGCAGGAGGCTGACACTTACAGACTAACCAGCAAGCAATCTGAAGCTACGATTCATACGATACAGAGAAGAACCCTTACAGTAGATGACTTTGTAGACGGAGACATAGATCCTATTATTCTCTCTAGGTTGAATGATATTATCTTGGAAGGTAACTTACTTAAGATCAAGAGGAATCTACCAGAGGGCTTCTTACAGCGCAGAGAGTGGAGATTAGACTACAAGACCTTACAGAACATGTGTATGCAGAGGAAGTCTCATAGGCTGCCTGAGTGGCAATTGTTTATCTCAAATCTTCAGGAACAGTTGGCATATCCTTACTATGTGGTGAGGCCAGAATGATAGGTGCTATCAGAGAGCTATGTAAGAGAATAGATCCTAATAGATCCTCTCTCTGGCCTACAGTACGTAAGGAAGTAATAGCACGTGATAGGTTCTGTAAGGCTTGTGGAAAGAAACATAATCTTCAAGTACACCACATAGTTCCTTTCAGGGTACTACCAGAAAGAGAGCTAGATAAAACAAACCTAATAACCCTATGTGGAAGATGTCACCTAATGATAGGGCATCTGGATTACTGGAGAGCATATAACCTCAGTGTAGTTGAAGATGCTAATAAGGTGCTGATGAGAATAAGAAGGAGAACTGTTTGAGCGTAGAAGAACAATTATCGAACTATATTTATCTCAGTAAGTATAGTAGATGGAGAGATACACTAAAGAGGAGAGAGTGTTGGGAAGAGACTGTAGATAGATATATTACGTTCTTCCAGGGGCATTTAGGACTCGCAGAAGTTGATGAAATCTTAGAGGAACTGCGAGGAGCTATCCTGAACAAAGAGGTAGTACCCTCAATGCGATCTTTAATGGTGGCTGGTAAGGCTCTTGAGAGAGATCATGCAGCTTCTTACAACTGTGCAGCTATAGCTATCACACACCCACGATGCTTCGATGAGATTTTCTATTTACTTATGTGTGGTTAGTACAACAGCCTCACAATAAAAACCATGTTAATTGCTGGAAACTCCTAACGTAGAGTCGAGGACAATCAGCAGCCAAGACGGATGAAGCCGTAAGGTTCAACGACTAGATATACACAATAAAATTATAGGGGTACATTATGCACCGGCCTAGTTATAGTAGAACACCAAAAGAAATAAGGGGAGCTTTGGTTGGAACATTGCTTGGAGATTCTTTTATCTCCAAGGGGAGAACCTTCTGTTGCGAACAGAAGTCTCTTAATCTTGTTAAGCTAAAAGCTGAGTTGATATCTCATTACACTGAAAATTACCCGAAGATAACTTACAGAGAGCCTAGAGATTCTTTTATAGGAGGTAAAGTTATAAGAGGAAGTGGGACATTCACTGTTCAGGGAGATCACGATACTTTTAAAAAGTGGTCGAAGATTTTTTACATGTTCGGTGAAAGGCAAATAAGAATGTCTCTGCTTCGGCAACTTTCAGATGAGGGTCTTGCTTTGTGGATTATGGACGATGGTTTTATGTATTACACAAAATCAAACTCCACAAGAAGATTAATACTTTGTACAGATGCTTATAGCGAACTTTCCCATAGGCTCATGGTAAGTTATTTTCAAGAGTATTATAGTGTTTCTCCAAAAATAATAAAGCATAAATCGAGAAAAGATGCTAAAGAGAAGTTGAGATTAGCTTTCAATGCAACAGATACTCAAAAAATAATAAGCATTGTGTATCCTTATGTGCTTGATGAGTATTTGTACAAAATCGATATGCATTATTCAGACAAAAGTCTTAATTCTCAAAGGTGTTCAGATGCTTATAAAGAAGCACATGAGTGTATATCACAACGCATGGCAACTAGTGTAAGCTAGTTGAAGATATAGTCTAGTCCTTATAGAAATATAAGGTATCCACGTGTGGAGTAGGATTCTCGGTGGAAAGACAGTACATCGCAAAACTCCCCGTAGTTGCTGAGAATTTTTATGAAACTGATACAACCCTTAAGGTTCAAGATTCAAAGATTGGTTGGGCCAAAGCTCTTAAAGAACTTATTGCATTCCTTTATAATGGCGATATTCCTAAGTGGGATCTTTCAGCTATTAGACCTGCTGGTGCTCGACTTAGAACTTTCGGGGGCAGAGCCTCTGGCCCTCAACCCCTCGACTCTCTTCTTGATTATGTGGTTCGCCTTTTTCGTCGCGCTGCTGGTAGAAGACTCACTTCAATAGAAGTACATGACACCCTCTGCAAGATAGCTGATACCGTTATTGTAGGTTCTGTCAGGAGAAGTGCAATGATCTCCTTGTCGAATCTTACTGACTTGCGTATGGCATCTGCAAAGTCAGGGTCTTGGTGGGATAAGAACCCTGAGAGGTCTTTAGCTAACAACTCAGTTGCCTATACCGAGAAGCCTGACCTTGATAGTTTCCTCAGAGAGTTTAATAGTCTCTATCAAAGTAAGGCAGGAGAGAGGGGCATATGTAATAAAGTAGCTCTTAGAAAGAAAGCTGAGAGTTGTGGAAGAGAGTATGATGGGGATTACCTACCCAACCCCTGTTTCGAGGCTTTGCTCAGAGACTCTGGTGGTTTCTGCAACTTAAGTGAAGTTATAATAAGACCAACAGACACCCTGGAAGATCTCAAGAAGAAAGTAGAGTACGCAACTATCATAGGCACTCTGCAATCCACCCTGACAGATTTTAGATATCTTAGAAAGATCTGGAAGGACAATGCAGAAGAGGAGAGACTATTAGGGGTGTCACTCACAGGGATTATGGATCATCCTGTAATGAGTGGTAAAACTGTTTGGAAGAACCTAGCAAACAAGAATACGCACTCTTATTATAATCTTTCTGAGATCCTAACAGAACTCAAGCAAGTAGCCGCAGAGACAAACAAAAAGTGGGCTGAGATCCTTGACATTCCAGTATCAAAGCAAACAACATTAATAAAACCATCAGGAACAGTAAGCCAACTCTGCAACACGTCTAGTGGTATTCATCCAAGGTTCTCCCCGTTCTATCTTCGTAGGGTAACTCAAGATCGTAAAGACCCCCTGACAGATCTCTTGATATCGCAAAGAGTCCCTTATGTCCTGAAAGGAGAGAAAGCAGTGTTCTCCTTCCCAATCAAGAGCCCAGAGGGTGCTATCTGCGCTAGAGATATAGGTTCTATTAGCCAACTAGAACTCTGGAAGACCTATCGTGATTATTGGTGTGATGGTAATCCAAGTCAAACCATTTACTACACTGACGATTCTTTCTTAGATGTACAATCTTGGGTCTGGAAGAATTGGGATTCTATCGGGGGTTTGTCTTTCTTCCCGCTTGATGATACAATCTATGATAAAGAAGCCCAACCTTACTTGGAGATAACTAAAGAAGAGTATGAGAAGTATCTGTCTGAATTTCCTGAGATTAATTGGAGTATACTCTCAGACTTCGAGAAAGAGGACACCACACAGATGCAAACAGAGTATGCTTGCTCAGGTGGAAAGTGTGAACTTTAGCTACTAGATTATAATTTTCTTCTTTACATCTCCTCGTATAAGGGTTATTCTTTAAACGTAACCTAACAGCCAACTAGGAACAATTATATGATAGGAGGTTTAAAGATGGCAGCTAGAAAACAAATGACCCAGAGTAGCGTAAGTGGTACAGCTTACAACAGAAGGAAAGCAGACCAGGAGCCTAAGAGCACCTTTGAGGTCAAGAAGAAAGTAGTTGAGATCGAAGTGGATATCAAAGGGTACTCTTTTGTGCTGACAGACACAGAGGTCAGACAGCTCCTGAAGATGCTGGTGGATGCTATCCACAAAGAGGGTACACCTAAACTCGATAGGTTGCCTATGAAAAGAATCAAACGAGAGTTAGCTACGTAAACCTTAAAACAAAAATAGCCCTGATAGAATCTAACTGGTTCTGTCAGGGCTATAGTTTTTTTACTGAGGACAGTTGGCTATATCTTCACTTGAATATCCATAATCCTTTGTAAGACAAGCATTGTATTCATCAGGAGTTGCACTCCCTTCTTTGGTTGTTCTACAATCAACTAAATGAGTCTGCTCAATCTCACAGGCTGAAGTTTTCTCTTTGCTTTCTGTTCTTCCAGCATCTGCTTTGCTCTTGTCATTAGCAACCGCTACTGTATCATTATCTTCTTTATGCACAGACACTTGGGCATTATCAGACGCAGAG
>Ga0209318_1001844_pt1 | contig 11817 bp, 15 predicted proteins | sample RifGroE1_FD_183999 | JGI IMG/M metagenome (GOLD analysis project Ga0209318, IMG submission 183999) | Groundwater microbial communities from Rifle, Colorado, USA - Groundwater E1 (SPAdes) (version 2) | ecosystem: Environmental > Aquatic > Deep subsurface > Groundwater | place: Rifle, Colorado...
ACCACTGTTTTCGCCTCTTTCCAAGCCTGGCGGAGGGCTAAAGCTAATCTTGCGTACCAGTCGCCAACCAAAGTTTTTGCTATTTCGTGTGCTCTTTTCATTATTTCTTTGCGGTTGATTTTCATATTCTCGCCCTCCCGGCCGTTTGTTTTTGTTTCCCTCTTCTTGTATATAAGTATACCACGGTGTTATCACCATGTCAACACTATTTTAATGAATATTTTACCGAATCAAAAAAAACTTTTCCCAGCAGATACGTGGCTTTCAGGGCAAAATAAAAAAAACCCCGACCAAAAGGCCAGGGCATGAAAGTAATTCGCGTATGTTATTTTTTACCAGGTTTGGCCTGGGTTATTCGACTGTAACAGTCCTGGTCGGTGCATCCCAGGTAACTTTATGTCCCAGGGCTTCCAGGACAGCCCGCAGTGGAATCCAGGTCTGTCCATCGATCAATTTACCTGCAAGCTTCTGACCACCGGCAATGATACTAACAGTATCCGGCGACTGAATCGGCGTTACAACACCCAAGAAATCGCATATCCCTTGAGCTATAGCCAGAGCAGCCCTATCCTGAAATGCCTCACTTTCCAACAAAGCCTCTTCGGTCGGATTAGATATGAAAGCCAGCTCTACTAAAGCAGCTGGCATCTGACTTTGTCTTAGTACGGCAAAATTTGACTCTTTAACTCCCCGGTTAGTTAGGCCTAGTGCCGGAATCAGCCGACTTTGAATCATCCCAGCCAGGGTTTTTCCGCGTACAGACTTAGGATAGCAATGTGTTTCGGTTCCGTGAGCCGCTGGGTCTGTCGCGGCGTTACAGTGTATGGATACAAATACGTCTGACAAAGAGAAATTAGCTAACTCTGCTCTTTTCGTGAGGTCTACCGACAAGTTTTCACTCAAGCAAATATCAGCATAACGGGTAAGTGTGGCAGACATAATCGGACGCAAAATGTCTGCCACTTTTTTAGCTACTGCCAGAGTAATGACTTTTTCCTGCACTCCTGTTGGACCTATTGCTCCGGGGTCTCTGCCGCCGTGGCCTGGGTCTCCGGTAAATTTAAGCATTTTTCTTTTCCTCCTTGCCCACTGACTTCCCTTTTAAAATTTCCACGGCCTGCTTAATCAAATCAGGCACAGGCAGCCCAATACGACCGGAATTTTCAACTATACTCAGCAACTCATTTGCGAGGTAAAAAAATATTGTTGCATCTCGGAAAACATGACCATCTGCAATAGCTGTGTCTACCAAGTTGGCAACTGCTACCAGGCCGAAAATAAATACCTTGCGAGCTATGCCTTTCAACCCGACTGAGCTACTTAGCACTCCTTCGATAGCAGCTGCCACCATGCCTGACAGGTAATCCATGACCACGAAAGCCAACAACACGCCCAACAAAGTTGACCAACCACCGAAGAAAAACGATATTGCCGCGCCACCTACTGCCACCAAACTTTTAAAAGAGTTTTCCATCTTGCACCTCCAGATTTAAAATAAAATAACCTCCGTTTGGAGGTATACTTTCGAGCCTTGATTTTGCTGATGTTTACATTGGTATACTTGTATACTTTTTGTATACGTTCTAAGTGCTAATTTTCAGCAAGAATTCCTCATTAGTTAGTTCAGTCCAATTTTCTCTCACTTCAACATCATCATCGGTGACAATATAGCCTCTTTCGCCATCGCGATAATGAAGATCCTTTACTGTTCTATAATCAATATCGAATGTACCATTTATAACGTCAACCTCAAAATATCGCATATAATTCACTTCCTTATTCTACCGCATAAAGCAAGGAACCTACTGAACTATTAGTACCTGTTTTTGCTGTTTTAATAACCAAAGAGGTTTTAAATTTAATGCCTAGATATCCAGTACCTGCAATATCAGTAAAACCAACATCACCCGAATCAGGCGAGGTAAATACCTGCGTTATACCTATTGCGGATAATGTTTTATAGTAATTAAACGCAATTAGTGTACCGCCGCTGCCAGTATTCATTCGGCCTATAATATTGCCATCAACGGCTATTTCATATTGCGCATGGTCGCCTGAACTATTGTAGTTTTTATGGACTAAACATATCAATTCTCCTCTACCAGACACATTTAGAATATCGGTCAATGAGGTAGAATTAATATTCCAAGATATTTTAGTAGTACCTCTGGGCTTTTGATATTTGGTTAATTCAACATTGCGCAACTCGGCGATCTTCGCATGGACACTGCCTGCCACATCGGCTACATCAGTTCTAAGACCAATTTGCCGCCTTAAAAATGAAAGTACGGCCTCCATTATGCCAAACATCACACTTCACCCCGCTTTAAATACTCACCTGCCCATGTATATGTTTGAATATCTCTGATACCACCGCCAGGGCCATCAGAAGGAGGTAAATAGCGATAGACCTTTGACAACACTTCACCGTTGTACTCAACAGTCGTGTATCCGTTTTGGCCATAGATACCGTGCTTTAGCTCTCCACTCTCACCGGAGAACATCTTAAAGTGGATAGCGTTGTTAGCCGTCCATACTCCAAAGGCTCCGGATCTGCGGTAGCAGGGATGGGCTGCATCTTGAGCGACTTCTCCGATGAGGTGAAAATGATCAACCACATCTCCTATTTTTTTAACCACGATCCAGTAGTTATTACCTGCCGTCAGTCCGGATAAATCTAAAGGAATACTCCAGTATGCGGCACTTGCCGGAAGGAATTCTTTTGGTACGACTACTGTTTTTAGTAGTGTCCCTTCGTTACTGCCATCGGGGTTAAAATCACTGCCCCTAACCTCAATTGTTAGGTCCTGACCTGTACCATCGGCAGCAATATTCAATTCAGCCCTTGCCATCTCAGCTACTCCAGTTGATGTAAAGCGTATGGCGAAATTATAGTCAGCTACATTATTTTCAGTTACTCCGGAGCCGGTCTTAGCGTCTATTTGCGTTCCGTCATATATGAGGCAAAACGGCTGCAGTGAAAGAAGGCTATTCATCACCGCCGCGCTTATCGGAGTGCCTCCTTCGTCTGCCAGCCCATCTTTAAAAGCGTTTAACACTAACTCACCCCCTGGAATGTGAACCTGACCTCAATTGTTAGAACGGTATTATCTGCTTTGGAAAACGGTTGCACCAGCCTGTTGAGCAAAACACCGCTGCCTGCTTGGTCGGTACTTCGGGCAGCCAGACCAACACATTGATGATCACCGTTTGCCTCGTGTGTCTGAAGAAACGTCCTAAAGCGGGCCACTACTAGTTGACGGCTTTTAGAAGTTATTATTTTTCGGGCCACTTCACCCATATCTGTGATATCATCATCGAGCTGGGCAGGTACATCAGAACTACCAATTACACAGTGCAACGCGGCAGATCCGGACGGCACTTCCCCAATCAAAAGGGCAGCTAGATTTTCTAAACCACCTTGCACAACCTTATTTTTGAAAGGTCCCTGCGTCCATTTCTCCCCGGTTTCAATATTTTCATAACAGAAAAGCCAATCTGCTGAGACTGAAATATTAATACTATCCATAATTCACCCCTTATCCTGAGCACTGCACAAAGCCACACATACCACCAGTGCCGCAGTAAACTAGCGGCGCCCCTGTCAATATCTCAAATACATCGGAGGCAGAAGCAGATTCGTTTGCTCTCCAAAATTTACTCAGTATTGTTGTCTCACCTAACTGTTTATTTTGCTGAGTAGAGACCAGAGCCTTTAAAAAGTCTGCTGTGCCCTTTAACCTGCCACCGTACTCTATTTTATGCGTCCATATCTCCGGCGTGGGTGCGGAAATAGTTACTTTTTGTATTAAAAACGTACCATCTACACCCCTGTCTGGCAGTGCTATATCTACTAATTGCCCTGGCGCCCATCCGTTTTGCTCTGTCTCAAAATTTCCTTTTATTGCCGGGTTTGCGTGGTCTCTAAGGTCGGCCATTCCTGCCGCTTCTGCTGCTTCGATGGTAGTTAGTGTATCATCGACAAGCACATACTCATAAACACCGTCACCGCCCTGCACCAGGGCTATGGCCGCTTGGGAGTCCTCATCCTCGACCATAGTTATTACGTCAATATCGAATTTAAAAGTAAAGGCCACCGTTGTTCCCTGGGCAATGTCAGCCTGTCCAGATGATAGCCTAACCATTTTCTCTTCGAAGTTCATCATCCACGGCTTTGCCGATTCTTCGTCTATATTTTCTATTCCAGGGGTTACCGGATCGCTGCCTGCCACACTGATTGCTACTCCATGCGGTTTGTATGGTAAAATCCAAGCTCTTTGTGCCCCGTCAGCCACATACTCGTATGTTACAGGATCGGAAAGCATTGTCCCGCCCCTAACGTAGACACGGTTACGGAGTCCCTGGGTATTGATACTGTGCTTGCCAAAGCGGAAATTGCCGCCTGGGACCAGTGTTATAGGTGCAGGAGTGGCAAGTTCTTCTGCACTAAAAAACTGCAAATCTTTGTAATAGTCCGGCTGCCAGTGCCATCCTATGTAGTCACATAGCTTTTTGAAACATTCGGAAGGTGGCACATAATCAAATACCATATATTCGACCATTGGCGCCCCGGAGCGCACTCCAGACACCGTAAATCCTGGGCAGTATTTGGCTGCAATGTCTCTGAAAATTTCATCGGCATATATAGGATTTTCAGCAGTCGATTGATACGTTTCAACCACTAAACGGCGATCAATTAAGTAAGTGTAATCGTCACAGTCGATATTCCAGATTTTTATAGACCGGTCGGGAAATGTCCTGGACAGCTCAACCTTTGTGATTATACCGGCAAATTTGCGATCCCTGTCCTCAATAATAACCTCTTCACCCTCTGTCGGTTGCACACCTTTGAGAGAGAAGGAGCATGTATCTATTTGATAGGTAAGCGCCTTTTGGATGTCTAGGGAGTTTTTTTCTAGGTCGGGAATACGCTCAATGCCCGCTATTTTTAGTGTACGCATCAGAACTTCACTCCCATCTTTCGGAGTGTCCTAATTAGATCCTCGCCATCCTGGACTGTTACATAAATCGGATATGCACCACTACTAACAGTAGTATAGCTTCGAGTTTTGGCAGGCTTGCGTTGATGCCATCAACGAGACTTCCGACCAAGGCCGGGCCCCATTCCATAATCTTACTTAATGGGCCTCTTTTTGCTGGGCTGTGCGGCATATAGCTATCAACCATAGATGTCATGCTTTCGAGTGTTTGTTGTAACTGGCTAAATTTACTCTCAATACCACCGATAAAATTAGCCATTAAACTAACACCGTATTTTGTTCCGGCTTCGCTGATATTCTTGAAACTTTGTTCAATTTTTTCCATTTCTTCTTCAGCGTTTTTCCTAATTTCGGCGTTTTTCTTTTCCCACTCAGCCTTGTATAATTCTAGCTGTTCTTTTGCTGCTTGCCTGATTTCAGATATTTTTTGTTCCATCTCTACTCTTTGGTTTTCAAGTTGCTCTGTCGCTTCTTCTCTTGCTAGTGCTGTTTTTTCTAGCCAGAGATCTGAATACTGCTGGAGTTGTGCATCGGTCAAGGTTAGGAGTGCAGCAACCTCACTGGCCGCTGATGGTCCCATCTCTTTAAGACTTTCAAGCAGTCCTTCGTCAATACCACGTTCAGCCAACTTTTGAATATTGGCCTGCCACTGCTCAAAAGTATCTACCTGTCCTTGCAGGTTTCCAAGTAGCTGCTCCCCGGTAACATCGGAGGTTTGCACTTGATCAAACAGTCCGACAAAATTCATCAGTGATTTAGTTCTGTTTTCAATCTCCTGCTCATACTGCGCGGTAACCTGCCGTTCCTGTTCAATCAGTTTATTATTAACTTCCGTTACCTTAGTTTGGTATTCATCAAGCGCGGCGGATAGATCGTCCCTGTATTTTACTTCTACTTCGGTTATGGCATCTGATATTTCCTGCAGGCTTTTAACTTGCTGCTTACTCGCTTCGGCTGTTTTTTGTGTCTCGCTGACTATTGCGCTCTCTACTTTTTTGGCGGCAATGGCTGTTTTTTGCATCTCAATTTGTGCCATTTGTAGATCAAAAGCGTACTGCTGAGTTATGTCGCTGTTTTCATCTAGCTTCTCCCTTGCCTTCTCATAGATTGCGGTAAGTGCTTCCACTTTCTTAATGGCCTGTTCTTGTTGTAGTTGCAGTTTGAGCAGTTGCACCTGTAGTTTTTCGGTCTCGGTTATATTATCGCTCAGCGCACTTGTCTGTAAATCAAGATCTGCCGACTCTAGCTGAAAAGATTTATTTAGGTCGTTCAATACCCTTGTCGTGGCGTTTTTGACTGCTTCGGCCAACCTTTGCGCGGCTTTCTCTGTGTCAGTGATCTTTTCGTCTATACCTTTCGCTAAACCCTCGGCAATGTATCGACCAAGTTCAGTTGTTACTTTTGACGGTGAAGCAATATCGAAGAAATTAGTTATCGCATCCTTGATGCTTTTAGCTACTCTTAAAGCAGCGGCTTTAGCTTCTGCCAGCTTGGATGATATGCCGTTAACAAGGCCTTGGATTATGTTACTGCCCCAAGTTGTCGCCTCCGACCACAGACCAGAAACGCTTGACTTTATGCCGCTAAATGCGTTTTCAATTGCCTGCCATAGTTCGGCGGCTTTAGCGCTTATCGTATCCCAATTTTTGTAGAGTAGGACACCGCCAGCTACAAGACCAGCTATTGCCGCTATTGTTATACCTATCGGAGCCGCCACAGCTCCGATAGCGGCAGTAAGCGTGGTAAACCCCGCTGTTACAAGAGGGATACTGCCTATTAAAATAAGAAGTGGGCCAACCAATAAAGCTAGTGCCGCCGCAATCGCTGCTGCTGTAGCTATAACTGACTTAGTCGAACCGTCCAACGAATTAAACCATTGTATGACAACCTGTATCGCACTTACGATTTTGTTTATGGCCGGCAAAAGCGCATCGCCTATAGCTATCGCGGCGGTCTCCAGTGATGACTGCAAAAGAGTCAATGATCCGTAAAGATTATTCAACTTTTCATCGGCTACGTCAGCGGCTGATATTTTTGATATAGACTCAGCCATTTTATCAAAGCCTGCTGAACCTTCAGTAGTTAATATTGCTGCCGCCCGGATAGCGTCCGATCCGAACATGGTATTGAGCGCCACTTGTTGTTGCTCTGCTGATAGCCCACCTAATGCTGATTTTAGTAATTCAGATACTTCGGACATGCTTTTCATTTGGCCGCTGGCATCAAAAAAAGCATTTTTACCGTCCTCTGTCATTAGTCCAAACCTTTGAAAAGCCTCTGTTGCTTCATCTGTTGACGGCACAAGTCGCATAAGCATAGTCTTAAGAGATGTACCAGCATCTGAGCTTACCAAGCCTTTATTGGCAAACAAAGCAAGGGCTGTAGCAGTGTCGTTCATGCTGCCACCCATTTGCGCTGCAATTGTGGCAACCTGTGCCATAGCCTGACCCATTTCATCCACATCAGTGGCAGAAGCATTAGCTGCCCCAGCAAGAGTATTCGCTATATCTCCGGCCTGAGAGGCAGAAAGGTTGAACGGGCCCATAGTTTTAATGACATACGCAGCAGCATCTGCCATTTCCAACTCACCGGCAGCGGCCAAATCCAGAGCAGCTTTTAACCCCCCACCTAACACTTGCTCTGTGGACATACCACCTTTGAGGAGTTCTGTCATGGCACCAGCGGCCTGAGTAGCCGAAAAAGAAGTAGTAGCACCCATCTCAAGTGCGGCCTCTTTTAACTTCGCCATCTCAGTAGTCGTGGCACCCGAAACCGCTTTAGCGTTTGACAGTTCTTTCTCAAAGTCTGCCGCCGTTTTTACAGCAAGACCTAAACCGGCGGCCATCGCCGCGCCAGCTACGGTAACATCCTGCCCTAGTGATTTAACCCTATCGCCAGGTTGAGCTAGTCTCTGGTTTAACGTATTAGCCGATTCGCCAGTACTTTCAAGTCTATTTTCAAACCGTCTTAGTTCCTGCTCTGCCGAGGCGACTTCCCTCTGGAAGGCTCTGTACTGAGCCTCATTTATTTCACTGTTGGCGAATTGCCTGTCAACCTGTTCTTGCACAAGTCTGAGGCGGTCTAACTTTTCCCTGCTGTTTTCTACTGCTCTGGCTAGTAGTTGTTGTTGTTGAGCGACTAACTCTACATTTGAGGGGTCCATCTGAAGCAGACGTTCCACAGATCTGAGTTCACTCTGCAAATTGCGGCTTTGTCTGTTAACATCACTTAGAGCTGCAGTTAATCCTGTCGTTTCCGCCCCGATCTGAACATTAATCCCCCGTATAGTTTCTGCCAAATTCTCATCACCCCTACTTGATTGACGGAATATTTTGTTATATCCTTAAATATGTATAACTTAAAAAGGAGTTGAATTGTATTGGATAATTGGTCTCCCTGCCCTCGCTGCGGTTCAAATAAAGTACAGAAAATAAGTAAGTGGGCAATGGTTATGTCCTTCTTTGGCGCCGGAGGTTGCCTGCTGTGGGTAGGTATATTTTTCCCTCCACTATGGTTATTGGTTCCTGTTATGCTCATAGCCTCATTTATAATGATGTTCGGCAAGAGCACCTGGCAATGTCAAGACTGCAAGAAAACCTGGATAGCCAAAAAACAACCGACCAGTTAGCCGGTTGTTTTTTAATTTGCAAAAAATTTATCTATATCCTTTTGATTCGCTTTCCGAGGCTTTTCATCCTTCACCCCTGTGTAGCACCCAACGTAATCCAGAAGATCCTGTATTCGAAGCTCATTTATCTCCGCAAAGCTTAGTCCTGACCGCTTACCTATAGCCAAAAGCTCCAAGTCAAACCGTTCGGAAGGTTCGCGATCACTCTTTTTACTTGACTTTTCCTTTACCCAGAAACCCGGCACCAGCTTCCTCCAGTGCCCCTAAGATAAAGCCAGGGTCCGTCAAGTCAATCTCACCTAACTCAAACAACCAACCCTCAAAGCTTGGGAATTTCTCACCATACTTATCAGCCTTATTCATGGCCCACGTGATCTTTAGGAAGGACATAATATCTAACTTTGCCACAGTATCCTCAATACTCTCTCCCGGTTTCGGTGCAATGTCCTTCATCTTCACCAGTTCGGCAAGTAAGTCCTTCCCGAACTCCTGCTCAAAATAAAGTAGAGCCAAGGCTGTAGCCCTGACTCCGATCTGTTTTTTACCAATCATTAACTCTCTCACTGTTTACCCTCCTATGCTGCCTGCGGAACTGTTACGGCATCAAAGAACGCATTATAGGCAGTCGCATTACTGGCAGACAACTCTAAAACGCCACGGACAACATCTTCGCCACCAATCTCAATGGGGAATATAGTCAAATTCAACACATCAGTATTTGGCTCAATGGTCTCGCCCTTAGTCTTTTCTTCCTTGGATGGTCTGGACGCCTGACAATCCCAATACACAAAGCGGCGGTTTTTATCGTCACCTTCGACTTGCCCCATGAGAGCAAATCTCTTAGGTACCCCGGAAGCAACTTCTACCAACATACCATTACTGTCGATTCTCCAACCAAGTAACTCGACCAAAACAGCGTCCGGTACCAGTGCCATTTCAAGCTCGGCGGTATAACCGTTATTTGCTGTGGTCACATAGTACGGACCATTATCAGCGTAGAAAGTACTTTCCTGCCCCTGCGCGGTCGGAGTAAATCGTACAGCACCAGGAATAGCTATGGGTGTTCCCCATCCCGTCGCTCCTGCGGCCACATTAGTGCTGGAACCAACAGTTACACCAGTAGCACCAACGGTAGCGGCCATAGCAAGAGTGGCATCATTGGCGGCTACGACTTTGGCTGTCAGATAAATAACCCCGGCAATGTGGGACGCGGTAAAATCCTCACTTATCGCGGCATTGTTATTTAATGTGTTAGCAATAACGCTAGCCACCTTACTGACTGTAGCATGAGATTCCGCGGCAAGTGCCACCTTAATTCCCAAAGGCGAACCTGCAACAACGCCCGATGTGACAGTAAAAGTAATCTCACCATCAGTAGTACATCCGTTAGTTATTTCAATGGACTCGACCTGTGCAACGCCTCTATAGGCAATATGCACGTCCTCAAGGCCGTATGTTACTTTATTTCCCATAATTCTAACCTCCTAATATTTGAATTTCATATACCACCTGCCGCATTTTCTCTGATTCGATCCATGTTTCACTTTTCGAATAGGGCAGGCGTAATTCTTTGAGCTTGTCCTGTAGCATTTTTTCTGTGGCTGGTTCTTTCTTTTCGGTGTATAACTCCACTTGATAGCCGAAAATATCTACATAGTTTTGGTTATCCGCCATCATATCACCGGATGCGCTAAACTGATACGTAATAAAAGGCGGGGTAGTAGGCTGCGTAAATTCGCCATAGGCAACCGGCAGACCTAAACTTTTCAATGCTGTATATAGTTCAGTCTGTGTCATAGCGTTTTACCGTTGCGACCCTAACTTCATCTTGACTGACTAATCTTATTTTTCTTACTTTTTGGGCTGGATTGACCATCTGGATTATTCTCATAAGCTGATCCTCAGAAAGTAAACATTCTTTATTTGCCGCATCAAAAGCCATAAAAGGATTTAATTCCAGTGGCGACCATTCAAACTTCTCCATAATATCTACTGCTTTATTAAGCTTTGAGCAGTCTTTACACTGAGTTACCATTACTCCCATTTCACCTATTTTAGCCATGTCTACCCCCCATTCCTGATAATGTCCTTAATCCTATCCGGCATAGTAAGTCCATACCGTCTATGTGCCGGTTCAAGGTGCGGATAAGCCTGCACTCTGCCGCCTCCGCGTTTTGCGTGACCGTACTCTAAGAGATGCACCCGGCGATAATGCTTTTTATTCCAGACAACATACAGCCTATTTCCTGGCAAGGACTTGTTGGTTTTGGTAAACGTCCTGGCATATTCGCCAGTGCGCTTCGGAGCCAGTCTTTTGACCTCTTTGAGTACCTTCGTTGCTGTATCGTCAACCTCGTTTTCGATGGCAGCAATAACATCTTCGGTATAATCTCGGATCGCATCGGTCATTGCACGGGCAAAGTCATCTATATTGATCACATCTTAGGCACCTCCATAAGAAAAACCGCCCGGAGGCGGCTATCTGAGATATTAATCAACTAACGAAAAGCGTTAGTTGATTAATTAATGTTGCTCAAAAGCACCCCAAGAAGCAGTATTGTGGTCCCAGTTTCTACGCCATACTGCTGTCGCCGTTATCGCCTTCCACTCTTGATACGAATATTCATTATTTCCTGTCGATGTTGCGATTCTATGTGTCGTTACGATAGCAGAGTTAGCAGACGGTTTTACGCCTGCTGACGAATTTGAGCACTTTTGAATAGTTACTTGGTTCGCTGGATAGCTTGTTATAGGTACATCTAAATCTGCGATAAAATCGTCAGAATTAATAATTACAGTGTTAAGTTTTTTATCTATTTCTTCCCAAGTACGCCAGACAGAACCACTTGAATCCCATGATCGTTTGAGTATCTTATTTTGTAAATAATTTATCGGAATGTATAATTGTATCCCGTAGGCATTTGTAGCATCATTTAGCGCCCTATGTGTAAAACATAAGCCGGACAATGTATTATTATCCGGCTTATCGGTTGTTGCACTACCATGCCTGGAAACAGTAATACAATCTTCGTTGTAAAAAGTTATAGGATTTCCTACCAGAGATTGTGCTCCTATGTATTTAAAGTTATCAACACTATTACTAGCAATAGTTTTACCTATTTTTGACATTATATAGTACATGTCGTTGGATTTATTACCTATTTCAATTACATTACCAACCATGACTAG
>Ga0209318_1001847_pt1 | contig 11808 bp, 3 predicted proteins | sample RifGroE1_FD_183999 | JGI IMG/M metagenome (GOLD analysis project Ga0209318, IMG submission 183999) | Groundwater microbial communities from Rifle, Colorado, USA - Groundwater E1 (SPAdes) (version 2) | ecosystem: Environmental > Aquatic > Deep subsurface > Groundwater | place: Rifle, Colorado...
ATTGAATGAAAAGAAAGAAGTATTTGAAGCAGACAAGGTTGAAAAATCAAAAAAAATCAGTAACAAATATGCAAAATTTTATGGTGAAACATTCCTAGAGTTAATGGAAGATATTGTTGCAGAACATGGTCTTGCTAAATTTGTGGGACATGGTAATTATGAGAAGGTTGAAGTTAAAGGTAGAAAAGGTGTAACTAAGTTTAAGGATAAACCTAATTATGAATTTGAGACTAAAGATTCTTGGAAAGTAGCATTTTCTCCTGGCAAGAGATTTGATGATAAGGTTAAAGGGATTTATATGGAAGGTGAAGATGAGAAAGTTGAGGAAGATGAATAATACATATGGATATTAGCAGAGATTAAATATATCATCTACATAGAATATAGTAGATAACAATAACAATTAAATAATTGAATAGTATTACTTAAAAATGTCGAGAGTCTTTGCTCACTCTCTTATGAAAAATTTTATATAGTGAAGATAGTAATAATATATTTTCACTATATAATCAACAAATAAAAAATCAAAATTTAAAATTTAAAGGAGATTAAAAATATGACTACAGAAAAAATGACAATTCATAAGGCATTAGCAGAATTAAAGATTATAGGAGATAGGATTAATAACTCTATATCCTCCTCTACCTTTATTAAAGCAAATAAACATTCTAACGAAAAAATAAATGGTGTATCAGTAAATGAATTTAAATCACAGATTCAAGGAAGTTGGGATAAATCTAATGATTTAATTAAACGTAGAAATTCTATTAAACGTAATGTAGTTTTATCTAATGCAAAAACTGTAGTAAAAGTAGGCAATGACGAATTCACTGTTGCCGAAGCAATTGAGATGAAAAATACAGGTATGCAGTATAAGAAAGAATTGCTTAATCAATTGAATAGACAATATGTTGATGCAATTAGAGTTACTGAAAAAGAAAATGGTGAGACACTACAACAAAAAGCAGAGAATTATGTTATTGGATTATATGGTAGTAAAGATAAAGTAAATAATGAGGAAATTGAAAATGTTAGAAAGCAATTTATTGTTAATAACACATTTGAATTAGTTGATTCTATTAAAGTAAGAGAAAAGATTGATGCTTTAGAGAAAGAAATTGCTGAATTTGAAACTGAAATTGATTCTGCATTGAGTTGTAGTAATAGTCTTACAGAAATTACAATAGAATATTAGGTTATGTATTAGTTTTTAAGATAAATTTATAGTTATTTATCGCTTTCCGAAAATCTAAAACTACAATTCATTAATCTTTTTATATGCTTAGATTGGTGTAATAATTAAAAAGAAAGCATATACTTTACATATAATTTCTTTATATAAATTATTAATATAAAAAGAATATTATCTACAAAACAAGCAAAATCATCTATATAAAGTTTAAAGATGTAAAGTTAAAAGTTTAAACTTCAAAGATAAAAGTTTATTTTTAATTAAAGTTTAAGTAATAAAGATTAAAGCGGAAAGTTTTATAAAATCCATGATATAAGGTTTAGTATGATTGTATTTGACTTTAGATTAACCTCATGGCTGGAAAATGGTAAATAATTGAATTTTATTATATATTTATTGGGTGGTAGATATGTTAGGTATGTGCTAGATGCCTCATATGTAGAGTTAGTGGATTAAAGTATTTATTTATAAATAATTGAGATAACTAAATAGCAATATAATTATGCGATTAGAGAGTATATTAATTATACTCTCTTTTTGTGTTGTTGTAGATAAAATTAGATAATTTAATTTATTACATAGTTTATTACAGAACAATACCTATCACATTTATTTGTGGTGGGTATTTTTGTGTGATGATATAAAACAGTCTAGGACAGCGCATCCGAAAATAGTAATCCTTAACTATTGACTGTTTTATCACTCTTTTTAAATAAGGATGATATGGATAAGGAAATAAAATATTAAAGGAGATGTTTTGGTTAAATGTTAATAAGTGAAGAAGTAGAAGTACAATGTATTAATACAAATAAAAAGTATTATATAGGTAAAGATTATCCTTGGCAACCTAAAGGAATTATGATAGTAAAAGTTGAAGATTTATCTGATGGTAGTCATGCAACAATTGAATATTTATGTGATTATTGCTTAGAAGAAGGAGTAAAAACAATAGTATCTACTGATTGGAGAACTTATAATAAACATAAAAATAACATAATTAATAAAGATGCATGTAAAAGACATATATTTGAAAAACAAAAAGACATTGGTATATTTAAACAGAATGAAAAAATAATATTACCTAAAGATTATATTGCTAATTATTATATAGAATTATATTATAAATTAGGTTTTCCTCCAAAAACAAAACATATAAATGAAGAAAATAAATTTAATCCTAATTTTCCTAGTTTTAGTATGATTAGAAATACTTTTGGGAATATAAACAATTTAAAAAATTATTGTAATATATCTATAAAAGTTTATAAATATACTGAAAATGAATTATTAAATTTATTAACAGAGTATATTAATAAATATGGATATCCTGAAGATAAAAGAAAAACATTTAGATCAAAAAATAATTTACCAGCATATAAAGTATATTCTGAAAGATTTGGTGATAATTTAGCAGATATAATTGAATTATGTGGTTTTAAGTTATCAGAAGATGATAGATATATTATTGAACACAGATGTAGAAAAAATGAAATAAATAAAGAACAAGCAATTAATATCATATATAAAATGCAAAAACAATTAGATGTGCCTTTAATTTATGACGATTTTAGAGGAAGCAATACAAAAAATCATATTAGTATTAATGATATTATTCGCATATGGGGTTCTATGAATAATATGAAAGAAGAATTAGGGTTAATTATCAATCAAGAAAGTATGATTGATAAAATGAAATCTAAAGAAGAAATGTTAGAAGATATGAAATTTTTTATTAATCAATTAAATAGATTGCCTTCTACAAAAGAAATAAATGAAAATAAAAATATGTTAAATTGTACAGCATATCATAGGTATTTTGGTGGTATCAATAATGTTTTCATGGAACTTGGATATATTCCTAATAAGAAATTAATTTCTTTACATATGACCAATGAAGATATTATAAATATTTATAAAGAATTCATAGAAGATAAAAATATTACTCCTTCGTATTATTATTGTCAACATGTTTATAAATTGCCATCTCCTAAAACTATCATAAGAAGATTTAATTGTTCATGGAATGAATTTATATTAATGTTGGGATTTGAGCCTAATGAACAAAATAAATATGGAACTATATGTAATGCTAATGATGGAACTCTATGTTTCTCCACGCAAGAATGTATAATACATAATTATTTTTTAAAATTAGATTTACAAAATTTAGATAAAGAATGTTTGTATAGGGATTTCGTAAATAATGATACTTTGATTAATATTTGTGGATACAAAAGATGTGATTGGATGTTTGAATATAATAATAAAGTATACATAATTGAATATTTTAGTTTAATAGGAAATAAAAAATATGAAAAAAGAGTTAAAGTAAAAATAGATATTATTAGCAAAGCAAAATTACAAGATAATTTTATTGCTTTATATCCTAAAGATATAAATAAGTTAGATGAAATTTTTGGTTTTATGAAATAAGATTGTAAATATAATTAATTAATACATAATAATTAAAGGATGTGTTTTTAATTTGGCAAAAATAGTTAAAATAAAATATTTTACTCAAGATAAATTAGATTTAATTAATCCTAAAAATCTTGAATTATATGAAAAATATTTAAAGTCAAGTATACTTAAAAATCGTGAGGTAAAAGAGACTACTTATAAGGTTTATGAAGGATTTATGCAACAATTCTTAGTTTATTTAGCAGAAGAATGGGAAAATATTGAATTATATAGTGAAGAATTTTTTGAAAATGCTATTGATATTATGGAAGGATTTATGGGATTTTGTCAAGATACATTGCAAAATAATAAAAAGGTAATCAATACTAAATTATCTACTGTATCTTCATTTTATGTTTGGAGTGTTAAAAGAAGATTAATAGATTATCATCCATTTCAAGGTAAAATTGAAAGAATGAAAGGTGCGAATGATGAAAGAATTACTAAGGATTATTTTTTAACTGATGAGCAAGTTGAACAAATTTCTAAAGGATTAGATGAAAATCCTAAATATGATATTCAAGATAGAATACTTTATCATTTAAGTATAGATTCAGGTAATAGAATTGGTGCAATTTCTAAATTAACTCTATCATCTTTGGATTTAGATAATGGATTATTTGAAAATATTCGTGAAAAAAGGGGAAAAAGGGTAGAAGTAATATTCGATGATAAATGTAAAGAATATATTGAACAATGGTTAGAAATGAGAAAAGAAATGGATAATCTTGAAGTTGATGCTTTATTTATATCATTATATGGTAAAAAATATAATAAAATGAGTAAAGGTTCATTACAAAGGAGATCAACAGAGATTGGGAAACTTGCTGGTATTGATGATTTTCATATGCATTGTTTCAGGAAAACATCTATTAATAATGTAATGCTTTTAACTAATGATATTGAGATAGCAAAACTTCATGCCGGACATAAATCTACGGATACCACCCTCATTTATGTAAAACCTAAGTCAAAAACAGAGATTAGAGAAAAATTAAAAGAATTAAGAATAAAGAAAAAGAAAGAACAATTAGAGAAAGATAAACTAATATTGTTATAAAATGAGGATTTTAATTAATTAATTAATTAAATCTACAAATTGTAAATATAATTATACATAAACCAATCAATCAAAACAAATCACAAAAACAAACCCCTACTCTTTTATTGTGTAGGGGTATTATTTTATACCTCTAATATATAAAGGAGTGTGAATTATAGATGCCAAATAATGATTTAAGTATTTTAATATCAACATTAATAAATCAGACAAGTAAAAAAAATCTAACTTCTGAAGTAGAAACACTAATAACAAATTTACAGAAAAAATTTGGAACAATCAATATAAAAATAGGTGGCACAGGACTTTCACAGTTAGCATCACAGTTAAATCAAATATCATCTTCCATGCAAAAAATAAAAATACCACAATTTAATTTTGATATACCAACTAAAGAATCTCAAAAATTTTTAACTGCAATTGGAAGAATTGAAACACATTTAAATGCGACTGGAAGAACTGCTAAATCAAGTTGGGATGAATTTGGGCGAGTTACATTAAATGTAACAAATACTTCTAAAGGATTAGTAGAAAATTTTAAGTATCAGTGGGATGCTGTAAATCAATCACTTGTTAGAGTTAATAGACAACAACAAGATAATATGTTAAGTATTGATCAATTGCAAGCAAAATATAAAGGTATGGTTAATACTTTAAATAATGGTAAGTTAGGACAATTTATAAATACTAATGAATTAAAATCATTTGAAAATATTTTAAATAATATTAAAGTTGTAGATGGTAAAATAACAGCAGAATTGCAAGCACAATTTAATAAAATTAAACAAAATACACAAGCAAGGAAAGATGAATTAAATTTAGTTAATAATTTAGATAAAAAACAAACAGAATTATTAACTAAAATTGATAGAATGAAATCTACATATGGTAATGCAGTATTTAATCAATTTAAAGCAACTGGAATGAATAAATTAATATCTGATATTAAATTAGTAACAAAAGATACAAATAATTTATCTTCTGTTTTTAATAATTTAGAACAAAGATTAAATAAATTAGATTTAAAAATGTCTAGTTTATCTAAAATAAAAACACAAGTAGGTAAAATTGAAGGATTTAATACAAAATATACAGATAAATTTAATGAATTAAAAATAAATGCAATTGTAAATCCATCAAGTATTTCAAAAATAGAAAAACAATTTTTAAGTTTGCAAGAAAAAATGAAAAATGCATTATCTAGTGGTGATACTAAAGCATTTGATAGATATGCAATTTCAATTGCTAGATTAAAAAGAAATGTTGATGGATTATTTAATACACAAAAACAATTACAAACTAAAAGCAATAGTAATCTCGATGAAGAAATTCGTGCATATAGAATAAAAAATCAAGAAGCAGCTAATTATTTAAGGAATCAACAAAAAATTGAACTTACACAAAAAGATGCTATTATAAATGCTACAAAATTAAAACAGCAATATGCAGGATTATATGATAATAGTAAATTAAATGCTTACTTAACTAGTATAAATAAATTAAATCCAGCATCTAAAAATTTGACTCATCAAATTCAACTATTGAATAGAGAATTTAATTCAATAAAAGCAGATGCTATTTCTAAAGGTTTTAATAATGCAAATAAATCAGCAATTAGTTTTGCAGAAAGTATTAAACTTATAACATACAAATTTTCTACTTGGCTTATTGTGGGAAATGCTTTGATGGGATTTTATAGACAATTTGGTGAAGGTGTAAAATTTATTAAAGATTTAGATACTGCAATGATAAGTCTTAAAAAGGTTACAGATGAAACAGAAATGACATATCAAAGACTTGCGAATACAGCATCTAGGATTGGTAATATATTTGCAAGAACAACTATAGAAGTTGTAGATGCTATTACAAATTTTAGTAAAATGGGATATTCATTAAGAGATGCTACTGAATTAGCAAAAACTTCGTTAATAACAAGTAATGTTGGCGATATTCAAGATATGAATACTGCTAGTATGTATTTAATTGCTAATCTTAAAGCATATAATATAGAAGCAAAAGATAGTATTAAAATAATTGACGTTCTCAATAATCTTCAAAACAAACATGCAACCACAGTTGAAGTCCTCGGGGAAGGTCTAAAACGGACAGCAAATTCCATGCAATTAGCTGGAGCAAGCATGGAGCAGACAGCCTCCATGATCACAGCGGTACAGGCAGTTTCACAACGTGGAGGAGAAGTTATCGGAAATAGTTTGAGGACTATTGCGATGAGAATAAGGGGAGTTGATGGTGATACTGGTGAATTAATTCCAACATTAGATAAAGACTTAGAAAAAGTTGGAGTAAGATTAAAAACAGTTGATGGAGAATTTCGTAATGTCTATGAAGTTTTAAAAGATTTATCTGTAGTTTATAACAGTGGCAAATTAGATTCTATTACTTCCGCAGATTTATTGGAAAAAATTGCTGGAAAAAGACAAGGTGAAATATTAGCAACATTATTGTCGAATTTTGCAGAAAGTGAAGAAGCTTTAAAACATGCATTAGATTCTTCTGGAAGTGCTATGCAAGAGAATGAGAAATATATGGACTCAGTAAATGCCAAAATTAAACAATTAAGAGTATCTATGGAGAAATTATATTCGACATTTTTATCTTCTAATACTTTATTAGGTTTTATTAATATTGCTAATAATTTAGTTAATGCTTTTAGTAGTGTAAGTTCTCATATTGGTGGAATAAATACTTTATTTTTAGTTTTTGGTACAACATTATTATTGACTAGTACAAAAGTAAAAGCATTTTCTACTACTTTAAATGTTGGGATAATTAATGCTTTTGGTCTATCTATTTTTAACCTTCATGCAAGATTAATGCTATTAACAAAAAGTGCCATGGCAACAAGAATAGCAATATCTGCATTGCAAGGAGTTATGAGTTTAGGTATAGGTTTGGCAATTGGGTTTGCTATTGAGGGTGTATTAAAATTAGTTGCTGCATACGGAGAAGCAAAAAAGAAACAAAAAGAATATTTTAATGAATTATCTTCATCTGCTAAATCTGTTCAGCAAGATATTAATAGTAATAAAGAATTAATATCTGTATATGAAAAATTATCTGGAAGTTATAATTTAAATTCTCAAGAGAAAAATAAACTTCTTGATATTACCAATAAATTAGCACAGGCAATTCCGAATGCTGTGACACAGTATGATTTGGAAGGAAATGCCATATCATTAAATAGAGAAGAATTACAGAAATATATAGAATTAAAAGAACAAGAATTAAAATATAAACGTGAAGATTTAAAAACTTTATTTTATGCTAATGTTGACACAGAAGTTGCTTCTCTTAGAGAAAAAAGAAAAAGATTAAATGAAGTAACTGAAGAAATGAAACTTCAGCAATCAATCATAGAAAAAGAAAGTAATAAAACAAATGGTAATGGAAGGTATATAAAGTCTGCACAATCAGTATATGAAGATTTAAGAACAGAACAACAAACTTTACAAACCGATATGAGTGAATTAACTTCTAAAGTTAAATCACAGTCAGAAGCATTTTTAATATTGAATGATAATATTAAAGATTTATCTAAGACTGACGTTACCAAAATAATTAATTTATTATTTGATTCTATAGATAATTTAGGTAATAAAAGTTTTAAAGGTTTATTTCAATCATTTATTAGTGATAAAAATATTACAAATTCAATTAAAAATATTAATAGTGCAATGGAAGAATATAAAAAAGGTAACGTTTCAGCAGAAGTAACACAAAAAAATGTAAATAATCAATTAAGTAATTTAAAAGATATATTAATTAATTTAGGTGCTAATCCACAAAAAGTAAAAGATTTTATAGATTCTTTTAATCCAGAAAATATAAAAGTTACTAAAGATGAATTAAATAGTTTTGATATAAAAGTCAAACAACTACAAGAAACATTATCTAATTCAGCATCTACAATATCTAAAATTAATAAAGTATTAGTTGATTATAATGAAAACGGAAAGTTTAACATAGATACTATTATAGAATTAGCAAAAGAACATACTCAATTATTATCATTATTAGGTGATGAAGAAGCACTAAGAAATGAATTAATAAATATTACAAAAAAAGAGCAAGAAAAAGCAAAACAAGCATATGCTGAAAAAATAATGCTTGATGAACAATTTTATAAAAATAAAATATTAAATAATAAAAATTTTATTAGTTTGATGGAAAAATATCAAATTAAAGAACTTAACAATTTTAAAAATTTAGCTGAAGCAAAACAAAAAGTTGAAGAATCTTTAATTAGTAAAATTAGTGAAAAATGGGCAAAATTTTATGATGCTCAAGGGAAACTCCAAAATGATAAATATGAATTTAGAATGAATCCAGAAACTAAAGAATTGTATCTTGCAGATGCAAAAACAGGAGCGTTTATATCAGATGACAAACAATTCTTTAAGGAATATGGTGAAATACAAAAAAGAAATGCAGATTTAGCAGATTCATTTAGAAAACTAGCAGAAGAATCTTCTGGAATAGATTTTTCTAAAATTGGATTGGATGGAGCAGATACTTTAGGCAAAGCAAAATCAGCCGAAACATTAGCATGGGAAGAAGTAACAAATGAAATTAAAAAATACGACAACGCACTTAATAGATTAGAAGATACTACTTCTAATATGATTAAAGGTTCTAAAGACCGTCGAGATGCTTTACATGCTGAGAATTTAAAAATTAAGGAACAGATTGATTATTTAAAAAAACAAAAAGATGGATTAAATACAGTATCAATAACAACTACTAATGGCAAATTACCTAATCCTATTCCTGGAAAAGAATTAAAAGATTCCTTCGGAGCACCTAGAGATGGTGGTGCTCGTAAGCATGAAGGAATAGATATAATGGCTGAAAGAGGTACAGAAATACATTCAACCACATCTGGTAAAGTATTAAGTGCTGGAAATACTGGTGCTAAAGGTGGTTGGGGTGTAACAATATCCGATTCTCAAGGCAATAGACATTATTACGCACATATGAATACTGATCCTAGTAAAATATTAGGAATAGGACAAGAAATATTAGCAGGTCAAGTAATAGGGTATGTTGGAGATAGTGGAAATGCTAAAGGTACACCACATTTACATTATGGTATTACAGATGCTAATAAAAAAGCAGTTAATCCTTATAATTTATTAACTAACGATGTAAATACTACTACACAAAAAACTATAACAACTAATACTTCACGTTCTGCTATAGACAAATACAATATATCTCCTGAAATTATAGATACTGTTTTATCACTTGCACAAAAATATAATGTTGATCCAGCATTAATACTTGCTATTGGAGAACAAGAAACAAATTGGGGCAAATCTGGTGATGGTAAAAAAGGGATGTATCTTGGCTATGGATCATATGATTCAGGTTCAGATTATAGCCAAGCAGGATTAGAAAATCAAGTAGAAAAAGCAATTAAAAAAATGAGTGCTTGGGGTATGACTCCAGGAAATGTTAGTTTTGATAAATTAAATCAAGGCAATCAAGGCAATTTACCTACTGGTATATATGCTACAGATAGTAGATGGCAAAATTCTGTTTGGAATTTATATAAAGAATTTTCAAATGGACAAATGACAAGTACAATAAGCGGTGATTCATCAAATCTATCATACGAAAAATTAACAGAAGATCGCATCAAACACCAAGAAGAAATAAACGCTAAGATATTAGAATTAGAGAAGAAATTTGCTCAAAATTCTAAAGAATGGTACACAGATTTATGGCAAGAGTCAGATAATATAATTAGCGAATTTGAACAAAAAAGCAATTTCTCTAAAATGTTTGCAGAAACCATGTCTAAATCATCTCCTGAATATAGAAATGAGTTATTAGTACAAAAAAACAGCACTATAGGTGTTCAAAAACAATTAGAAGAACAAGCAAAACAAATGGATCAAGCCATTGAAAATATGAAGAAAGGAATTACGGAAGGTACATTTAAAGATGAACAATTCTTAAAAGAAACAATAGAAAAAAGAAAGGCATTATCTGCTGAATGGTGGAATAAACAGAAAGAAATATCTGACAAACAAGCAGAAATAATATCTAGTGAAGTTGAAGCAGTAACAAATAAAATAGATGAATATAATTTAGCATTATCTATTGCTCAATCTCAACAAGAGATGAATGAAAAAGAAACAGAAGAGTATAATAATGCTTTAAAAAATGAAGCTATTCAATATGCTAATATAGAATCTGCTTTAAAAACGAAGCAAGCAATATATCAAAAAGAATTAGCAGATACTACTTTAGGAACATTAAGATATCAAGAATTGCAAAAAGCAATTTCAGATACAACTCAAGAAATAATAAATAATGAAAAAGCACTATACGACAAGAAAATGTCTTTAGCAGATGACATTATATCAATTTATAAAGATGCATATGAAAAACAAAAAGATTATGCTTTAGATGCTATTGAAAAACAAATGGATGCAGAAGATAAAAGACATGATCAAGCAACTAAAAATATTGAAGATGAAATGAAGCAATATGAAGATTCTATTAATGAAAAATTAGACTTATTAAATGACCAAGAAAATCAAGAAGATTATACTCAAAATTTAAATAAACTACAAAAAGAAGAATCTGATATTCAAAAACAAATAAATAAATTAGCATTGGATGATTCATATGAAGCAAATGCTAAAAGATTTGATTTACAAAAAGAATTAACAGCAAAGCAAGAGGAAATTGAAAAATTGCAAACAGATCGTTCCAGAGAATTAAGAAAAGAGAATCTTAATGATCAATTAGATGCTTATAAGAAAGATAATGAAGCAAAAAAAGATGCAGAAGATGATAAGTATGATACTGTAAAAGATAGTTTGGATGATCAAAAAGAAATTACTGAAAAATATTATGACAATCTAATTAATGATGAACAGAAGTTTTCAAAAATTAGAGAAGATATAATTAAAGGTAATTTTACTAATATTCAAAGTGAATTAACTAAATTTCAATCTACTGCAAGTTCTAAGTTTAAATCTTTAGGAGATAATATTCAAAATAATTTTATAAATCAAATTAAAAATGCTTTATCTGCTATGCAAAGTTTTAATGATGCAAATGG
>Ga0209318_1001850_pt1 | contig 11787 bp, 31 predicted proteins | sample RifGroE1_FD_183999 | JGI IMG/M metagenome (GOLD analysis project Ga0209318, IMG submission 183999) | Groundwater microbial communities from Rifle, Colorado, USA - Groundwater E1 (SPAdes) (version 2) | ecosystem: Environmental > Aquatic > Deep subsurface > Groundwater | place: Rifle, Colorado...
GGCGACATGCTGGCCGAAACATGATCCACCTCGACGGCTCCGAAGAATACTACCGGGGCCGCCCCGACCATCTGCGGTGGGAGGACCCCGATGGGTCGCGGGGGTACTACCAGGGTCGCCCCGACCATGTGGAGTGGGAGGCCCCCGACGGGAGGCGCTGGTACTACCAGGGTCGCCCCGACCATGTGGAGTGGGAGTCCCCCAACGGGAGGCGCTGGTACTACCAGGGCCGCCCCGACCATCTGTGGTGGGAGGACCCCGATGGGGAGCGCTGGTACTTCCCAGGCCGCTCCGACGAGCTGGAGCGGGAGTCCCCCGATGGGGAGCGCTGGTACTACTGGAGGCCATCAGCCTCTTGACAGGTAGGTCCGGCATGGTAGAATACAGCCAACCTTGCAAGGGAGGTTCACATGGAATCCGATCTTCTGTTTGCGTTCTTGGGTGGTGTAGCGGGCGTAACGCTCGTCAACGCCATCAAGAACTGGCTAGGCTGGGAGGGGAATCGCGCCCTTCTCATCACCTACGCCGTCTCCTTCGCCTTGGCGCTGGTGTACATGGCGGCCAAGGGCCAGCTCCAGGTGCCCAACCTGGAAAACATCGCGGCCATCCTGGCCGAGGTGTTCGCGGTCGCAACGGCCTTCTACAAGCTGATCTCAAAGCCGCAGGAGTAGCCATACTCCTCTCCTCCTCCTAGACCGCCCTCTAACCCCGGAGGGCGGTCGCCGTTTTGGGTATTGACGCGCTCTCGGGATGGTAATAAGATCATGCTGGACCCGACAAGTTTGTCGGCAGGGAGCACATGATCCACTCCGACGGCTCCGAAGAATACCCCCGCGACCGTTCCGACCGACTGTGGCGGGAGGACCCCGAGGGGGGACGGGACTACTACGATGCTTGAGGCCTACATTGACAGCTTGCGGGGTCCGGCATAATGGCACGCTTCAACCTCTCGCAGGAAATGGCAACTGCTAGGTCCAAGGCCGACGACTTGATGAGGGGAAGGGTGAGCGTTTCTGAGTTGTGTGAGGCCTTGGGCCTGCGGAACCCTCAGCACGGCGTCATCGGACCCATCATGCGCCAGATGGGCATCGTCCCGCTGATACACGGGAGGTTCAGGAAGAGGCTCCTCAAGACGGTATCAGAACAAGACGCTCGGCGCATCCTTCAGAGATACTTCGAGATGAGACAGAGGGAGGACGAATGATCGTTCTGACAGCGGAAGCCAGAAAGATCAAGCAGAAGACCCCCTTCGTACTTGCCAAGAATCAGCAATGCCTCGTCATGCCCGTCGGCGACGTTCACTACCTGACCGAGGGTTGGCCGCAAGAGAAGTTCGTAGAACATCTGCGCTGGGGCATGGACCGAGGAGCAATGTTCCTGGGAATGGGCGAATACATCGATTTCGCCTCGGCCTCCCAGAGGGCCTTGACATCTCTCCTTCGGGACAAGGTGAAGAAGCAGGTTGACGAGTTGATCGAGGAGCAGGTCGAGAAGTTGGCCCGCCTTATGGAGTTCACGAAGGGCCGATGGATCGGCCTGTTGGAGGGCGACCACCGCTGGGACTACGCCGATGGAACCGGTGCGGACCAGCAGCTATGCAGAGCCCTCCAGGCTCCCTTTCTCGGGACATCGGCCTTGGTTCGCATCAGGCCGTATCGGATGCCAGGGCTACATCCGGAGGCCGATACGATCATCTACGCCCATCACGGAATGGGCTCCTCCAGAACGCAGGGCGGACACCTGCACCGGGTCGAGGACCTTCTGAAGTTCATCGACGCCGACGTGTACCTGATGGGCCATTCCCACGCGAAGGTCTCTGCCCCCATAGACCGGCAGTACGTCAGCCCGGACGGCGTTCACTTCCACCGGACGAAACTCGTGGCAAGAACGGGGGCCTGGCTTCGGGGCTACATCAGCCGCGACCCGCTGCGCCTGGACGAGCCGGCGCTGGAGAGCCGCGCAACCTACGCAGAGGCCGCCGCCTATCCTCCGGCGGCAATGGGGGGGCTGTGCATTGGAATCGGATACGAGAAGATCGAGGGTTCCGACTACTACAGGCCCACGATACACTACAGCGTGTGACGAGTCCGGCATAGAGGGACTGAACTATCCCGGTAACTTAAAGTGACTATAATAGTTGGCGAGATGACCAACTCAGTTGCTTAGCAATGTGGCTAAAGACCCGAACCGGACGGTCGCTTTACCACAACCGGCTTTGTGGCTAGCAACCCGGCCCAAGGGACGTTGGGCGTGGAGGCAATGTGACCAGCAACAGGAGAAACTACCCGTCCGTAGTACGTGGAAAGCTCCGTGCCGGAGGGCACACGTTCCTAAAATACATCGCATCCCTGATAGCGGACACAAAACCCAGCCTTTGCCACGGATGCGGAACGGAGGCCAAACTTGGCCTTGACCATAACCACGCCACGGGAGACCTTCGAGGATGGCTGTGCCACAACTGCAACGTGGCTCTCGGAATGACCCACGACGATCCGAGCAGGCTTCGTAGACTTGCCCTGTACCTAGAGGACCCGCCGATACGTTATTGGCAGAAGCCGCTGAACACAGATGACGGCAGGACATACCGCGACTGGGCCAGAAAAGCCGAACTATTGCTATCGCCCAACGATACTTCTTCCGCGGGCCTAGCCACAAGTCCCCGGTAGGGTAGGGAATACATAGCCCCTCCACTTTGTGGGGCGAACATGGCCGGCCTGGCCATCGTGGGTGAACGCACGGGGACTTGAAGCTAGACGCGCAAGAGAGGAGACGTTGGACAATGGCCCGCATCTGGCATAGCGACTGGTACTGCGTCCGTGCCCGCCGGCGGAGGATGCTACTTCCGCCGCGGTCGGCCAACAAGGCTGGCCTCTTGGGGCATCGGCGGCTGGAGGCGGGTGCGTTGCGGAGGCTGTGGGAGACACGGACATGAACGCCATATCCGTTCTTGGCATCACGGCGCTTGAGGGAAGATTCTACAATGAGCAGCCCTGCGTCGTCGTCCTCGCTGGCCTGCACGGAGAGGAGCCGGCGCCTACGGTTGCCGTCCTTTCCATGCTTCCCGAAATCGAGAGGACGTGGACCTTCCCTTACCTGGTCGTGCCAAACGCCAATCCCGCCGGAATCGCCAGAGGCCAGCCACGGTCGCCGTTTGCGGCCGGCAGCGTGGCCGCCAACGCCGCATTCCGGGAGGAGCTGACGAACGGGAGGACGATTGGACTCTTCCTCGACCTGCACGAGGACGACCGGGCCCCATCCGTGTATCTCTTTGGGCACGAGGGAACGGGCTATGCCATTTCCGTCAGGAACATGCTCTACGCGGCCGGCGTAACGTTCGCCAAGGATCTCCGTGCGTGGTGGGAGAAGGACGAGCCAAGACTGGACATTGAGGAAGGCATCATTTGGGATTTCCAGGACGGTAGCATTGATGATGAGATGTCCCTGGTCGCGCCATCTATCGTGGTGGAGACGCCCTCGTCTATGCCCCTGGACTTTCGGGTCGCAGTTCACTGTCGCGTGCTGGCGCACGTTCCGGTGCTGATGGCGGAGATCTATGCCTCACGACGCACTTGATCCCCAGAAGAACAGGTTGTACCAGGCGCAGGCCGCCGTCTTTCGTCTGGAGAAGACCGACTGGACACTTGGAGAGTTGCAGGCGTTTGCCAACGAGATCCTGGCCGCGCCCTGGTGGCGCAGTCGCTATCCTCGTGTGCGAACATTCGCCGTCAAGGACGGACGCGGCAGCGACACGTCGCGTCTGGGCAGGGACGGCAGCGGACAAATGATGAGAGGCGAACGCCGTCGGCACCTCGTGCTACACGAGATGGCCCACCGGATAGACCCAACGGGGACGGAGGACCACGGCGGCGTCTTTGCGGCACTCTTCCTCTTCCTGGTGGGGCATGTCTATTCCCGAAACAAGAAGCGCACCCTTGCCAGGGAGTTTCGGGAGCACGAGGTCGTATGGGACAGCAAGATCGCACGGACGGGCAGGCCCTAGCGCATACGAAAAGTATGCGCCGGACTACAGAATGTATTCACCCAGGGAGGGAGAAATGACCATCATGCCGGACCCGACACAGAACGTCCCCGTGAACTCTCTTCTCGTTCTCAGTCGGGGAGAGTATTCGGACTACGCCTATGGCCTCTACCGCGCGGCGCAGGAGATGGATGTGGAGGAACTGATGCGGGTCTACTTGGCAGAGCGCCCCGAACAAGCCCAGCAGTACAGATTTAGAGAACAAGAGTTCGTGGCTTGGCTGCTGGATGCCGAGGTTGTCGTTCCGGCCTCGGCGTTTGAGTGGCACTTTTCTGCCTATTCCACCGCCAGCAGCGGCGCGGGGCTCACGAAATTCTTGGGGGAGACTAGCGAGTGATCCACCCCGACGGTAGCGAAGAATACCCCGAAGGTCGCCCCGACCGGCTACGGCGGGAGTGGCCCGGCGGGTGGCGGTGGTACTACCAGGGCCGCCCCCACCGGCTGGCGCGGGAGTTCCCCGACGGGGAGCGGTGGTACTACCCATGATGCCCGGACCCTACCAGGAGGGACGCCGCATGACGCCAGAAGAGTGCATGAACCAGTATCGGACATTGCGGCAGTCGGCAGTCTTTCGGCCGAGTGTCAGGCCGGACGCCCCGTGGGCCGAGGCGTTCGCCGATTGCTACGACGCCTTGGTGGAAAGCCAGAGGGCATTGGGAAGATACAGACTTCACCTGTTGGAGATGATGGAGAAAAACAGATCCCTGCCGGGGACTTGAATCAGGCGCGCAAGAGAGGAGACGTTGGGCATGGAGGAGAACGACCTTGTTCCAGAGGCCCCCTGGCCCATCTGTGACAACTGTGGCAAGGGCCAGGAAGAGGGCGACTGGTTCACGGGTCGCGACGGATACTGGTGGTGTTCTGCGTGCGTTACGGTGATACACGATCACGAGCAAATCCGTGGCACGCTCATGGTAACGTGCCCCGAATGCGGCTGGCATCTGACGCTGAAACTGTCAGAAGGCACGGCTAGCAGGGACAGGGATCGGCCCAACCAGAACGCCCTGCAACCGCCAGAAAACGCTCCCGGGGGCCAATTCGAGGCTCCTGGGGCAAGCCTGCGAGGTCCTGCATGAGAGAAACTAGCCTTTCTCGCCAGAGCGTAGTTCGTCAGATGACCATTGCCGATGTGCGCTTGGCTCTCAGGGCTTTGCCGTCTGGCCAGGCGGATCTCGTCGTTCGACAGGCGACACGGCTTAGCGAAATCCTCCAAGTTGACCTCTCGGCTACGCTATTGCTGATTGCCAAAACGTCGGCATTTGTCGCAGAGAGCCGACGTTTTGAGACATGAGCGACACGCGCACACCTCTTCGCAGTCCTCATGCGGTGTATCCGAAGTGTCCCTACTGCGGACACCGTTTCGGCCAGCTTGATGCTGTTGTCCTGGTGCCGGGTCCCGAGGATCTAGGTAGCGCGTTCCGGCGGATCGGTTGTCCAAGGTGCGGAGGAGCGGTAGTCTGGTTGAAGTCTAAGGGGCGCAAATCCGAGTGGGCCAAGAAGGACTGAATGGGCTTTGAGGCTCCAAACCACACACAGGTCCCTAACGACCTGTTCGACGTGTATCTTCCCCAACTGAAAGCCTCCGAATTGCGCGTGCTCATGGCCGTCATCCGCCAAACCATAGGCTTCCAGCGCAAGAAGCGGAGGATGTCTGTCACCTTTCTCGCCGGAGCTACAGGCCTCAGTCGCCGAGCTGCCTTTGAGGCCGGCCAGAGCTTGTCTGACAACTGGCACTTGCTGACCGCCAACAAGGGAAAGGGAGTGACCGAGTGGAGCGTGAACTGGACAAGATTACGACCTACTGCTGTTGACCAAAGTAGTACGATTGTGCCTTATGTAATGCACCCCAGTAGTACGCCATCTAAAGAAAGAAACATACTTAAAGAAAAAGACCTCCAGCGGCCTAACGGCCGCGCGCCGCTTATCGGCGAACTGGTGAAAGCGTTTTCTTCCGAGTCGGGGCTTCCGGTGCCCAATGAGAGCTACCCCGAGGGCGCCAAGAGAGCCTATGTCTTGTGGAGATTGCCGCTTGCGGAACTTGCAGATTCATGCGAGAATGATGAGGGGAAGATCCGGGCTCTGTTAAAGGACGCTATCAAGCGGATGCGGAACGACAAGCTGACGATCTCCTCTCCCAAGAGCGTCGTCGCCGTGGCGGCATCCATCCTGGCGGAGGGGACTAGCACGGCCGAGAGTCCGACAGCGAGGTGGAGGAGGGAAAACCTATGATCCCTACCGGGGACTTGAAACTCCGAAACGCAATCCGGCTTACGTTGGGCGCGAGGGAGGTAAAGCATGACTGACTCTCTACAGAGTGCGAAGAGCGACAAGCCCGACGCCAAGATGGTGCTGGCCGAGATGCTCGATTGGTTGGCCCAGCATGGACTGTCTGGGCCAACGGATACCGGCGACCTGATGCAGCGAGGCTACAAAGCCCTCGCCGCCTCGCAGGCGCGGGTGGAGGCGCTGGATATTTGGATGGGGACAGCATTGGCGAGATGGAATGTCGTGAGGAACGGAGACGAGATGGATGTCGCTAATTTCGCCATCAGCCTTATGTGGAACATGGCCGCCCTTGCTGCCGCAGGGCAGCATGGATAGCGTGAGTGTGGCGGCGTACCAGCCGCGGTATCTGGCGCCGTATTCGTTACCGGCGCAGGCCGTTTCCGACGTGAAGAAGTGGAACCTTGCCCATAAGGTTGTTGTCTTCCGATTGATAGAGGTACTAAGCGACATGCTATGCCAGAATTGTCAGGGGGACGGTGGTCTCTATGTGTCCTTCCTGGGCAAGGGGCCATTTCAGTCGGCCTCGCCTCGGAAGATCTGCGCGTGGCTAGATCCCGGATGGTACGAGGTGGAACAAACGCTGCGCTACGTCTGCCCGGTCTGCGCGGGCCTGGGTCAGGAGGTGAAGCATGATTGACGCCGAGGCGGTGCTGAGGTACAGCCATGTGATTGAAAGCAACGTGTACGACGAGACAATTGGCTACAACATCTACGAGAATGACCATCGCATGTCGCCTGACGAGGTGTGCGCCAAGCTAGCCCTGCGGGCCGCCTCGCAGGCGCGGGCGGAGGCGCCGGAGGCGTCGCTGGCTCATAACATCCGCGAGCGGTGTATCCGCATGATTGACGATGGCTACACCAGTCCCGAGGAGCAACAACCATTCTTCCCGGACGTCCCCAGGTCAATCCTTGATGCGGTCTTCGCGGAACCATTTATAGCCGCCCTCGCCCCCGCAGGGGAGGTGAAGCATGAGTGAATGGGTCGTTCCTCTACTAGTTGGGCTGGTGGTCTATGGTTTGGTCTTCGCGCTGTTCCTGCTCTATGTTGAATGGCGGGATAGCCGCAGATGGCGAGCAGCACTCCGACGGGCATTCATGGAGTGGTCGAAAGGGTGTGATTGGCAGGGTTATCGGGAAATACCAGAGAGCATGTACGAGGACCTCGTACAGCGTCTCGAACAGACCATCATTGACGGGACCGCGGCCATCGTGTGGAGAGGTGCGCCTCGCCGCAGGGGAGGTGAAGCATGAGTGACAAACTAGGGCCAGAGACGCTGAGAGTGCTGTGGCAGAGCGCCTCTTGTCCGAACTGGGGGCCGAAGTCCAATGGTACCGTGGGGCCATGTTACCGGGATGATTGTCCGTGCTGCGGGCTGATTCCCCACGCCGACGCTTGGGAGGCAATCCTCCAGGACGCCGACGCACTGCGGGAAGACAACGAACGCCTCGACAACGCTTTTGACTGGTCCGCCGGGAAGGTTGCTGAACTTCGGGCCAGAGTGGAGGCGCTGAGAAGCGCATTGGCAGTCATCTTGGACCAAGTGGATTACACAAGCGGTGCCTGCGCTGTGAACGAGATGGTGGGTGCCGTGTTGCCGAAAGAATTGATCGTCAGGGGGCGAGCCGCCCTTGCCGCCGCACGGTCGCCCAACGCACCTTCGGATGCGACGAGTGGTACAAGTCCCCGGCAGGGCGGGGAGTGCGCGGGGGAGGTGAAGCATGACTGACAAGCCCGAGGAACGACTAGTGCAGTGGTATCCAGCATGGGACAGGTGCGACTCCAACCCGGCCAAGGATTATGGAATCCACGGGATGGAAGCCGCCCTCGCCGCCTCGCAGGCGCGGGTGGAGGAGTTGGAAAACCTGCTCGTCAACTGGCTTGTTGCCATTGGAAGAAGCGGAGAACACTGGCCGTCCATCGAGAAGGAAACAATAGACGCCCTACAGGTCAGTGGACATGTCAGGTCTGACATAGACACGGGAGGAGAAGATGGATAAGATGACGAACGAGAAGCTAGGTGCTGTGGTGACGAAGATCGGGGTCTCGTATCAAAGTCCGAAGAGCTGGAATGATCGGGAGACGGCTGAATCCGGCAGTTTCGGGATCGAGGCCGACGTGCCCATTGGCGCCGACTTCGACGCCATCGGGGATGCGATGTTCGCCTACTGCAAGGCGGCGGTCGGACGCAATCTGGAATTGAAGCTGAAGCCAATCATGCAGGAAGCGGCAGAAGGCGCCGCCACGGATGCGTTTGGGCCGCCTGCTGACGTGGAGGGTCCGGCAGAAGAGAAGAGCCCGGAGCCGGAGCAAGGTCACAGCCAGATTGCCAAGTACAAGCTTTCGCACGAGGGCGGGGACAAGTACGTGCTCAAGCTCTATCCGCTCGTTCACTTCAAGAGCGGCAAAGTAGGTCCGGGAGAGTTCGTCGAGATCCAACACACCGCTGGCCGCGTGGAAATGTGGGAGATGTTGAAAGAGGCCATAGGCGACGTGGAGATCAAGCTACCCGTGGAGCGCGAAGTCGAATGGCTGGCGGACTGGGTTCTGGGCCGGGAGAAGACCGGGCCGAAGGCCAAGCCGGGCTCTCGGTACAAGGACCTGGTAGCGATCCATGTGGCGTCCTAAGTCCAACAAACTCACGTCGCGCGAGGCCGAGGTGCTCCGTTGCGCCGCGTCCGACCTCGGCGTCCAAGAAACGGCCGAGTGCTTGTGCATTGGGCGTGAGACCGCCAAGACGCACAGAGCGCACGCGATGGCGAAATTGGGTTGCGTCACGATGGCGGGCGCCGTCGCCATGTTCGTAGCTGGTGACGTGAATGGTCCGGCAGGATGAAGAGAACAGCGGCAGATGCCCGTTGGTCAGATCTGGTTCGGAAGAGGGACAAATGGACGTGCCAACGATGCCGGACCCACCACCGTCCGCCGACGCGCGCTCTTCATGCCGCGCATCTGTTCTCGCGTGGTCGGAAGAGAACGAGAACCGAACCCGACGCGGGAATTGCTTTATGCTATGGCTGCCACAGGTACCTTGACGGCCACAAGGCGGAGCTAGAGGCGTTAGGCAGAAAGAGGCTGGGAGACGCCAGGTACGAGGAGCTGGAAAGAACGTCCAGGACGCCCGAGAAGATTGAGAGGACGAGGAAGAGAGGATGAGCGTCATGCCGGAAACCGCAAAGACGCCCGCGACGCTGAGGGCGTGGGCAAGAGCGCGGTGTGGCTGGGAGCGGGCGACAGACTATGCCGAATTGAGTGCCGCCGCGGACGCATGGGAGGCGCAGTTGGAGCGGCTGGGGGCGGTCGAAAAAGCCCACCGGCGCTTACAGGGCGAGGATCTGTGTAGCATCTGCCGCATAGAGACAACCAACATTTCCTTCCACTTCGGATACGGCTCGGAACACGATGGCGAAGCCGTTTGCTGGAGTTGCGCAGGGCGCGTGGTAGACGCGGCCCTGAGAACCAAACCGGACGCGGGACCGGAAACCTTGTTGGCGCTGCTTGAGGTGATCCGGGCGGCGCTAGTGGCCGTTGAGGACAAGGCCGCCCTCGGCATTGGCGGCAAGGGAATGACGCACTGGTACGTCGTAGACGAGCTGGTGTCCCGCATTGATGAGACCCTCGCCGCAGGGGAATGACAATCCCCCTAGCGCGTCGTAGGGCCGCCAATGCCCTCATGCGACGGGCCATCTGGCGTCATGAGGGCATGGAAGATGTCGTAACTTCTTCCAATGATGTGAGAACGCGCCACGACAAGCGTACGGGCAAGCGTACAACTCGGCCAAGGGTTCTGAAGCAGGCGGTGAGCAAGCGACAGATGTCGCGCCGCAACCATGTTCCTGGAGTCGATGGGCGCCGGCGGCCATTGTGCGCAGAGCACAAGGCCGCTTTGTCTGCTGCACACCGGGCTCGGTTTGCTCGGCTAGGTCACGGCAGGCCGCAGGGTCCGGCGATAAGGGCTAACATATCTGCTGGCCGGAAGGCTCATCCTACCCTCTATACGCCGGAGATGCGGAAGAGGATGTCCGACGCGAGGAAGGGGAGGCCGCATCCGCACCGGCGGAAAAAGGAGGCAAAGTGTACCGAATCCTCGTGACTTTCACGGGACGGGCGAAGAGCTACGAGATGCTGTACGCAGACTACGATCAGGCGTGTGCGGTGTACGAGGCGGTCAAGCAGTTCGGCGTAGAGGTTGCGGCTCCCGGGCGAGGGTTGCCATGGTTGTACTATCCGCCAAGCGCGATATTCTCGGTGGAGCTGTCTATGATGAAGGAGGCGGAGCGCGCGTAGTACCCCCGTGTCCCGTCGGGCCACTCCGACCACGGCCCAAAAGCAACGCCGCCCCGAATGCGAGGGGCGGCGAAGCCTGGAGGAGAGGAGACTACCCACGTAAGCCTAAAGAGTATAGCGCCAATGAGGCGTTCTTGTCAAGCACTGAATGCCTACTAGAATCTCGGCTAGAACCTCGGCGGGTCGATGTCTTCTTCTGCCGGACCCATTAGCGACCACAAGAACTCGGTAAGCCAGCGGCGTAGCCTGCGCAACAATGTCAACTCCGGCATCAGGGGGCCTTCAGGACAATGGCTATCAGCGCGCCCAGGACGGCCAGGGATGTCGCTCCGACAAGGCCATAGACGACCTTCTGTACCGGAACAAACTCCTGCTTACTAACGAACCTCTTATCGGCCCAGTCCTTGAAGTCATCGAGCTTGTCGCGCAATTCAACCATGCCCTGATAGAGTTCCCGCTGGCTGACGGTGGTCTTCGTCACGAAGCTCTCCGGTTCAGGTCGCACTCGCCCGGTATTCCGGGCACAATGCCCTTCCAGCTGAATTGGTGCAGATCCCACGACTTGCCGGCCGCCTTCCAGGCCGCAGGCACAGTGGGCGGAATGCTCGTAGCAACTCCGCCGGGGCCAGGCTGGGCCAGCCACAGGAAGCTGTACTTCTCGATGCCCGTCGGCTTCGTGCCCATCCATCGGTTCCACCACGAAGCACGGGTATAGACTCCGGGAGCAAGTCCGATCCCGCCGGATACTTCCTCATAATAGGAGATCGCAAACGCTCGATTCTTCGAGACGAGGAGGCTCTGGAACGCCTCCCAATCGCCACAGGGCGGCATGTCGTATTCGTACCGCAGGTCCGTCCACTGGCGGAGAATGTTCAGAACCTCGACAAACAATCCTGCCTGAAACTTCACGTCGTCCTTGTCCGCAATCGCCGGGACATGGTAGACGGACCAACGGAAGTCGGGCTCCATCAACATCGAGGCCCCATAGCAGTTGGGGACGAACTCCAGGTCGCCCGCGTTCCGCTTGCCGCCCGTGGCGAAGCGAATGTATGCCTCGCGCACTCCGGCGTCGTAGGCACGCCGCCAGTCGATCTGCCCTTCGTGGTAGCTGACATCGACGAACAAACTCATTCCGTCTTCCCCTCTTCGGCCGGAGCGGCCAATGCTGACGGCGGCT
>Ga0209318_1001853_pt1 | contig 11753 bp, 15 predicted proteins | sample RifGroE1_FD_183999 | JGI IMG/M metagenome (GOLD analysis project Ga0209318, IMG submission 183999) | Groundwater microbial communities from Rifle, Colorado, USA - Groundwater E1 (SPAdes) (version 2) | ecosystem: Environmental > Aquatic > Deep subsurface > Groundwater | place: Rifle, Colorado...
TTCTGGAGCAAAATCTATGTCAATATCAGCTAAAGAAACCCTGTCTGCATTACAAAATCTTGAGAAAACTGTATTCCATCTGATAGGGTCTACGTCAGTAATATCTGTAATAAAAGCAATTTCACTACCACCTACAGAACCACGACAAAAACCATATGGTATTTCATTCTCATTACAATAATCAACCAACTCAGACATAAACATCATGAAACTTTCCATGTTTTGATTTTTCATTGCATCAAATTCTTCGTTTATTTTTTTCTTATACTCCTTAAGATTGGAAATATCAATAATATTATTTTTCTTTTTATGTTTAAACTTTCTTGCTATAGTTTCTCTCCAAATATCTACAGCATTATTGCCATAAAGATTAGGATACTTAAATGACTTATCTAATTTAAATTCTTCAATCATATCAGCAAACTTATTTGTGTTATCTATAGCTTCCATCCATACATCTTGTGGCAACGCATTTTGGATTCTAAAACATTCTACCAATTCATCAAAACTTTTCCAAGTAAGGTCAAATTCGTCCTCTTCTCCATAAAAACTATCTTTTGATATTTGGAGAATTTTTCTACACTCTGCTTTATATTTTGAGGATGAATGTGTGTCTGTGCCAGCTATTAGCGGTATATTGTACTGTTTACTCCACTCCCATAGTAATTTATTATATTCTATTTGATGTTCATGTGTGTGATATTGAATTTCTAAAAAACACCTATGACTATTTTTAGACATCCACTCTAAAAATCTCTGTACGTAATCATCCTCATCATCTTTTTTTCTCCATAACATCGAAGCCAAACAAGCAGTTGTAATTATAATATTTTCGCTTGTATTCATTAAGTCTTCAAACGATATTCTAGGATTATAATACATATGCCTATCTGTTTTGTTCTCAAGTTTTCCCTTAGAGGTAGATTTTGAATTTAAAGTATTTAATTCTAATACTCCATTATAATTCTTGGCGTATAGTCCTATATGATATCCTCTCTCATCTGATTCATATTTAGTACACATATATGATTCAATACCATGTATGTATTTAATTCCTGCTTTATCACAATCCTGTTTCTTTTTTATCCAATCGTACATTCCTCCGTGGTTAGAAAACGCTAATGCTTTACATTTTTCTTTTTTAGCAAGTTTGATATACTCTTTATAACTAGTACAAGAATCAGAATAACCATTGCAATTGCTTGTATCGTCATGGATATGATATCTAATATAATTTTCCATAAAATCCTCCTTAATCCATTAAACCTTCTAACCAACTCATATCCTCATTGCTATCTGCCGATTCTATATGTGATTTTCTTTTTTCTAAATATTCGGCATAAGGTTTATGTAAAAAACTACTATAACCACTTAGATTTGCAAAGAAATAAGATTTTTTATCAGTAATTTCTTCCCACCATATATTTTCATCTTTTATTTTTAGATATTCTGTTTCTTTTTTATCAATATCGATAATAGCATCAACAATATCTGATTTTAAATTCTCTATTTCTTCTTCTGTGAAATCGATATAAACATAACAATCTTTTATTTTATATTTTACTTGTATTGATTTTGGAAGACATGATATATCATTTGTCATAGATAATAAATCTAAATACGAATTTATTTCTTCTTCTGAATATAATTTTTCTTTACTTAACCACATTTTTACATTGGATTTTAAACTTTTGCCTATTTCGTTTCTTGAAATATTTCGCTCGGTTATTTTTCCATTGGCTTGCAAAACTTCAACTATTACATATTTAAGAAAGTTCCATCTTATTTTTATATTTTCTAAAGGTACACCTAACTGCTTAATTCCTTCTGCATATAAAATTAATTGTCCCTTTTCACTATCTATTTTCTTTCCAGAGTAAATACTTGAAGTTTTCCAATCTGTAATTATGAAATAATTATCTTCTTTATGTATAAAGTCAATATAACCTTGAAATACAAATCTATCTATTTTTATAATAATAAATTTTTCTATTTCTACTTTTTTATTAATTATATTATGATTTTTAAAAAAGTGCCTTATGCAATTTTCATATTTATTTGCTATATTACTATTTTTTTCTTCGTTAGTTCTATCATATTTTAATTCTCCAGCATTAAATGTAAATAAAGCATTTTCGTATTCTTGTAACATATCTTCATATTCAATTTTTTTAGAATAAAAATTTTCAAGAATTCCATGACACGCATTACCACTAACTCCATAAATCCCATCATCTCTATCTTCTTTTACTCTTGCTATATATTTAAGGTAATACTCGTAAATAGAATTTTTATATGTATTATACCTTGACCAACTCCACAGCATATTTGTATTGTATTTTTTCTTTAATTTTTCTAATTCTTCTTTACTTTTTCGAGCCATTTTAAATATAACCTTCTTTCTTATGATTTTATTTATTCTTATACTCACCATGATAAATATCTTCTGCTTCTTTTCTGGAAGATACAGCCTTATCAAAATTACTATAACTACCTAAATTGATTCTATCTCCTTTTGCTGTAATATAAGCCTTCCATACACTATGTCTATTATCCCAACTCACACCTTTTACTCCGCTAGTATTATTTTTAGGTTTTGTATAATTACACATATTTTGTTGGTGTACACATACTCTTAGATTATATTTTCTATTATCATTTCTAGTTTTCTTACCATTAATGTGATCAACCTCATATCCTTCTTCGCATTTTGTAACTATTCTATGAAATAAAATATCATGCTTTTTATTATCTTCAAGATGTATAGTGCATATGACATACCCACGATTGCCTATATGCCAACAATAATCTTTAATCAAATTATAATCCTCTAAGTCAAAATAGAACTCCTCTCCTTTTAATGTCTTACCTATTCCATATTCTCCTAATAAATTATATGTAATATATCTTTTCTTTGTTAATTTATTAAAATCACTTACCATTTCTTTACGAAGGCATCCGCATGATTTTGTATTACCGCTTTTTAATTCTCCAGATGAAACAACTGTTGTATTATTACTTTCACAGCTACATTCGCACAACCAAAATACACCATCAATTTTTCTACTATTTGGTTTTGGAACTCTTTTAATAACTTTTAGTCTATCAAATGTCTGTCCAGTTAGGTCTACAAATTTACCCATTAATTATCTCTTTTTTATTTTTTAAATACAATTTATGTTCTTTCTCATCATATTTTACTTTATACTTCCATAAGAAATTATATATTTTATTCTTCACATCTGTAGGTGATTCTTTTGGTTGTAATAAATCCCACTTATCAAATATGTAATATACATTTCTAATAGAATAAAAGTTCTCACATAGACTTCTTATATGTTGAATAGAAACGTCCTTATCTACTTGTATAATAATATCTACATCTAAACCTATAAGTATTTTAATTTGTTCATTACTTATATCATGACATCCTAGAGCACAGAAAGTTGGATCGTTTCTACTATGCCTCTTTAGGACTCCTTTTTGACTTTCACAAACATTTACATAACCATATTCTTGAATTTTCTGGTAATTTTCTTGTAGACCATATAAATTCATACTTCTAGGATAGGGTTTTATAGCTAAATATTTTGGTATATCAAACATAGAGTACTCCTTTATAATTGTCCTTCCCATAATTCCTAGATAATCATTTTCTGTTCCACACCAATATCTTTCAGGAATTATAATACGTTTCTTTTGGTTGCTGTATCCTATTTTAAATTTCTCGCATGTCCAAGGCATTATGCCTTCTCTTATCCAATCAATATGTGGATAAGGGACGTACTCTTTTAGCATTTCATCTGAATATATTTCTGGATTTAAATCATAAGAATGTCTTTTACTTTTTACTTTCTTAAAAATCTCTAAAGGATCATTAAATTGCATATCGTCTTTCTTTTTATGATTAAATTTGTATTCTAGACCAAATAGGTTATGGACATATCTATTTGAATCTGAGAAAGATATATTCTTTATATTCATACATAAAGTAAATATATTACCTCTAATAATATTGCTATCCGATTGATATATTTTAGTTTTTAATGTTTCCTTTTTTACAGATATAGCGTCTTTACTTGAATGAGATGGTAATCCACATCTATATTCTTTACTATATTCTTTGAGATGATGGCAACCTAAATTTTCAAGTATATACACAATCTTGTCATTATCAATAATATATTGGATTAATTCATTAGCAGTCATATCACCATCCCCTTTAAAAATCTACTGGAACAACCGTATAACCAATTTCTTTGTATACATTGCGCGAAAGGTCGTGCTCCACAATAATTTGATAATCATTAGTGCTACCTTCACGATTTTTAACAATGAATATTATTTGATAATTCTTTCCTTTTTTTAATTTTACAGGAATTTGAGATTCAATATTACCTTGTCTTTTTTCTTTTCTATAAACATTTAATTCGCGTTTTCCACCTTCTATTTCATCATCAAGAACTTTTCTAACCATTAAACAAGTTGATGCGACATCAACAATATTTTTTGCCATTCCAATATTATCTTGATCATAATATCTTTGTTTTGAACTACCTTTGCTCAATTGGAATGTAATCCAAATATGTACATTTTTTGATTCTGGTTTAATAACATCATTAATTTCAACCATGTTCTGTTGCATACTAAACCAAAAAGCCTCGCTACTTGATGCTTTTGAATCTGCTTTATATGTATCAAGCATAAAATACTTTACGCCCATACTAGAGTATTTTTTTATTGTTTTAATGGCTTTGGCTGTAGTATATTGTGTGAATGGTTTTAGTATTATTGTATTTTTATATTGCTTAACCCATTCTGAACACTTTTTTAGTAATTCTTTTACCTCTGGTTTATATTTGCCATCACGTACAATATATTTTTGTAAATCTTCCTTAAAAACATTATTAGCCACCCAAACAAGGAATTCACGTTGCCATTTTTTCTTCCCTTCTTCGTTTATCATTATGACGATTTTCTCTTTATGTTCCAAAATTCCTGGAAGAATTAAAATTCTACTTAACGCTGTTTTGCCTACCCCACTCAAACCACCAACCAAAGTAATATTACCTTCAAGATTACCTCCGACTTCTTTATTTAACATAGGTGAATTGTATAATGGTAAACCTACTGCTGCTCCTTGATCTAATTCTTCAATCAATTCATCTAGTCCATCAGAAATATCATGAGTAATATCTTCTCCTTCGACATTAATAAAAATATGATTCAATATTGCCTCTTCTTCGTCATATATTTGTTCAGATGTCATATCTACAAAATCTTTAATTCTTTCTGACATTGGTTTCTTTTTTAATAAACCTAAAACAGCGTTCCACTTGTAAAGTTCATTAATATATCCACTAATATTATCAATATTTACATATGTTTTTGCATTTTCAATTGTTTCATAACCTTTATATTTTTCATATTGCTCCTTTAATTTTAAATGTTTTTCAAGATATAATCCTACAGTAACATCATCAAGGACTAATTTCTTCTCTTTTATAACTATATCATAACCTATCTGCCAATAGACTTTCCAACAGTTTTCTGTAAAATTTGATAATTTTAGTTTATCATATGTATAATATAAATCAGGTTGTTTCCATAATATTGATACTATATTTGCCTCGCAAGCCTTTTTATATTCTCTTATCTTTTTACCTGTTGCTAACATTTCTTCTTCGAATGGAGTTAATTTACTTGTTGCGCTTTTACTTTTAACGGCTTGTGTAATAGATATCACCTCTTTACCATAAATCTTTGAATGTATTGTTTATTATTTTAGTTTTTGTTTTGTATTCTGCTCCTTCGTGAAATATATTATCCGTTTTTATATTTTCTGCTTTGCTTTTTGCGGTTTCTGCATTTTTCAACCTAATAACCATATCATTAATATTGCTTTCAATAATAACCATTGCATAATTGAATTTATGTTGTTCACCAGTAAATTTAGTATTATTAGTTCTAAATCCGATTAATATGTCTTGTTTGCATAGTTTAAATGTATACAGGATAGTTTTGAAATCATAACTTGCCATAGGGGTTATTTTTTTATTAGCAATAAATTGACCTTTAGATAAACCTTTAAGTCTTAATAATATATAGTTAGGTAATTTTAAATCGTGTTCGTATTCTAAAATATCTTTTTTTACATATTCGTAAAGTTCACACCATTCTTTATATATTTTTGATTTTATATTTTGTTCATTTTTTAATTTTTCTTGTTTAATTTGTTTTAATCTTTTCTTTTCTAAATTTTCTAGTTTCTCTTTTTCTATTTCTTCCTTACTCCTTTTTGTCATAAATATTTCATCTCCTTTAAACATACAGGGAGGAAAAATTAATTCCCTCCCTTTATTTATTATTTATTTTCCGTCTATTAAATCAAACAAAATATTTGCATGTTCTAAGTTATCAACTTTTGTAGGATTTACATATCCTAACTCTTTACTTTTTAAAAGTAATGGTTTTAATTTTTCCGGATTTGTTTTATTTGTTTTTACAAAACCAGTAATCATAGATACAAGTTGTTCTACTTCTTTGGATTCGAATTCTGCCTTTTTGTCAATCGCATTGATTTCATCAATCTTTTCTTTTTCTATTGCTTGTTCTACTTTAGTGTCTTCGATAGATTTAATTCCTGCTTGTTTGTCATGTTCTATTTTAATCGCTTCTTCAACCGCTTTAATAAACTCATCGGGACTAAAAAGTATTGAGTCAGTAATTTCAGAAAATCTTGATTTAGAATCAATATTAAAATTATCATCTCTGAAAGTAATCTTTCTTGTTTCATTTTCGATAGATCCTTTTATTTCGTCCTTCCTATCTTTGCCTTTTCCTACTTTTCTTCCTGTTTTTGTTTGTGTAATTTCTCTATCGATAGATGCTACACCTAATACATGTAATTTTGTCTTTAATGCACTAAAATATCTATGAGACATATTTGTAGTCAACATATCATATTCAAGACCAGTTGCCACATCTGTCATAGTTCTCTTTTTTGTATGACCAATAATAAACATACTAATTCCTATTTTTTTAAGCTCCCACATTCTAGTTAAGATAATTTCGGCGGCCTTGTCTTCTCCGGCCATATATCCACCAAAAGTTGCCTTAATAGATTGAGTTGGTTTTTCTGGATTTTCTTTATTATGTAATCTAATTACTTCTGGTTCAGCAATTTCAAACAATTCATCTAATGTATCATAGATAATAACCTTTAAATCTTTATAATCTGTAAGTTTATTCTCTAATATATCATCAGTGACTTCTTCAAAGGCATCCCAGTCAGGTATATCTTCATATATAGCTCCTGCAATGGCATCAATACCATCTTCTTTACCAATATTGAAAATCATGTATCCGTCTTCTCCTACAAGTTGCTCACATACTTCTTTTGCTAGAGTTGTTTTCCCAATTCCACTTTCTCCAATTAATCCCAAATTATAAGCAAGTGGATCTACTTTGATTACATTCTTTTTACCATATTTTCTTTCTGCCAACTAAAATTCCTTCTTTCGATTAATTTTATTATACTATTTTTATTATCTGGGGTAAGAATATTATCCTTACCCCTTGCTATTAGAATAATTCTCTTATTCTTCGTCTAGTGCATCCATCCAAGATGTATCTTCTGTAGAATCTTCATTTTCATCAGAATCTTCTGTATCAGTAGCTTCCAAATCTTCCTTCTCATCCTCTTCTTTATCTTCAATCATAAAGTCAAAAAAGAAATCTTCTTCTTTATATTGACCTTCTGTTTTAAGAATTACTGGTTTTTTATTATCTTCTTCTCCAACCATTTTAATAGCTGGTTTTCTAATTACCATTTTCTTTTCTTTGCTTCCACCAACGGCGAGTTTATTTATTGCCTCTTCCATAGTATAAGCTCCCATTTCAATAAGATCCATAATATCTTCTGGGATATCTGCTTCTGTAATATTAACCAAAGATTGTCCCTCTACAATATCACCGTCAATAACAACTTCTGTGATATCTTTTTTAACCTTTAATACTTTATCAATGAACTTTTTAGTATTCTCAGGCTTAATTTTATCCACTTCTAATTCAAAAGTCTTCTTAAAAGTGATATTTTGTTTTACTATTTTCCCATTATATTCTTTTGTGTAGTCAATAACTCTTGCATAGATTGGATAAATAGCTTTTTCTTTATCTAGTTTTCCAACACTATCTTTATCAAGGAGAATTGATTGTGTAAATGTTGCTTTGTATTTAGATGCATCATCCACCTTAGATAGAAAAATACTCTTTATTTCTTTTGTTACTGTAGTTGAGTCATTATATATTTTAAATACAAATCCACCTTTAACATTAACAACCATTCCTTCTTTGAGATGTTCTTGAACATATTCAATAGCATCATAGGCAGACAAAAACTTTTTAGGAAATGTTTTTTCTTTATCATCTTTTTCAAGTCCGATAGTAATAAAACATTGATCTCCAATTGTTTTAAGAATATCATCGTCAAACCTATCTTCCCATGCAATTGTATATTGATTACCAAAGTCATCAACAGTTTTACCTTTATCGTTCTCCTTTTGTCCATGTACATAAAGAAGATTATCTCTTTCTGCTCCATAACCACCCATTAAATCAGCATAAACAACATTTCCACCGCCGCAATCTACTCCAAGATTTAATTGATTCCAAACCCAATCAGACTTTTTAGTAGTTTCATTCATCTTAAATGTGAAATCAGTAATTTTAGCTTCTCCAATTAATTGAAACAATGATTGACCTTTTTTTAGTTGTTTTTTATCTTCTTTCTTTGCCATATGTATTAATTCCTTCTTTCAATATTTTTATTTATTATTTATATTTAATACACAAGTAGTTTAAAAATATATTGAAAGAACTTGGCCCCTTATTTCTTTTAATAGGTTTCATTCCAAACGATGTCATTTTGATAGGCATCTTCCTCCCTATTATCTCACAACTTTTACATCGAAATTGAATTCTAAACATTTTCTACTAGCCAAATAATCACACCAATGTACAAAGTGTTGTATTTTACTTTTTGGTTTTGGTAACACTTGTTTCTTTGTCTTATAATCAAAACACCAACTTCCCATATGCGACTCAATATTACCAACAATCATATTCAACGTATCTTTGTCTATACAACTATTTATTTCTTGATTATTTCTTAGCATATTTGCAACAATTAATGGATGTTCTGTGACGGTATGAGAACTATTATCTAATCCTGATTTACATCCATCGTGTAAAATTAGTGATGCTATAATTATGTCTTTATCATCTTCGGTATATTTAAAAACATCTAATCTAAACATTTCTATTGCAATTCTTACTGCTGATTGGGTATGTTTCACCAAACCTCCCTCTCCCAAAGCGTATTGCGGGTGATATTTACCTGAAGATGATGCAGGAATTGAGAAGAAATATTCTGGTAAGTTATTTAAAGCTTTTTCTGTGAATTCTTTGATCTTAGGATTTAATATGTATGAGAGTTCTGTTTTGAAAATATTTAATCTATCCACTCGTTACTCCTTTCATTTAACTCCACTTAATAGTTATAACATAATGTAAGTTGAGTGTAAAACATTATTTTTATTACTTCTAACAAAACATAAGCCACTTAAAATTCCACATTCAATAGAAGTTATGTTTTGAAAATCATCATATAGCAAAACGATTAAAATTTAAATTTCTGATACTATTTTCTATTTGACACATAATATTATCAATATCATATTTTGAATCAATGGTAATATTAATTGTAATATTTTGGGCAACATTTTCAACTTTTGGATCTTCTTTCTCAACCTCCTCTACCCAATCCCACTCTTCTGGCTCATTCTCATCTAAAACATCAGCAATAACTTTCACACAAGTATTTAATTGTTTAATTGCTACAATGTCATAGGCTTCATCCTCTGGAGATAAATCTTCATCATAATCATTAATTGATATTTCATAATCACTATACCCTAATTGAATATCTTCTTTATTGCAGAACATTTTTTCATTTTCAATATCATCTAACAAAGCACATAAGTCTCCATCTCTCATTTTGAAAAGCATTGAACTATTCAATTGTGATTTTTTTCATTTTAGTATTCCTACTTTCATTATTATTTTGCTTTATTACTTCTATGTATGGATCTAAGTCTTCTGGTAAGAAATAATCACCTAACTCAGCACCTCTTTCATCATCTAAAACAATTGTATTTCCATCAATTCTTATTACATATAAATATGGATCTTTATTTTCTTTTACTTTTCTCCAACAACTTGAATCAAAAGGACTTCCTTTACTCTTTGAATGAGGAACGACTTTTTGACCAATTTTGATATCTTCACTCTTCATTATCTAACTCCTCTCCATCCTAAACCAATTTACACTACAAACTGACTTAATTTTTCTCTTAACTCCAAATGTGAATTAATTTTAACTTCTGCATCTTCTTTTATTTGTTTATGATTCAACAATTCTTGTTCTAATGCTTCGATCTTTGCTTGACTTTGCTCTTTGGATTGAGCCAGCATTTCATTGGCCTGATCTATTTTAGCAACTGCAATTTTGAATGCCGTTACTGCACTATCTACAATACCTACTGCGTTGTCAATCATCATGGAAGGGGTTAATACACTCTTTTTAAACATTTTAATATTCCTTCTTTCTTTTAATTATTTTTAGTTTTAATAACTAATTAACACAGCAGTAATTAAATTTATATCACACTCAGAAATATCTTTCCAACTAATATCTTCTCCATAATAAGGTAATTCATCATCTTCAAACTCATCATCAGATACTAATATACTTCCAGCTTGTTCTGATTGTTGTCCATGATCTGCTTCTATGTAAATAATTGCGCTGTCTGGAATATTTGATAATAATTGTTTGAGTTCTAAAACATTAAGCATTTTAACTCCTTTCTACTACCTGAAACAAAACACCATTATCTGACTTAGATAATCTAAATTTATCTAAAGTATGTAAATTCTCTTGAATATAATAGTATTCACTATCTTCTGCAAGAATAACTCTAAATGAATCTTTGTCAAATGTGTAAAAGTCTTTAAGGAATCTTACTTTTCTCATAATTCACCTCCTTATATTACAGATTATTATTTACACAAACCATCATACATTTTTGCTTTTTCAATAATCTCCATTAACCCATTATAAGAATACTCCTTACAATCAATGTTTATTAATATAGTATCTCCATCAATTTTATTAGTATCAAATGGTGTGGCAATAATAACATAATCATTACCTAGTACAGATCGCATATTATCTATACATCTTGCGATTTGGGCCATAGGAATTAACGAATTGCCTTTATCATCTGTCGGAATTTTAGAATGTATAATTGTTTTACTCATAAATATCTTCATCCTTTCTTTAAACATTTGAAATAACTGTTTGATGGATTATCTATAAAAACCAACGAGTAAGTCTTCTTCGATGTCGTCAAAGTAATTACCGTGTGTAAAACCAATGATCTTAATTCCTTGAGCGTGTTTGTGATTAAGATTTTCATCGTAAGCATCAATATAATATGCTAATTTCTTATCAAAATTTTCACTTTGATTAATAATTACTTCTGGTTTTTCAAAACCTGTCATTTCAATTAATACTCCAACATATCTCTTTTCGTATGACTTAGCCCCTTTATAACATTTAATTAAATTTTCTCTAGTTAATAATTTCATACTCTTTCCTCCAATTTATTCTTTATCCCATTAAACTAAACTTT
>Ga0209318_1001854_pt1 | contig 11751 bp, 25 predicted proteins | sample RifGroE1_FD_183999 | JGI IMG/M metagenome (GOLD analysis project Ga0209318, IMG submission 183999) | Groundwater microbial communities from Rifle, Colorado, USA - Groundwater E1 (SPAdes) (version 2) | ecosystem: Environmental > Aquatic > Deep subsurface > Groundwater | place: Rifle, Colorado...
ATGTGCTAGTTAATCTTTGGAGTCCATCCACAGTTCTCACGTACTGACTTTTATCATCTGCTCTATACGTTATAATTTCTGGTACTGGTATATTAAGCAAATAACTTTGTATAAGATTCGATGCTCGCCACGTTTCCCAACAAAATAAACGCTGTGACTCCATATATTCTCTTATTTTTGCCTTACTTCCTTCTTCTTGCTTTTTAGACTGGATAATATTTTGAAGATGACTTCCTACAGTAATATACTGTTTTTGTATCTGTTCCACAATCGATTTGATTTCCTTATTTTTAGAGGTAAAAGATAAAGTCATTAATGACATCTCCTTTTTCTTATTTATTTTTATATTCTATTAATACTATAATACCACACTTCTAATTAAAAAGCAATAGGTTTTAATGAAATAATTAGTTAAATTTCATTTATTTTTATTAAAAATCTTTCTTCTTAACTACTTCCCAATTTTCCCAATTAATATTCATATTTTGTTGTTTCATAACTTCTTCATATTCTCTCAGCATCTTTTGTAGACTGGTAAATTCACATTCAAATGATATTGTTTTTGTACTATAACCACCAAATACCATAATTGTCATATCCATTAATTTAATAAATCTAATTCCTATGTAATGCTTATCAGATAATAAGTTAAATCCGCTATTGTTTTTATTATCCATTAATTTGTCAATTTTTAAAAGTAATTTATCTCTGGTTAAATTCATTTTTAACACCTCCATGTATTTATATTTATATTCTTATAATAACACAATTTAACCAATAATGCAAGACTGAATACTAATTTAGAAATGAAAAATACTTACCTTTTGTATAGGTAAGTATTAAGGAATATATTAACTTTGAATAAAATATCTGTTTTATTCAAAATAATATATCATATATAGATATTGTTTTTACAATAACACTATATATGGTATATATCTAGTTAGTTATTTAATTTCGGATAAACAGGTATATTTTTACCTTCTGATTCCCATTCTGAATATAAATCATTTTGCATACTACCCCACATACAAGTATACCAATTATTTTTTCTTTCTCCGCAGCCATCACAATTTTCTCCATTATAACCACATTCTTTAATTTCAATTTCTTGATTCATAATATTAATCTCCTCTCATTTTAGATTATTTTATGTAACTATCTGTTTTTCTAAATCTTAATTTATTCCAATTTTTTATTGCTATCGGTAACATATGCTTTTCAATTGCATTAGGTTCTTGATCTGCATTTTCTGGTAAGTCTGACCATTCAGGCCAAAATTCAGTAACAATATAGTACAATTTACTATTTTCATCTGTTGCATAAATAAACCAATCTTCACAAAAAGCATATTTTAAATTTTCATTTCTTAACATAATGTCAATTCCTATATATTTATCATTTTTATAATTATATCATAGGTTTAATATTATAGTCAATAGTTAATACATAATTTTAGCTCAATATTTATAATATTATTTTGTTGAGCAATATTTTTAAAAATATGAGTTATTATATCAACCGTCCAACAATTACCCACACATTTATATCTTTGTTTTTCTGGGATTCCATATGTATATTTATCAGGCAATGTTTGTAACCTTTCACATTCTAATGTTGAATATCTTCTGCCATCAGTAGTAGCTAAATCCCATTCATGCCGGTCATTTGAAGACCGGCCTCCTACACGTACAGTTTTTGATTTATCCCTAATTGCTATTCCTTCTTCTAAAATATCTTGTAAAATAATATTTTTATCTTTTGGTTGCTGTACATTTGGTATATTAGTCCAATATAATCTATTTCTACTTTGAGCAGAAATTAAACAACTATTAATATGTATTGGTTCAACTTTCAAATATTCTGATATTATACTAACCCATTCTTTTTTCATTCTAACATTTTCTAAAAGAAAATGTTTTGGTTTAATTATATTTAATGCTTCAACAAATTTAAAAAATAATTTACTTCTAGTATCGTCAAAATTTAATCCTTTACCGGCTTTTGAAAATCCTTGGCATGGTGAACCTCCAATTAATAAATCAATTTTACCTATGTATTCATTAAAATCTATATTATTTACATCACCTATATGTATAGTATCTGGATAATTCTTTTTAGTTATTTGAATAGCATATTTATCAATTTCTGAAGCGTAATATGTATCTACTTTAATATTTGCTCTTTCCAATGCTATTCTACCACATGATATTCCATCAAATAATGATAATACATCCATATGTTTAACAATATCTCTCCTTATTTTTATATTATTCTTTTATTCGCATCAACAACATGATTATTTAAATAATTATCCATTTCTTTCTTAATATGTACAGCAATTGCTTTTGCTAATGGTACAGGTACAGCATTAGCAACCATTTGTATTTTTTCATTCAAAGTTCCAATAAATATGTAATCATCAGGAAATCCTTGTATTCTTGCTCCTTCCCTTACCGATATAATTCTATTTTCATTTGGATGTATTATTACTGATTTACCAAAATGCACAAGTGTATTTGATGGTTTATCATTATGTAATCTACTATATAAATTAGATTGAGTTTTAGAACGACTTAAATTGATTTTATATTTTTCAGGCAAACTTTCCCAATTACCACCTTGAGAGATATATGATATTTTATGTATAGTTTCTTCTTTACTATTCCTTCTATCTAATTGATTAGATATATTATCATTTAAATCATTAAAAGCATCATTAATAGTTAAATATGTATTTTGTGGTTCAGGATGTTTTATTACTCCTATTCTACTACCAATAAATATTGCTCGTTTTCTTACCTGTGCTACACCATAATCATAAGCATTTAATACTTTAACTTCAATGTGATAATCGGGTAATCTCTCTTTAAATTCTTTAATAAATAAACCATTTGAAGCAGTTAATACTTGTGGAACATTTTCATATACAAATACCAAAGGATTTATTTTTTGAATCTTATGTATATAACTTAATACTAGACTATTTTTAGGGTTATCTAATAACTTTGAACCATTTTGTCTATTGGCATTAGAAAACGCCTGGCATGGGCTGCCACCAACCACAATATCTGCAATTCCTTTATTAAATTTTAAATTATCTACATCATCACAAATAATTTTATGGTTAAAATTTTGTTCTAATGTTTTGCAACAATCTTTGTTAAAATCTGTACTTAATATTAAATCAAATCCTGCTTGCTTAAAACCTAAATCAAGGCCACCTCCTCCCGAAAATAATCCTAATACAGTATAATTCTTTTTAATAATTCACCACTCCATTTTTATTATTTAGTCATTATAATGACCATTTATCTCAGCTCCTTATTATATACTTTAAAATAAAATAAAATGAGGTTTAATTAAACCTCATTAATTATATTTACTAATACTCTATAATGAAAACATTGAATGTTATGTCCTCCTGCAGTGATTGTTTCAACTTTTGCCTTTCCTAATTCTCCACTGACTATTCCGTTAATTTCTAAGTTATTTGCTATATATAAACTGCTACAATCGAGTGTTTTACCAACTGCTTTTTTAATTCTATTTAGGAAACTTATATATTTTCTTTCGGCCTCATAATTAACTATTTTATTTATTCTTTCTTGCCATTCATTATCGTACATTCCAATATTTAATATTACAACATCAAAATGATTTGACATATATTTCTTTTTAGTTTCATGGTCAATTTTTAATTCTTTTCTTTTTGCTTCATTCTCTTTTGAAAAACTATAACTACCAAAATACTTATGACCTGTTGTTTCTTCTATCCACTGTTTAAATATTTCTTCTTGTTGCTCCAACCAGTTTTTATATTCCATTAGTTTGTTGTATTGCTTTACATAATATTCTGTAGCCATTTTCTTCCAGTTATCAATAAATTCTCTTAATACTGGTATTTCTTCAATGCTTTGTATCGCTTTTAATTTTTCTTTATACTCTTTTATAGATTTTTCAATATCTGATATTTCTCTTATTTTCCTTCTTATATCATTCTCAATAAATTCTATATATTCATTTTCAATTTTTTCTTTTTCTAATTTTTTATTCAATCTATCAAGACTCTTATGTGCTTTTATAAGTTTATTTTCTGCATTTTCTAACATCTTTACTAATCTTTCATTTTTCATTAAAAAACACCTCCATATAATCAATATGTAACTATCTATTATTATAAACCCAATAACTTAAGTTGTCAACTATTATATTAATATTCTTTAAAAATTTAAACCTTATATTATAAGTGGTTAAAATAGTTATTTTGCATTTTTAATGATATTTATAATTTTGGGTAAAATTTAACATATTATGATAAAACCGATCTTTGGTGTTGATTTAAAATCCACTACTTCAATCATAATGTCCTTCATAATCTACAAAATCATCTTCCTCAGTATTATTTTCTTCTGGATGATTATCTTTATATTTTCCATATAAATAATTTCCAATATCGTACAGAGAAGATGATTTTGTTAATACTTCTTTACTATATTTATCAATTAACTCAAAATAAAATACGTTCTCAATAGTATTCATATTACTTCCATACTCAATAAACGCATCTACATTTTTAACTAATTCAAGTACATATTTTCTACTTTCTACAGTCCAATGGTCTAATATAATACTTCCATTATATAATATCTCATCTAATTCCCTGTCTAAATATTTTAATATTTTCCTATAATCATCCGCACAGTAGTCATATTCAAGCCAATTATATTCCGATATGATTCTATCCAATAACTGGTTTAATTCTTCTTGTTTAGCCTCTTCAGAATAAGCAAAATGTGTGAATTTATTAATTTGTGGCTTTTTAAATCTTAATACTTTCATGTCGTGAATACTCTTGATAATTAACTCAGAACCTTTTAATATAACAATATCTCCTGCGTGTATTGGTATACCACTTCCTTTATACATAGATGATACAAATAATAAAGGCGCATTCTTCCGTAAACTATCACATTCATGAGTTAACATATAATGCCATTTGCAATGCATTGATAACTGAGGGATAATATTATAATATGTTTCTTTAGTATAATTAGTTTTAAAGGTATCTGCATCAATATTCCTAACGATTCTTTCCTGCATACCATAATCAATAACTGTCGGCAAACCAAAGAAATTATTAATATGTCCCATGACGCAAGAAGCATTTTTATTATTCAATTTATATTTCATTTATGTATTCCTCCTTCTAATTTTAACCTTTTATATATTATATCACAATATAAAAATAATTGCAAGCATTATTTTTCTACTTCAAACCTATTTCTTTCTGGACAATTATAATCACGATCCCTATTTAAACAATACCTAAAGTTAATATAATCTAAGAACTGCTTAAATTTGTCTGTTAGACTATCATCATAAATCATAACGTAACCATGTTCCTTGAAAATGTCGAAGTGTCTTTTAATTTCAGTATCTATCATTTTCATTCTCCTTTACTTACATTTTTTAAATAATCTCTTAAATACTGCTCCGAATTTTCTTTATTATTTCCAAGATACCAATCGTCATTTTCTCCAACAATCCAGTACCCTTTTTTCAACCAATCATATTTAACTTCAGTTAATTTATGATTTGCTTCTTTTAGGATATTACTTAAATATTCCATTGTTTTTTGTATATCTTCCATAATATACGCCTCCATTTCAACACAAAAGAAATTTTTTATTCAGTTTAATTTATGAGAATCATATAAGTTGAAATGACCAATCTTTGATATAATTAATTTTGGATTAATAACACTTAAATAATTTACTAATCCTCATCTTGTTTTAGTCCTGTTTCGATACCTTTTTTAACTTTAATATTTCGAGTATTAAGCATATTTTTATTAGTGGTTAATTTTATGACAGTATAATTATCATCTTTTATTTCTACTATAATACATGGTCTAATACCTACAAAACCATCAACATCATTTTTAAAATCATACATACATATATCTCCAATTTTTATATCCATTTTAAAATTCCTCCCACTTTGAATAAAAGTTTTCTTTTATAGCATTATTTAACTACATTATGATAATCAATTTTAACATATCCACAACCATATACAGTAGAATTCAAACAATCTCTAATAAATAAATGACATACTGCACAGCAATAATCATAATTCATATTACATTTTCTTGATGGGATGTGTTCATATTTCAGCTTTCCGCAACTATTATATTTAGTAAGGTATTTACAGTTAAATTTAGGTATAACTTCACATGGTAACATTTTATTGCCTCCTTTTTAATTTATAGTAAACAATTAAGCATGATAATATTAAAACAATAGATATAATAATGAATAATTTTAGCATTTATATCTCCTTTATATTTTATTTACAATCTGCAATTGCATCTAATAACCCATGACTAACATCTTTTGCAAAACGCATAGCAACTTTAAAATCTCTATCAGGAATATAATCATTATAAATCCTAATTCTATCTTTTTTACGACTACTTACATATTCAGTTTTTGTCTCATAATACTCTTCTTCTGTTATTATATCAAGCACTAATGTTTTGTTTATCTGTACTAGATATAAATTAACTTCTTCTATCGGAAAAGGGCCGTTATAGTACTTTTCCTCTACTTCGACTACTTTGTATGTAGCTGAAAAATCATAGTCTGCTGTGATTTTTTCACCGATAGGGACAATATTACAAATGTGATTTGCGACAACATCACAGGCAGTATATAGACCAGTTTTCTTATCAGGATTTTCTTTTACTATGTAATTTAGAGTTTCAATTGCTTCATTTAAATTCATTTTTATCAATCTCCTTTAAATTTTAATATTTGTAATTCAATCTTACCATCTCTGCCCACTTATATCAAATCAAATGAGCAGAATAATAGCAGACTGAATCAATCATAATTAATTAATATTAATCAATTTTATAACCTATTTCCTCTAAATGTGCGTCCAATTCATCCTGCGTCAATATTTTGGCTGTCTCATGATCTCCCTGGTATTGTGACCACTGACACAGCATATACATATTATCTACCTTGCTACCATCTAGTGCTACCACACGATAGACTATTTCATGATAAAATCTGACACCACCAGTACACCAATCATTACCATCATGCTCATCCAAGTCAAGGTACTTTACATCCTCAACTGCTACCTTTATGATACCAATATTTTCTCCTGCCCATTCTTCTTTTAGATTACTACTATCGCTCCACTGATACCAAGGAGTAGTTTCACAATCAGCAAGATTGAAGAATAATTTTTCTGTCATATCAAAGCACAAATATTCTTCTGGTGATTCCGAATCTGATAGATGACCAATTTCTCCATGAGTGCGATCTTGTTCTTCCAAAAATTCAACTAGATTATCATAGTTATAAATACCCCAATCCTTTTTTGCTTTATTAAGACTATTAATTAAATTGACATTCAATCCGGTAATATAGTAATAATCTTGACCAACACAATCAACCATTTGTGATATTTCTGATTCTGGTATCAACATACCACCACGATCCGATTGTTGATTAAAATCAGATTCCCAAATTTGAAAGTTCTTCATTTTATTCTCTCCTTCAATCTTCATTTAATTTAACCAATAATTCCTAAATCTTTAAACATTTTCATTTCTTCTGCTCCGGTTAATGCTCTATATTCAAATAATTCTTTAATACTTACAAATATATCACATCTAAATCCTTTACTACCACTAGAGTTATGCCATTTTTTAAGTTCATTTATTGTAAGATCGTTGGAGCGATAATTTCCTCCATTGATATTTTTAATATAATAAGTTTTTCCATTTTTACGATAGAACATTATAACACTCCTTATTGATTTTTCTTTATATACAATTCTAAATCGCTCTCCAATACACGACATTTACAACTTTCAGTTCCAATTCCAGAAACATCAACTGCATTAAGTTTGCCTGATTTAATTAATTCTTTCACTTGATAAACAGATTTCCCTAATTTCTTAGCAATTTGCTCTAAGTGATAAAATTTATGGTTAAATGTTCTCTGTGCTTTGTGTATCAGACCATTTCCATCAACTCTGATTGGTTCAATAGTTTGCAACATATTTCCAACAACTTTTTTCATACTCTTAAGAGAAGAAGTATTTTTAATATTTAATTCAGTGGCAAGTTCTCTGGCCTGTTGCTCAAATCCTTCTCTACCAATTATAGCACAATCTAAAAGATAGTAAAGTTTGTTATATCTTTGCATTTTATCTGTCTCCTTATATTTTTAATCCCTTTATTGAATCCTCACTCGGAAGACTTAAGGAAAGGATTAACCTTCCCATTTTTACTATAGAATAATTGATTTATTTCAATTATCAATTCACAGAATATTTATCAAGTATCTCCTGACTGTACAAATAAGCACCGTCATTATAAGAAACAACATCTTCCCACCATCTGATTCCTGCACTAAGTCTTTTAACTGCAAATTTAGCAACATCATCATCGTGGATGTAGAATAATAAATCATTCCTTCCACCTTCTTCATTTCTTTCTATACTACCATTAGTGATAACTTCCTCGGCAAATTTAATTCTAACATCAAATTCATTTTTAAAGAAGTTGGTAAAATCTTCTATTGTGCTATCACTTAATATTGTCCCAGGCCATACGCATAATTGATTAAAATTATTATCTGACATTAAATAACACCATCCTTTAATTTATCGTTAAAATATTCCTTACTATTTAATCCAATTTCATCAATAGTTTTTAACATGGTCTTAAAATTATTTTGCAATCTGTTATTATAGTTATATCTATTAACAAATTGTGTTATTGGCATTTCTTCATATTCCGCTTCTAACAATTCTTTAATTGATGCATTAACCATATACTGAGGCATAACATAATATGTGTTTTCTTCTGGTATATCTGTTAACCCTATTTTTATTTCTTCATAAATACTTTTCTTTTTCCATCCTATCGCCTCATCATCAAATACAGTTACACCGTTATTACCTTCTACTATTGCTACTTTATTAAGCATGTGAACTATTTTACCAGGTAGTTCCTTTTTGATTAATTCACCAATATTATAAACTTTAATAGTTTTCATTGTAAAGTTCCTCCTTAGATTTTATCTCTCATTTCTTCCAAGTTAATATTTAATACCTTTGTTATTTCAAACAATTCCTCCGCTGTAAAACTATTATTCTTAAACTTATAATTCATTGCCTGTTTACTAATATTAACCTTATCAGCAAGCCAACTTTTTTGCCTTTCCTGATAATTTAAGATTTCTAGGATATAATCTGCTACTTTCATATTGTCACCTATTTTCTCGACTACTTACTGCTTGGTGTTTACTATTTGCTATGTTCTTACCGTATATTTAGTATATCACAAGCAGTAAAGATAGTCAATAGATTTGTAAAAATATTTTTACCTGATTCTAAATGAATACTAGAAAATTTATATTTTATTTTACTTTTTGCTAAATATACTTACATATTTAACAACTGATTCCATACTTAAATTATACTTTTTCATTGCTCCTTCTATTCCAAATTCACCTACACAATTTAAAAATTCCTTCCGTCTTTCCCTAGTCCATATTAAACTACCTTTATTCGATCTAGTTAAATCAGGTTTCCTATTATTGGGTTTAACTAATTCTTCTAAACTTACATTAAGATGATTACATATTTTTATTAAAGTTAAAAAAGGAATGTTGTGAGGATGACTAGCATTGGTGTAACTAATTTCAGTATGTTGACTTATATTAATGACTGAAAGGCAACCTCTTGGTAAATTTCTTTCTTTAAAGATATCATACAAATTATTTTTGATATTCCGCATATCGGCAATTTCATATTGTTTAAGTAAATTTAAAATATCCTCATACATTTTATTTAACTTCCTTTATATTGTATTCATCTTTCTCTTTTAATGCTCTAATTGCTTCTTTTCTTACTTCTCTAATTAATTCTTTTAAATTTTCAATAGTATTATAACCATCATAATCATCCGTTATGTCTGCAATAAATCTTAATGCTCCCTGTTGTCTTTTATAATAATTAATCATTTTATTCCTCCTTTCATTTATGTAATATTATTGTCATTCAAAAACTTCGCCTGTTTCTCAGTTAAACTAAAGCAATCAAATTTTTCATCACTTCCAAGTTTAACCCATCCTAATATTTCTAATATTCTTTCAGCACACCAGGGAGGTTCATTGGTTAAAGGATCTACACTATTATATTCTATATTATTCCAATCAACTATTTCATCGGCCTTTCTAAAATGTGTAAGAAGGTTGTATGAATCATAGAATATACCTTCTGGAGACAACCAACCATGCATAACGTATCCTCCTTAAAATTTATATCTAATATGGCACTACCCAATTATTCAAATAGTCCTCAAGTGCTTCACGTACCGTCATAATACTCTTATCATATTTACAAATAAAACTAAAATCATCATGTAATATCTACTGAATATCACCTAAGTGTTGTTATGATATTTAAATTCAACAACTTCAAATAGTATACCATTGTTCATATAGTTTTTATGTAGAAATTCTTGTGCTTTAAGATGGTTGTTAAATTTATAAAATAAACTACCACCTGAACGTAATTCTACTATAAATATATTAATCACATCCTTATTCACCTTTATAATATTCAATTTCACTACTACCTTTTAATACTTTTAAGGCATCCCTTAATCCTATAATTATTCCCTGCTGAAAAGGACTAGGATTATTCTTTTGATATTGTTTCGCTATGTGTATTTGCTTTTCTATTTCAATGATACTTTCTTTTAATTTTTCATTTGTTCTTATTTCAGTAATTGTAAACATGTTAATCACTCCTTAATATTAATTTTTAATAATTATTTTTATTCCTAATTTTATCCTTTATTATACCGAAAATACTTCACCAGTTTGAGTATTAATTACAGAAACAATTTGTCCTCCATTATGGAGTTTTACATTATTTTCTTTTTCATATTGCTTTGCTTGTTCTATAGTCGCATATAATTTGGTACTTCTATCTTCATTATGCCAAACATATAATTTATTCATAATAATGTCTCCTTTTGTTAATATATTTTACCTAAAATATATCCGACAATTAGCATTATTGCCCATATACCAACCCATAATAATCTATTTTTATTATTCATATAATCACTCTCCTCAAATTTGATTCAATTCGTTCATTTATTCAAAGTAAAAACCACAAAATATTTAATATATTTTAAACCATAATATTCCAATGTTTTAAAAGATACTTTATTGCCTCCTTTTTACTTTTACTATTTATTTTTACTCTACTAGACATTCCATTACTTCCACTTTTTTCACCAACATAAATGTCTACAAAATAAGCATTATCAATACCATTTGAATACATATTATTCTTAATAATTTTACTTTTAACTTTTACTATTGGTTCAGAAGGATGATATTCAAATATATTAGTAATACGATCTTTCTTACCAAATTGCTCTCTACTTGCTCTACCAAAATTTGAAGTCATATTATTTCACCTCCATTGCTTTAATCCAGCACAGTCCAGACACATAAGCATCATCAACTGGATTATGTTGTTTTATTGCATCATAATTAACTTCTGAGTATTTAATCCGACTAGTATCAGATTCAATACCTTTTGAAATTAACAAAGTTTCTACTTCATGCAAAGGATATGGTGCATTCCATTGACGGTTTTCTAAATCATCAAGAACACATTGTTTGAAAAATCCAGATTCAACTG
>Ga0209318_1001859_pt1 | contig 11731 bp, 11 predicted proteins | sample RifGroE1_FD_183999 | JGI IMG/M metagenome (GOLD analysis project Ga0209318, IMG submission 183999) | Groundwater microbial communities from Rifle, Colorado, USA - Groundwater E1 (SPAdes) (version 2) | ecosystem: Environmental > Aquatic > Deep subsurface > Groundwater | place: Rifle, Colorado...
GGGGGCCATGACGCTGATCGTTTATCCGATGATCCTGTCATCAGCCCCCGATCCGCAGCCGATCTGGCGGAGCCTGGTGCCCGGCGTTGCCATCGGCACGCTGGCGGCCCTGTGTTTTCTGGCGCTTGGGGCGCCGCTGCGGGCCGAGGGTACGGTGGCGGTTTTTGCCCTGACGCTGCTGTTTCTGGCGGCGGGTGCCCTGCTGCGGGCACATCCGCGCACGGCGGCGATCGGGTTGGATGCCAATATGTGCTTCCTGCTGGCAGCCGAGGTCGGCACCTGGCGCCACGCGCTGGGGGATGCGGCGGTCGCGGGCGGCTATCTGCTGGCCGCCAGCGCCGTTGTTGTGGGGGTTGCCGCGCCCGCGCTGGGGCTGCGGCGGGCGGTCAGGCCCGCACTTCCAGCGGATGAAACGCGCGGTTGAACCAGATCAGCCCGCCGGGCTGATCGGACAGGCGCGTGGCCAGAACCTCGCAGAACAGCACCGAATGGGTGCCCTTGTGCTGGCTGTCGGCAATGCGGCAGTCAAAGGCCACCGCCGCCCCGTCCAACACCGGCGCCCCGGTGGCCAGCCGCGACCACTGCGTGCCTGCAAATCGGTCTTCGCCGGTCCATCGGGCAAAGCTGCGCGACAGATCCTGATGGCTGCCGGCCAGCACATTCACGCAAAGCACCCCATTGGTCAGGAAGGCATCATGGGCAAAGGCATTGCGGTTGACGCAGACCAGCAGGGTGGGCGGCGTGTCGGTGACAGAACAGACCGCCGAAACGGTGATGCCATGTCGCCCGGCCGGGCCATCTGTGGTGACAAGATTGACAGCCGCACCAAGGCGGCTCATGCCGTCGCGGAAGGCCTGTGCTTCAGGGATGCGGTCTGGCTCGAAGGGGGGCGTTGTCATGGCGTTTTCCCGGTCAGAGGTCGAGAACAAGGGTTTTCGAACAGGCACGCGAACAGCAAGCGCAGATCATCGTGCCTTCTTCGCGTTCGTCATCGGTCAGAAACTTGTCGCGGTGGTCCGGGGTGCCTTCCAGCACGTCGGTCACGCAGGTGCCGCAGACACCTTCTTCACATTTCACCTCGATCTTCACGCCTGCACGGGCCAGCGCCTTGGCGATCGTATCCTCGGGGCCGACAGTCACGGTCAGGCCGGACCGGCTGGCGATCACTTCAAAGCTTTCGCCCGTGGTATCGACCTCGGCCGAGAAATATTCGCGGTGCACATTCGCGGATGTGTGGCCTGCACCTTCAGCCGTACGGATCACCCAATCCATGAAGCCCTGCGGGCCACAGACATACAGATGGGTGCCCGGCGCCGGGGGCGGCAGGTCGCGCGCCAGGTCCAGCCGTTGTGCGGCGGGCTGATCGTCGAAGTGGAACTGCACGCGGTCGGCCCAGGGGGCAGCGGCGATCATCTGGCGGAACGCCGTCACTTCGGCCGAGCGGGTGCAGTAATGCAGCGTGAAATCGCGGCCTAGGTCATGCAGACGTTGCGCCATGGCCAGCATGGGGGTGATGCCGATGCCGCCGCCCAGCAGCACGGTGCGAGCCGCGCCTTCCTCCAGCGGAAAGTGGTTGCGCGGGCCTTCAACCTTGAACACCGCACCGGGGCGGGCCAGCCTGTGTACGGCCTCTGATCCGCCACGGCTGTTCGGGTCACGCAACACGCCGATTTCATAGAACCCGGTCTGCGAACAATCCGAACACAGTGAATACTGGCGCCACAGGTTCAGTTTGCCATCGGTCAGATGGATATCCAGATGCGCGCCGGGGGTGACGGGTGGCAATGCTGCGCCGTCTGCCCGCGCAAAGCGCAGCCGGATGATATTGCCCGGCTCCTCGATCCGGTCGGTCAGGGTCAGGTGCATGGTCTCGCTCATCGCATGTAGATCCCGCCATTCACATCCCAGCAGGCGCCGGTGACGAAAGAAGCCTTTGGCCCCGCCAGCAGGGCAACCAGCTCGGCCACAAAGACCGGATCGCCCAGCTCCCCCACCGGGATGCCTGCCAATGCGGCCTGCATCCGGTCGGGGGTGATGACAGAACGCACCATCGGCGTGTCCATCGGGCCGGGGGCGATGGCGTTGCAGGTCACGCCAAAGGGCGCCAGATCGCGGGCAAACACCTTGGTCAGCGTCAGGATCGCGCCCTTGGATGCCGCGTAATGCGCCCCGGTGGCCGTGCCGCCATTCTGCCCGGCCAGCGAGGCCAGGTTGATGATGCGGCCATAGCCGCGATCCCTGAAATGGCGGCCGAAGATCTGGCTGCCCGTGAAGGTGCCGCCGGCATTGACCGCCAGCACCGCGTTGAATTCGGCGGGATCAATCTCCAGCACCGGCTTGACCGCCGTGCGTGCGGCATTATTCACCAGTACCTCGACCGAGCCCCAGCGCTCGACGCTCTTCTCCAGCACGGTCTGGAAATCGGCGGGATTACCAACATCCAGCGTTGCCGTCACCGCGGTTTCCCCCGCGAGGTCCAGCTCTGATGCCAGGGCCTGTGCCTCGTCACCGGGGGTTACATCGGCGATGACAACGCGAAAGCCTGCGCGGTGCAATGCGCGGCAGATTTCCGCACCCAGACCGCGGGCGCCACCTGTGACAACGGCGGTCTGGATTTGTTCAGGAAGCGGCTGCATCAGAACAGATAGCTGAACGAATTCAGCATCCCGTCAGAGTTCAGCAGACGCACCACCTTGTTGCGGATGCGGAAACCGCCATCGGTGGCGATCAGCGTATGGGTCATGTTTGCAGCCCAGAGACGCTGGCGGCCGAACTTGTCTTCCACCACATGTTCGGCGCTGCGCACGGTGATCACATCACCTTCGGCCTTTTCGATCACGATCCGCGAGACGGTGCGCACCGTCTGCGCGGGCGGGGCAGAGGAAATCGAAAAGCCCTGCTGAAACCGCACGATGCGGTCGCGCCGCATCTTGGCATCATCGTGGCACAGGTTCAGCGCATTGGCGAAATCCTCGGTATCGCCGATGGGCAGGGTATAGAACCCGGTGCCCTGCCACAGATCCAGCCAGACATCGTAATCCTTGCGGTCCAGCAGATCGGCCTCGGCCCACAGGAATTCCGTCACCTGCGCAAGCAGCGCCCTGCTGTCGATCTTGCTCATTTCGGTCATTGCGACATCATCCTTTTCCACATCTTGTAGGCGGCGCGCATCCCTGTTTCCGCGCTGACATGGCCACGCGGGCCAAGGGCGCCGGGCACTTCGTCGACGATGCCACGGTTGACCAGGATCGGCAGGGTTTCGCCGCCCTTGGTGCCGCGCTGCACCCGCTCCCAGACCTCGGCATCATCCGGGCTGCCAAAGCCCATCGGCCCCTGGAAATGTTCGTGCAGGCGCAGGCGCATCTGGTTGGCCGCCGCCGGGCCGCCATCCATGCCGATGGCGATGTGGCGGATATCGGTCTTTTCCACCGAAACCGGGGTCAGCACGCGGAAGAAGGCCAGGCTGAACGACACATTCGGGAAGAGGTTAAGGTTGAACCCGGCGCCGCCCACGGCACGGACAATCTTCTTGACCTGATCTTCGGGATATCCCTCGTCGCGCAGCTCTTGCGCCAGTTCGGTGAACCGTTCCGGGATCGGGGCATCAAGGTTTTCGTCTAGGTCGATCAGTTCGGGGATCATCGCCATCACGGAATGGCCATTGCCCAGATCCTCGACAAAGCCCTTGCCGGTTTCCAGAAAGCGAAAGATCTCTTCGGTTTCGCCATCCAGCGACTGCATGAAGCTCTTGTGCACCACGGGGAAGTGATAGGCGTCGGTGGTGTTTTCCAGCTGCACCTTCCAGTTCATCGGCACGCTGAACTGATGTTCGCCCAACACCTTTACCGGGAAGCCGCCGCCCTGCTTCATGAACAGGTCGATATAGCGGCACACTTCCGGCCCCAGAAAATCGACCAGCGGCTCGGCGTCTTCGTTGAAGGTGGCAAAGACCATGCCCTGATAGCTTTCGGTGCGCAGCCGTTGCAGCCCGTGCTGTTCCTTGTTGAAATCATCGCCATATTGTTCGGGATAGGGCAGGGCGCGCAGGCTGCCATCCAGCCCATAGCCCCAGCCGTGATAAGGGCACTGGAACGAGCTGGTCTTGCCCTTCTTCACTTCGCAGACCGTCGCCGCGCGGTGGCGGCAGCGGTTGAGCATGACATGGATCACGCCCTTGCGGTCACGCACCACGATCACCGGCTCCAGCCCGACATGCGACAGCTTGAAGCTGCCCTTTTCGGGAAATTCGCTGTCATGGGCCACCCAGACCCAGGTGTTGCGGAAGATCTTGTCCATCTCGAGCTTGAACAGCTCGGGGTCTTCATACATCGAGGTGGCAACCTTGGCGTCCGGTGAATAGAGGGCGTCAAGATCGCTGAATTTCGGCATGTCGAGCGACATATCAGCGTTCCTTTACAGTGCAGGGATGGTGAGCGCGCGGCCCATCCGGGCCTCGACGCGCATGTATTTCCAGAGGCGGTGATCCTGATCATCCACCACGATGGTGCGCAGCAGGTTGCAGGCGGCGATCACGGCCTGACGGTCGGTGAAATCGGCCAGAATATACCAGGTGGCCGGCGTGCCGGTGGACATGCCCACCATGGTCTGGTCATCATCCAGCGTGCCGACGATGCTGGTGCCCGGCACTTTGGCGATGCCTGACATCAGGGCCTGCGTCGCCTGCCAGACCGGGCCGATCTGGCCGAAGGGCAGATCGAAAAAGGCGGGCTGCATGGAAAAGCACAAAAGCGTGCGGATCGGGGTCGGTTCGGACATGATGTGCCTCTTGTCTGGGGAAATCACGGATAGCCGGGCGGGGTGGCCTGGCCGAACAGGGCGGCGCCTGCCGCCTGCCAGCTGCCTGCGCCGATGAAGGCGTGCTGCGCCACGCAGGCGGCGTCGATCATGTTGCGGCCCAGGATATGGCCGGTGGCCATGGCCTCTGATCCGCCCAGAACAAAGGCCAGCCGCGCGGCCTCTGCCGCATCCTGCGCGGCTTTCGAGGCGGTATGGCGCAGCCGGATATGGGTTGCCGGGTCCACCGCGCCCTGGGTCTGCATCTGGTGCCAAGCCTCGTCGATGGCATCATAAAATGCGGCGCGGGCGCCCATCAGCAGGCCTTCCGCGCGGGCCAGATCAATCTGCACATAGGCGCGGGCCGCCGGACTGGGTGCCCCGGTCACAGAGGCCCGCGCCATGGCATCCTGTCGCAGCCAATCCAGTGCAGCGCGGGCGGCACCAAGGCCGACCACGGCCAGCACCTGCGCGGCCAGCGCCATCGCGGGATAGCGGAAGATTGCATCCTCCAGCTGTGGCTTGCCGCCCCGGATGAAGGTCCAGTCTTCCGGCACCACAACGCCCTCTGCCACGATGTCATGGCTTCCCGTGGCGCGCAGGCCTACCGTGTCCCAGGTTTCGTCCACCATCACGCTGGCGCGCGGCATCACTGCCGTGCGCGGCAGCGGGGTGGCCTCGCCCTCGATGCGGATGCCCGCGCCCACGATTGATGCCCCCATCACCCCCGACCCCCAGGGCCAGCGGCCCCGCACCTCCAGCCCGCCGGGCACCCGGCGCGCGGGCTGCGGTGGGAACATCGCGCCGGCAAAGACGGTGTCGGGGTCGGCGCCATAGATTGCCGCATAGGTTTCGGGCGGCAGCGCCGCCAGATAGGTGGCCGAGACACCAAAACTCGCCACCCAGCCGGCCGAGGCATCGGCCGAGGCGATCTCTTCGATCAGGCGGCAGAATTCGGCCGGGGAGTGTGCATCGCCGCCAAAACGTTCCGGCACGAATGCGCGATAGACGCCAACGGCCTGAAACTGGCGCACGATGTCCTGCGGAATATGGCGCAGGGTCTGAAATTCGGCCCGGCGGGCGCAGATTTCTGCCTTGAGTGCATCCAGCATCTGGGGCTTCGGCTGGGGTGTGTGGGAGTTCATCTCGTCAGTCCTTGGCCTGAAGATTTCTGGGGCCTGAAGATTCAGGGATCTGGAAATTCGGAACGGTCTCGCAGAACCAGCGGGCTATGGCGCAAAGCTGCGCATCGGCGCCGGGGCGGCCAATGATCTGCAGGCCCGATGGCAGCCCGTCGCGGGTCAGCGTGGGCAGAACGATGGCCGGATGACCGGACAGGTTGAACGGGCGCAGATAGCGGGTCAACGGCAGAACTTTCGCCGGGTCTGCCGCCTCTGACAGCAGCGGTGGCACGGTTGGCAGGGCCGGGGTCAGAATGGCATCATATTGGCCAAGCAGCCCGTCCACCTCAGTGGTAAAGCTGTGCCGAATGCCTTCTGCCCATGCCAGATCTGTATCCGGAATGAGCATCGCAGCCGCCAGTCGGCTGCGGATATCCGTCCCCAGCGGTGCTGCACTGGCCAGCAGATGGCCAAAGGCCCCGGCGGTTTCGCGGCCAATCACGATCATCCCGGCGCGGAAGGCATCATCCAGCAGTGGCAGGTCGACATAGGGCATCTCATATCCCTGCGCCATGATCGGCAGGATCAGACTGTCGCCCACATCGCGGTCAAAGCTGGTGCGCAGCCGGGCCAGTCGCGGCGCATGGGTCAGGGTTTCGGGCCTGAATTCCCGGTCAAGCGCCTGCATCGCCCGCTCGATCATCGCAACGCTGCGGGCGAATGGGCCGATGCAATCCAGCGAGCTGTCGGCCGGATGGGCGCCACGGCGTCCGATGCGGCCAAAGCTGGGTTTGAAGCCGATGATCCCGCAGCAGATCGCCGGTTGCCGGATCGACCCGCCCGTATCGGTGCCAATGGCAAAATCGGCCTCACCCGCAGCCACCGCCACTGCCGAACCCGAGGAAGAGCCGCCCGGGATGCGATCCGGCCAGCGCGGGTTGACCGGCGTTCCGCCATGGGCATTCACCCCGGTCATGCCATAGGCCAGCTCGTGCATCCGCGTCTTGCCGACAATCCTGCAACCGGCCTGCAGCAGCCGTTCCACGGCATCGGCATGGGCAAGGGCGGGCGTTGCACCGGCAAATGCGGCCGAACCACAGCGCGTGGGATATCCTGCGATATCAAGGCAATCCTTCACCGCAACGCGGGGCGCATCGGCGGGGCAATCTGGCGCGGCGATCGACAAGCCGAGGTCGATCCCCGGGATGGTGGGGGCTGAGTGGCTCATGCTGGCTTCTGTGCTGTGTCAGGCCGGTTGGCCTGCTCCCTGTTACGTGAAAGTTACTGTAAATTTGATATCGGTCAACATGATTCGATGAAGATTGCAAATAAGTTTCATATTATCAGATAGATAGCGCGCAAGCAGACGCAGGGGCCGGTTGGCCCTGTTCACGCAGTTCAGATTGTGGGTCCGTTCCATCCCAGTGGTGATTTGATGAAACTTCACGTAATATAGCAGGAAAGCAGCATCTGTTTCTTGCATTTGATGCAAAGGTGTTTTCCAGCTGCATCGTTGCGCGCCAGAACAAGGGCTTGGCGTTCGATCATGCCACCTTGGCCATATTGCGTGAATATTACCGCTTGACCGCTGCCCCACCACGGTTAGCCTGCAGATGCACTTGGCCTGCCTTCCCCCGTTTGAGGCAAGGCCCTGCCGACCTTCACTGACAGGATAGAAAATGACGACAGACGCTGACATTGCGGGCCTGGTCCGCCGTATCGAGGTGCTTGAAGCCGAGGCCGATATTCGCCGCATCCAGGCGCGCTACATGTTTCTCTGCGATACACCGATGCCCGAATATGGCGTGCAGGACGATGCCGAACGCATCCACCTGATCATGGCGCTTTATACAGAAGATGCGGTCTGGGAAGGTGTGGGCGAATATTACAACGGCCAGTTCGGCCGTGCCGTGGGCGCGGATGCCATCCGGCGGCATTTCGAAGGTTTCTGGGGTGGCAAGACCGATCCGGCGCTGATCCTGAACTGCCACTACCTGACGTCAGAGCAGATCCATGTCCATGCAGGCGGCACCACGGCGGATGGGCAATGGGTGCATATGCAGCCTTGGTTGTTTTCGGATGGCAAGGCGCTGCTGCGGTCTTCGCGCCTGAACAACACCTTCCGCAAAGAGCCGGATGGCGTCTGGAAGATCACCCGCACCCGGACAGAGAATGTTTTCGTGGCCCCGCTGCCTTCCACCTGGGCATCCGATTTCCCATCGAAATCGGTGCTGATGCAGCCCTGAACCAAAGGGGGCGGCTCGCGCCGCCCCCTGTTTCTGCGCAAATCTGCGAATGTCGTATGATACCATGCAATCTGACGCACAGCCGGCCTGACGGCCCAGCTTGGGGCCGTGCAGGTTTTGCAGCGCGGCGTCTTTCACCGATAGGCGATGCAGACCGATTTGCTTTCCAGATAATTGTCCAGCGCGCCGCTGCCATGTTCGCGCCCGATGCCCGATTGCTTGACACCGCCAAACGGCATGTTCTGATCGGGGATGTTATGGCTGTTCACCCAGACGGTGCCGGCCTGAATCCTGGGCACATAGCGCATCACCTTGTTGATATCCCGCGTCCAGAGCGAGGCGCCAAGGCCATAGCGGGTGTCATTGGCCAGCCGCACCGCCTCGTCGGCATCGGCAAAGGGCGTCATGGTGAGCACGGGGCCAAAGACCTCGTCCTGCATCAATGCCATGTCCTGCCGCACATCGGTGAACAGCTCGGGCGCCACGTAAAAGCCGGTTTCGGGGGCCGTGCCACAGATCACCGGCTTTGCGCCATCCTCCAGGCCGCGTGCGATGCAGGCCTTTACATGCGCCTGATGGCGGGCCGACACCACCGGGTTGATCTGGTTCACCGGATCAAGGCCCGACCCGATGGCGAGGCTGCGGGTGACGCCGGCGATCACCTCCAGCGCCTTTTCGTAGATGCCCTTCTGGGCATAGATGCGCGTTCCGGCGCAACAGGTCTGCCCGGTGTTGAAGAAGGCGCCGATCCCGGCAGCCACGCCCAACAGATCCAGATCCATATCGTCAAACATCACCATCGGGGCCTTGCCGCCCAGTTCCAGCGTGACGCGCTTCATGTCCTTCATCGCCTGAATACCGATCAGCTTGCCGGTTTCGGTCGATCCAGTGAAGGTGATCTTGGCGATGCCCGGATGGGCGACCAGCGCGGCCCCGGCCTCGTGCCCCATGCCGGTCACCACATTCACCACACCGGGCGGAATACCCGCCTCCAGCGCCAGCTGCGCCAGCCGGATCGAGGTGAGCGGGGTTTCCTCCGCCGGTTTCAACACCACGGTGCAACCGGCGGCCAGCGCAGGCGCGATCTTCCAGACCGCCATGTTCAACGGGAAGTTCCAGGGCGTGATCGCCGCCACCACACCCACCGCTTCCTTGCGGGTGAAGGCCTGATAGCGCATCCCCGGCGGAATCGGGATCGACACATCCAGCGTCGTGCCCTGAATCTTGGTGGACCAGCCGGCCATGTAGCGAATGTATTCCGCCGAGGATTGCACCTCGATCAGCCGCGACAGCAGAATGGATTTGCCTTGGTTGAGCGTTTCCAACTGCGCCAGTTCTTCGCCATTCTGCTCGATCAGATCGGCCAGTTTCAGCATCAACCCCTGCCGTTGCACCGGCAACATCTGCGACCACGGGCCTTCAAAGGCGGCTTGCGCGGCCTTGACCGCATGATCCACATCCGAAGCCGTGCCTGCCGGAACGCGGGCCAGTTCGGCCCCGGTGGCCGGGTTGAACACCGCAAAGGTTTCGCCGGTCGTCGCGGCCAATGTCTCTGATCCGATCAACATTCCGGGGGATTTCAGAAATGTAACGACGCTGGGCAGAAGTTCGGAAACGGCGCTGTCGGGTGGCGCTATTCTCATGTCTGGCTTCCTCTTACCTGTCATGGATGCGTTTTCACGCGTGATTTTTGTGTAGTCTGGTGGCCTGACCCCGGGGTCGGAGCCAGACGGTCGCCTGCCGACAAAGGGCAAATCAGATCGGCCGCAGCACAAAGTCGAAAGCCGTGCGCCAGGCTTCCGTCGGGCTTTGCACCGCTTCAAAATCGGCAATCAGCGCGGCCTTCACCCCGAACACCGCATCCGAGCCGAGATAGCTGTCGCCGCCGACAAAGATATGGGTAATCAGGCGTTCATGCCCCGGCGCGGTGATGCGGAAGTGCATATGCGCCGGGCGCCAGGGATGGCGGCCAAGGGCGGCCAGCATCTGGCCCACCGGCCCGTCATCCGGGATCGGATAGGACACCGGCTTGATGCCGCGAAAGGCATAGGTGCCATCGGGGCCGGTGCGAAACACGCCACGATTGTTCCATTTCGGCTGCAGGTCGGGCTGCTGCACATCATAAAACCCGTCGGCATTATCCGACCAGACATCGACCAGCGCATTTTCGATCGGGCGCCCGTCAAGATCCAGCACCCGCCCCTGATACAGACAGATCTCGCCCTTGCCATCCGCGCTGATGCAGGTGCCCATCGGCAGTTTCGGCGCGCCTTCAACATGAAAGGGGCCAAAGACCGTGGATTCGGTCGCACCCTCGGGCGTGCGGTGATTGATCGCATCCACCAGCATCGAAACGCCAAGCGCATCGGACAGCAGGATGAATTCCTGCCGCGTGTCGCTGCAGATCTGGCCGGTGCGGGTCAGAAAGCCGATTGCGGCCTCCCATTCCGCCTCGGTCAGCTCCACATCCTTGATGAACTCATGCAGATGGTCGACCAGTGATGTCATGACACGGCGCAGCCGCGGATCGGTGGCCTCCCCGATGCGGCCGTTGACCGTTTCAGCAGAATTGGCTTCGGACAGATAGCTCATCTCGGTCTCCTCAGGCGGTGATGGGCGGGGCGCCGGCATGGGCGCGGGCAATCAGCGCGGTCAGGGCATCGCGTTCCAGCGGGCGGGGGTTCCAATAGGGGTTGGACAGCGCCAGATCGACGGCCCGCACAATCCCGCTGTCCGGCATCCCCAGCGCGGCCAAAGAGGCAGGCGCCCCCACGGCATGACCCAGGTTGAACAGGGCCAGTGCCGGGTCAGGCCCCAGCACACCTCGCAGCCGGGCCATGGCCTCGGGCACGGCGGGGGCGTTATAGGCCAGCGCATGGGGCAGGATCAGCGTATGGGTTTCGGCATGGGGCAGATCGAATGTGCCGCCCAAAGTGTGACAAAGCTTGTGATGCAGCGCCATACCCACGGAACCCAGGCAGATTCCGCACAGCCATGCCCCATAAAGCGCATCGGCCCGCGCCGTGCGATCCGCTGGATTCCGGGCAATGGCGGGCAGGGCGCGGGCCAGCGCACCAATGCCGTCTGCCGCCATCAGGCTGATGACAGGATTGGCCTCCCGCGCATAAAGCGCCTCGACGGCATGGGCGATGGCATTGATCCCGCTGGTGCCCGACAGGCCAACCGGCAGGCCCATCGTATGGTCGACATCATAGATCACCACCTGCGGCAGAACCTTGGGTGTCGTCTGGGTGCGCTTCTGCCCGCCCGAGGTTTCCCCCAGGATCGGCGTCATCTCTGATCCGGCATAGGTGGTGGGCAGCACGATCTGCGGCAAGCCGGTGCGCAGGGCAATGGCCTTGCCCAGCCCCGTGGTCGATCCGCCGCCAAACGCCACGACCACATCCGCCTTGATCTGGCGCGCCCGGTCCGCTGCCAGATCGCTGATATCCACCGGCGTGTGCATCACCGCGCCGGGAAAGATGCCGACTGCCGCCTCGCCCAGCATTTCAACCAGCTTGTGCGCCTGAGCCTCCTGCGCCGGGGTCGACAGGATCAGGGCGCGGCGGG
>Ga0209318_1001864_pt1 | contig 11713 bp, 27 predicted proteins | sample RifGroE1_FD_183999 | JGI IMG/M metagenome (GOLD analysis project Ga0209318, IMG submission 183999) | Groundwater microbial communities from Rifle, Colorado, USA - Groundwater E1 (SPAdes) (version 2) | ecosystem: Environmental > Aquatic > Deep subsurface > Groundwater | place: Rifle, Colorado...
GGTTTATGTCGGGACAGTTTACTATTTGGACGGGTGTTAATTCGTCAGGGAAAAGTACACTATTGGGACAGGTTATGCTTGACTCAGTTGACCAGGGATTCTCTGTATGTGCTTATTCCGGGGAATTGCCTGCACCAGTATTTAGATATTGGATTGACTTACAAGCTGCCGGACCCAATAATCTTGAGCATAAATTTGACGACATTAAAAATACAAAAGTAGCGCACCCGACAAGGGAAGCATTGAGTAAGATAAGAAATTGGTATATGGATAAGTTTTTCCTGTGTGATAGTTATGGTTCCGTTACTGATGATTCGCTGTTTGAGGTATTTGGATATGCAGCACAGAGATACGGTTGTAAGGTTTTTATGATAGACAACCTTATGACTACCGTTTTTGCTGGAAATGAAAAAGATTTTTACCGCAAGCAAAGTGATTTTGTTAATAAGATAGCTGAATTTGCCCAAAAATACGACGTTCATGTCCATTTAGTAGCGCACCCAAGGAAAACGCATGGTAGACTAACCAAAATGGACGTTGCAGGTAGTGGCGATATAACTAACCGAGCAGACAATGTATTAGCAGTTCACAGACTTACTCCAAAAGAAAAGTCGGAAGAAAACTGCGATACAATACTGGAGATATTTAAGAACCGTTTTAGTGGTCAGCAGGACGTTGAAATACAGTTAAATTTTGATAGTTCATGTAGAAGGTTTAGTATGCCGAGTGATGTTGGGGTTAAGAGATTTGGTTGGGACGAACCAACAATTTACGAAGCAGAACAATTATTTGCAGCAGAGGCATAATCACGCCCCGACCAACCGCAAACAGTAGAAATATTCTGAATTTAGGAGGAAAACAATGTTAGAAATAGGTCCGAATTTGCTTGATTTGATAAAGTCTATAGCTGGATTTGTTACACTTGCAGTAGTTTGTTGGATAATTTTTAAATAGGAGGAACGAGCATTGCCGGAATTAGCAGATAAAATTATGCTCTATACGACATTTTGCTTATGTTCCCTACATTGGATTTTGCTTTCAATAATCGGCATAAGGGGCGGCAAGGTAACTATTGAATTTGGAAGGAAAAAGAAGGAGGAAAACAATGCGTAGACCAACAGTGTATCTTTGCGGAAAAATGGCAGGTTTAACTAAAGAAGAAATGTCTGAGTGGAGAGACAAGGCAGCAGACGACTTGACTGAAGCAAATTTCAATGTGCTTAGTCCGGTTAATACCGACTTCGGAGCCAACCCATCCGACAGTGAAATTATCCACAGCAACGACTTTCAGATCAGGCACAGCGACATTATCCTTGCCGAGCTGGATTATGAGAACATTTCCATCGGTACAATTTGCGAGATTGTGGAGGCGAGAAGGCAGGGTAAACCTGTTATTGCATGGGGTACTGCCTATAACATTATCAATCATCCGCATGTCAGGGGCAGGATTACACGGCATTGTGAGGACTTAATTGATGCTGTTCAGTATATTATCGAAAATTATTACTTGTAGGAGGATGCCGCCAATGAAACCTAAACTTAACATCGACAAGTTGAAAATCGCCCTGGGAGCAGTTGAGACGCTGGAAAGTGAAATAAAGATAATTCTTAATGACTGCCCCGCTCAACACGGATATGCAAACTTAATGCCCTGTAAATCAACCGACTGTATACGGTGTTGGCGCAGGGTCGTAGATGGAGAAGTGAAGAAGGAGGATACCACCGATGAAACCTAAACTTAAATTCTATTTCCGCAATAACTATGGAGCGCACCTTTGGGCCAAAATGACACGCGGCACGTACAAGAAACCTAACGGTAAGATAATGGATTATACGGATGGGATAACCGTCGGGGTGTGTGTTGCTGCGGTGGAGGTAGTGAGTTGAAGCCGAAAGTAGTAAGTATATTCTCCGGTGGTGGATTTTTAGATATAGGATTTATGCAGGACTTCGACATTGTTCTTGCCTACGATACCGACCCGAAAGCGGTTAAGGCATACACAGATAATATAGGTCATCATGCTTGGTGTATTGATGTGACTAAGACAAGTTTTAAGAGTATATCCGGCGAGATTGACGGTTTAATAGGAGGTCCACCTTGTCAAGATTATTCAATGGCGGGCAGGGGCGCAGGGGAAACCGGAGATAGAGGTAAACTTGTTTATGACTATCTAAATAAAATTGACGAGTTAAAGCCAAAATGGTTCGTGTTTGAAAATGTAAAGGGACTTGTGAGCAAGAAACATATCGAAACTTTTAATAACCTGCTGCAAGAGTTTGATAATTTAGGTTATGCGGTAAGTTGGAAAGTGCTTAACGCATGGCATTATGGAGTAGCGCAGAACCGCGAAAGAGTGTTTATTGTTGGCATACGAAAGGATTTGAATGTTGTCTTTGAATGGCCTGAACTGATACCGGAGGGCGAGAGAAAAGTATTGAGGGATGCTATAGGCGACTTGCCTGCCCTGCCGAACAATGAAGTCAAATTGATAAATGAAAAGGCAATAGAGGGTTACGAAAGACGTTATGGTAGCAATAAAATGGGCGCATTTAGTTTTAGGGTGAACGAATGGGATAAACCTTCACCAACCATTCAAGGAAGGATATTTAACGAGGGTAAGGCGTTTGTGCATCCTGAACTATACAATCATCAATGTTTTAATAATGTCGGTTGTAATCCTACATGGGAACATGCTAATAGAGTTACTGATTTAGATAAACCTGCACCAACGCGGACAGGGAAAGATCGCTGTGATGGGATAAATAATATTAAATGTCAATACAGACGATTTACCGTCCGCGAGTGCATGAGAATACAATCCATTCCTGATTGGTACGTTTTTGACGACAGCATTAGTCTAACAGCGCAGTACCGCATAGTCGGAAATGGAGTGCCTTGCTTGCTTGCTGAGAAGTTAGCAGGTCAGATAGTTAAATGCTTGTACCACAATCCAAAATAACCGCAGTAGCGACCCCGTACAGCGACGTAAAACTACAGGACATGCTTTTATACCTGTTGTCGCGAATGGGGCGTAGAAGGGGGTTTAAAATGGCATATACCGGAGCATTGAAAGGCACGAAAGATTATGCCGCACCCATTAAAGAGCGTGATTACGAATCAACGAAGAAGCAGGAACCTATTGAGACTATCTTAGAGGACTTCAACTTCGGTTGGACAGCGAGAGATAAAAAGCATGTTATCGAACTCTGGAAGTCCGGCGTATCAATCGTGGACATTGCAGAGCAGGTCCGACCAGGCAAGTATGGTCAGGAAGAAGTTATGTTTTTGATTATCCACATGATTTACAGTAAAGAAATCAGAAAGCGTAAAGGTGGTATGTTTGGCAATGAAGGCAGGCGACACGGTAAAGGTTGCCAGGATGCCGAAAGGAACCCGGAAAACTAAGCACAAATTCGCCATCGGAGATATTGGCGAGGTTAGGAATATTTACGGCAAACGTGCTTACGTGTGGTTTGATGTTGGAAGGGGCGCACCGATTAGCATGAGAAATTTGGAGGTGGTTAGGGGTGGGGAGAAAGAGTGCAGTAAAGAGGGAACGGGAAATAGGTAAACTAAAAACTGAAGTAAGTGTTTTACAGACTAGATTTGCAGTTCTGAGTGGTGGATATAGAGTTTTGCGAGAGGAAAATGAAACTATTGAGCGTGTCTTTAAGGTTGCGCTAAAAGACATAGAGGCACTAAAGCAAAGTAACTTTGACTACCAGATTAAGTTACTGAGCAAAAACCTTGACGCAGCGCAGGTAATCATCGACAAACTGCAAAATACCGTATGGCGAAGGTTTTGTCGCTGGATTCGTCTACTGTTTACGGTATAATAGGACTGGATATGGGAGGTGTAGATATTAAACATATCGTTAGTTTCTCGGGTGGAAAAGATTCCTCCGCTTTACTCTTGATGATGATAGAAAAAGGTATGCAGATTGACGAGATAATATTTTGCGATACGGGGAAGGAATTCCCTGCCATGTATCGACATATAGCGAAAGTTGAGCAGTATATCGGGATGCCGATTACCGTACTTAAACCGGAGAAAAGTTTTGATTATTGGATGTTTGAGCATGTCAAGGTGAAAGGTAAAAGTAAGGGCAGTGTTGGTTATGGTTGGCCAATGCCTAAAATTAGATGGTGTACCGCAGCACTAAAAAGAGAAGTGGCGAGCAAGTATTTGAACGAAAAATACGGTAACGATTTTAAGCAGTATATCGGTTATGCCTTTGATGAACCTAACAGGGTTAAGTTGGGGGGGGGGCAGAATAAACTATACCCCTTGTATGACTGGAAAATAACAGAGGCGGCGGCATTAAGGTACTGTTATTTAAAGGGATTTGATTGGGATGGACTGTATACGCATTTTAACAGGGTTAGTTGTTGGTGTTGTCCGTTTCAGCGCATTGGAGAACTCAGGAGTTTGTATTACTTCTACCCCGAATTGTGGGAAGAACTCAGGGAAATGGACGCGAGATCGTTCAATAGTTTTAGTAACAGGTATACATTGGACGATTTGGAGTTGAGGTTCAAAAATGAACTAATCAGTTAGTGGGAGGGACTATGACACCAAAGGCAGGGCAAACATACAGACATTTTAAAGGCGGCGTATACGATATTGTCTCGGTCGAAAACGTCATCGTGAAATATCGTGCGCGCAGTACCGGCGTAGTTTGGAATAGGAGTTTGGAGGAATTTACCGACTATGTTTTTAGGGGATTTAAGTTAATGCGGAGATTTGAGAGGTTGATTTGATGGGCAGAAAAGTGAGCAGACCTAAGCAGGACCGGAAGACACTTTACAATGAATTCAAGACTGCTGCCAAGAAGAATTTACCTAAGAAGGGGGAGAAATAGGTTGCACTTAAAGATATTAGCGGTAAAAGGCAGTTGGCGTGACGTTGCCGATGCTGCCAGAACTACAGTAAATATGGGTGCCGGAGAAGGTGAACCGTCAAGCAATTATAAGCGCAGGTTGCTACTTTCAGAACATTCACCGATTAGGAAATTAGTTGTTAACTGGAAATGGTTTAACTTGAAATATTTCGTTTCGGTGCATTTTGTCCGCCATAAGTTCGGGATTGAGCACTGGGTAAGAACTCAGCGCACAGATAGAACCGGAGTTAACCGGGACGAGTTGCCGCAGGGCGCAGTAGTTGAGCATGAGGCAGAAGCAAATGCACAGGCGATAATTAATGTTAGTCGTAAGCGGTTGTGCATGAAGGCGTCACCTGAGACGCGTGAGGCATGGAATATATTCTTGTATGGGTTAGTGGATTCGGAGTATGAGTTAGTTAGTGCCTGTGTGCCTGACTGTATTTACCGGGGATATTGTTACGAAATGGACAGTTGCGGATTTTTTAGGACTGAGGCATTTCAGCAGGAGTTGGAATCGTACCGCAGAGGAATAAATGTGGCGCAGGATGCACTAATCATCGACAATCCCGATGAAGGAGAAATTGAATGAATAACTACCGAGATAGGATTGTTGCGCTACATAAGCAGCAGACAGAAAAAGGCATAAAGAAATACGGTAGCGTTATGACAGAAAATGCCGGAGATATTCTATATTGGTTGAATCACTTTAGGCAGGAAATGATTGACGGACTAAATTATTCCTTCCGCATTGAGGACGAACTGAAGCGGTTGGGGTTGATTGAAACTAAGGACTGTTCTAATTGCATTAAATGTTTTGAATCAATGCAGGATAGATGCGAGTTGGCACGTCCTAGAATTGCCGAATGTAAGGAAAATAACTTCTGTTATTGGGAGGGTTAACTTTGATCCTATCCGGCATTGAAATAGAAAGTCGTTTGGGTAGTGACATTGCTATTAGTCCCTTCGATAAGAAACAATTGAACCCGAACAGTTACAACTTAAAACTACACGATGAACTGCTAGTTTATTATGATCCTGTATTGGATATGCGGAAAGATAACCCTTTCGGAAAGATGATCATACCAGAATCGGGGTTAGAATTAAGACCTGGGGTGCTATATTTGGGCAGGACAGTAGAACATACAACAACCAAAAACCTTGTCCCGATGATAGAGGGAAGATCGTCAATAGGCAGACTGGGATTGTTTATCCATGTTACGGCAGGTTTCGGTGATGTTGGATTTAGCGGGTATTGGACGTTAGAAATAACTTGTGTCCAACCAGTTAAAATATACCCTTTTATTGAGATATGTCAAATATTCTACCATGAGATAAGTAAGGAGTATGAGGAATATAGAAGCGGTAAATATCAGAACAATGTTGGGATACAAACCAGTCAGTTGTTTAAGGAGTTTGCACCATGAAAGAAATAACTCTAGAACTAACTAATCGCTGCTACAATAACTGCTTACATTGTTCAAGTAATGCAGGAATACCTGGAAGTAACTACTTAGACATAGGTAATGTTATACAAATTGTCAAAAAGTATAATCCTGAGTGGGTTAACCTATCGGGCGGGGAACCATTATTATATCCCAAACTTAGGGAATTAACAGGTTGGTTGAAGCAGGAAGGTTATAAAATAAAAATTTACACGAGCGGTAATGTGCCTGAGTGTGTGGAATTGCTTGGCGAACTAAAATATTACAGGGTAGACAAGATGATATTTAGTTTTTATTCCTGTCATCAAAAACTATTTGACTTTATTGCCCAGCAAAAGTCGTTTGACTATACTAGACACTCTATGCTCAGTGCTATTCTTATGAGACACAATGTCGAAGCGCACATAGTCCCAATGTCGGTAACGATGCAGACATTGGGTGATACAGTTAAATACTTACTTAGAAACGGAATATCTAAAGTTAGTATTTTAAAGTTAGTTAATCAGGGTAGATGTGTCGATAATCAATTTTTACTACCTACTGATTATAGCGAAGTTTACAAGGTTAAAGATAAATACGGTAACTTAGTGAGACTGGGAAGTCCGTTTGATAGTAACTTAGAATGTACCGCAGGAAAGGACAAGTTAGTTGTAAAATCAGACGGACAAATAATACCTTGTGAGTGCTTTAAGGACGGTACCAATAAGTGCGAGAGGATAATGCCATGATCGCAAAATGGAAATGCGAAAATTGCGGTAAGGAAAATCCTGCCAACGTATTCTCACCGGGAGCAATAACTGTAAAATGCTCAGGGTGTTATGAGGATCACATCATGGAGATTAAGACTACCGTAACTAAGTTGAGTTTTGGGAGAACGGAGATTAAAGGGAGTTGATACTATGCCTTTATCTTATACAGAAGTCCTCAACCCTATCGAGCAATGTAAAATACAACATTTCCTTGGGAGTCTTTTGACATATGATCGTACTGCAAAAACTTCGGGCGCAAAGGTTAATGTCGGTGAATTTATGAACAGTTATGCCGGTATTTTCGGGGATAGAGTCAATTCAAACTCGCGCGACTATCACCATATCAGCGAGGATACAAAGAAAAAGGTGCTTGAATTGTACTCGCAGGGTTATAGTTTATACCGCATAAATAAGATTCTATCACTAACCAACGGAGCAACGAGAGGGTTTTTAATACGTCAGGGAGTCTACCGTCATGCGAAGAAAGCGTAAGAAGAAAACTCCTCATTGTGGGTGGTGCTTGTCACGGCATCACCCCGGCAAAATGGGGTGGAATAGGGTACTGAGGAAGAATTGCCTGCATAAGAACGGGAAATATAAACCATGCCGCCATTTTGTCCCTAACATGGGATGCCCGAAGTGGTTGAGGGATGGGTTTAGGGATATAGGAGGTTGTTGATTTGAAAGTTTGCGGAATTGATGCGTCCCTAACGAGTACGGGGATAGCGATACTACATTGCAATAATGAACCGATAACTACAGCGGTAAAGAATAGTTTAACCGGGATACCGAGACTAATCTATGTACGCGACTATATTAAACAGGTTATCGAGGGCGCAGACTTAGCGGTTATCGAGGGATACGCTTTCAGTAAGGGCGATTTTGCCCATGCTAAAGGTGAGTTGGGCGGCGTATTGCGCTTAATGGTTGTTGATAGCGGAATTAAACTATTGGAGGTTACACCTAATCAACTAAAGAAGTTTGCAACAGGTGAGCATAACGCGAGCAAAGAAAAGGTTGCCGTAGGTGTGTATAAGCGTTGGGGTAAGGAATTTAAGGAGAACGACGAAACCGATGCTTATGTATTAGCTGAAATCGGCAGGGCGTATTTAGGGTTAGAGGACAAACTTACTGCATATCAGCAGGAGGTTATAGATGCTCTAAGGGGTGTTACGCCTCCTAAGAAAAAGCGGAAGAAGAAAGAATGAAACTAACCACAGAAATTGAACGCCAACTAACCGACGAGTTTGTTAACTTCTGCGAACTCAACCGGGACAAGTTGGCTGCCATGAAGGACAATTCTGCCCGGATGAATTATATTTGGGAGAAGTTGCCGCACATACCGCAGTATTTAGTTTTGAGGGCGGTTAGACCTTATTTAAGCAAGGGGGTTTGAGTTATTTACACGCTATTCTGTATGACTTACGCTGAATTTTGCCGAAGGACAAGTATATTTAAGGTTACGGTATTGCCGCTTTGGCAGGTTAAAGGTTTTTCCGAGAAAGATAATTTCCGCAATGTTGGCAGTAACTTTTGCCGTAACCATTTCCGCAGACCTCGCGCGAATCTGTGGAGTGGGCAGAGAAAAAGGCAGCAATGTGAACAACAATGCTAAAATTTTATGTATCTAAGACGGGAAATAAACTTAACCGTCGCCCGTGGGTGCCTGAGTTTGTAACTGACAACCTTTGCCTTAACCCTATATATAAGACGGTGAGACTGTATAGGGGGGGGTGAATGTCCTCCTTGACTCAGGAGCGTTTCAAGATGTGGATAAAGACAAAAGACTGACATACGAAGAAGCACTTAACCGTCAACTCAATTTTGAGCAAGCGGCAGGTTTTGTGTCTCAGCGAATAGTCAGTTATGACCGACTCGTAGACGAGCAATTGAAAGACGGTAAGAAGGTAAAATGTCGTGTTGGCGAGGACAACGGTTGGGAATACGTCAAGGACACTGTGGGAGCTGCACAATATCTAGTCAGTCAACGAAGCATTTTGGAACCTCGTCAGTTAGTTTTATCTAATCAGGGTACTACAGTGGAGCAATATTTACAGTGCCTAAAAGAAGTATTGAGTATAGCGCAACCGCAGGACTGTATTGGCATGGGCGGTTTTTGTATAATCGGTGCAAGAAAAACACTACAGTCGCAGTTTTACGAGATACAAGAAAAAGCGTTTCCGCTAATAAAAGATGCCGGCATAACCGATATTCACCTGTTCGGGGTAACTGCTATACCTGTTCTTGAAAGATGGGTGGAAATAGCAAGACCATACGGTTTTAATTTGTCGGTTGATAGTTCATCGGCAGAGCGCAGATCGGTTTTTGGTGGTGTATTTAGTCCCGACACAGGAAAATGGGAAGCGAAATACACAAGGCAAGACAAATATATTAATTATCATCCGAGAGACTTGGCACTAATTAATACAATAAATTTTAGGGATTATTTGGAGGGTATTGCGTGATAGTATTTTTATATGTGGCGGCGATTCTGGCCGGAAATTGGTTGTCTAGTATGTTTGCGCCGGTCAATATTGGCCCATTTTTAATAAGTTTAGGTACGTTTACGATAGGTGCAACCTTTATTCTCAGGGACTTAGTGCAGCGAAAACATGGCAGATTCGGGGCATACGTATTAATATTTATCTCATTAGGATTATCTGTTATTATGTCCCTCACACTTAAAAACGGTTTGCCTGTGGTATTTGCATCAGCAGTAGCATTTTTGGTTAGCGAAACAACAGACACTGAGATTTACACGAGATTGAAACTTCCGGTCCATTGGCGCGTATGGTGGTCAGGTTTTGTCGGAGGAATACTTGACAGTGCCGTATTTATCGTATTGGGACTATCACCTTTAGGTATGGGATTTATGCCTTGGTCGGTGGTTCCGATGGCGATAATAGGACAATCGCTGATAAAGTTAACCATGCAGGCAGTCGGGGCAGGAATTGTAAAAATGGGAGGTAATAAATGAGTAAAATACCTCTCGCAGATCCGTTCAAACAGGAGAAGAAAATAGTCGCCAACTATCTAATCAACTACCACGACATAAAACAGCAATACGAGCAGGACCGGGAGAGGATACTAGAAAACTCTCCCCCGCCTCCTGACGGTATGCCTCGCGGTAGCACCGTCGGTAATAGAACAGCTAGCGCAGGTATCGCGTTGGCATCGTTGGCGGTAACAGGTGAATGGTTACAGATAACAAAGGTGTTGGTAGCAGGTTTGAGCAATGATGATAAACTACTGTTGAATTTGAAGCAGACGCATAAGGAGTATGTACGCGGAAATTCGGTTAAGAAACTAATCGTCATGGAACTCGGGGTAAGTATGCGAACGGTTTATAATCGCTGGCAGGGGATATTGGATAAGGGACGGGAGTTGGCAGTTAAAAGGGGTTTGTTGCGGTGAGCAGGGGAGTGATCCCCTGCTTTGCTGTTTATGCGGCTATTTCTTGCTGTTGAGCGAAAGTTTTAATACTGTACCGGCCTTGGCGTATTGCTCTTCGTTTAGGTATCTGTGGTAAAGTTTGTGCCACAGATCTGTTATTTTCTGTTTCATTGTGTCCTCCCCCGTTATTGTGAAAAAGGTAAATAGTTTGTAAGAAAATCAACTAATTTTTTACCTTCTGTGGTAAGTATTTTGCCCTCACCCTTGCAACCTAAGCAGAGATCCTTGTTGCGCCCGACAGTTTCTTTCTTAGGGGAGTTTGCCGGATCTCCCTTGCATACAGGGCAAACTTGCTCCATAACAACGCCTTGAAATTGGTAAAGTTTAATCTCTGGCATGGCAACTTCCTCCTTTTCGTGTGTTGGTGGTTGCCCGCATATGGGGCACAGTGTCGGTTTTTCTGATTCCCATGCGTAGTTACATCTATTGCAACCGTAAGCATACATCGTTATCCCTCCCTGGGGTTTATGCTTCACCCCGAACCGTTTTGACAACTATGGGATCATGAACCTCTTGACTCCTGCTATCATCCCCTTACTATCCCTAACCGCCGAATCAGGGCCAGTGTCGGGACAAATAACGTCTGACCTGGAACCACCTAAAACCTGGGCAACCAACAAAGCAACTATATAGATAGTCCCTTCCTTCTGTTCGGGAAGGTTTTCGATACTACCATAAATGGTTTTGTGGACGGGCAGACCATTGACGGTATGAGAAAATTCTGATCTTGAAGCAACGCGAGCAACCGTTCCGGCATTAAGGAAAACATGCTCTTCGCCGCCATGAAACAACTTTACATCGTGTGGGGTAAGGTTAATAATGTTCATTTTTCCTCCTTCATGGTCGGTATTTTTAGCCCCGACCGGCTATTATTTTAATCTACGTAAACTTTAAACAGATTTAGGTTGTGGTGATATGAAACGCCAGCAACCTTTACCGCATTTTCTGTGGTATGAATAAACATACCGATTTGCGGCACAAAGCATAAATCAAGTGTAAACATAAGACGTTGACCTGTGTAAAATTCGCATACGTACATCCAAAATCCCCCTTTTAATTTAATCCTTCCACCGCTGCCCTCGACAGAGAGCAGGGATATCGGACTACATAATTTTTGTAAAATCCTCGATAGGGTTGAAGTTGCTAAGAACAATCATGTCAATAGCGTCAACTTCAAACTTTTGC
>Ga0209318_1001867_pt1 | contig 11687 bp, 7 predicted proteins | sample RifGroE1_FD_183999 | JGI IMG/M metagenome (GOLD analysis project Ga0209318, IMG submission 183999) | Groundwater microbial communities from Rifle, Colorado, USA - Groundwater E1 (SPAdes) (version 2) | ecosystem: Environmental > Aquatic > Deep subsurface > Groundwater | place: Rifle, Colorado...
CTGAACAACTAAAAAGATGGTTTCAAGATAATCTTCGCATTATCATCAGTGTTGCAATCGTTATTATCATTGCCGGAGGAATTTATTCATATTCAAAAAGAACAGATTCTCCTATCGTAGCTGATCAAGAACAAGCAACTGAAGAAAACGACACAACCACTGACGAAGAAAAAGTTGCTGACAAAACAGAAGAGGCAAAAGTAACAGAAAACAAAGACACCAAGCCAGCTGTTTCTCCTGCTCAAACAAGCAAAGAAACTGAGGTTTCATTCGTTGAAACTGCAGGTAAAGGTGACGGATTGACTGTTCTTGCTCGTAGAGCAACTGCGAATTATCTCGAAAAAAACCAGGATTCAACTTTGACAAAAGAACACAAGATCTACATCGAAGATTACCTAAGAAAAGCTGTTGGTCAAAAAGGTGGCGTTCGCGTTGGAACAAACGTAGAATTTTCAAAAGATTTGATCCAAAAAGCAATTGCTGCATCTAAGACACTTAATGAAAACCAATTGAAAAATCTTCAAAAATATTCAGCTCGAGTTTCTTCACTCTAATAAGTGAAAAAGTTTAAGCAAATATTTGTTTCATAAAATTGTTCTTTTCCGGAAAAGATATTTATAACATAAAACCCCGCCAAAGCGGGGTTTTATGTTGTCTGTTTTTATTTTAGGACTTACGCATTTTCTCAAAAGCAATGGAGTCGCCAACTTCAATACCCAAATCATCCACTGTGCCAGCGTTAAGCTCCAAAACCTTATCTGCATCGCTATTTGGGATAAGAATGCCAACCAAGTCAGGTTTGATATTTTTTTCAATATAAACAATTTCATTTTTTGAAATCCACAAAATATCCAGAGGAAATTGCATATTCTTCATCCAAAATGTATGTTGCGAAGACTTTTGAAATTCAAAAAGCATACCGCAATTCTCACACATATCAACCCTACCGCCCAGTCCTTTTTGCATTTTTTGACTGCTGGAAACAAATTCGGCATAAAAAATATTATTTTTAATATTAACAGGAACAATTCGATTGCCAGCAAAAGAATATACCCTTTTTGACACATAACCAATCGCAAACACAAAAATAACAAGGGCTAACATCAACAATGCTATTTTTTTAATTTTCATTTTTCTGCGAATAATCACAAAAAACACAAGTATAACCATTGTAACGAGAAAAAGTGCAATCATTTTTTCCAAAGCTTGCGTATTAAGCGCTATAAATGCAACTAATGCAGTTATTACGTAATAAAAAAGACAAATGTTTCTTTGCGACCATCCAAGTTCAAGCAGCCTAAAATGCAGGTGTCGCCTATCCCCAGAGAAAATTGAAGCTCCCGCTTTGAAGCGTTCACCAATAACCCAAAGTGCATCGATAATAGGTACGGCCAGCACAAGCAAGGTGGTTGCTATTTTTGCTCCAGCAAAAATAGCCAGAACCGCCAAAATAAAACCTATAAACATTGAGCCGCTACTCCCGGCTAAAATTTTTGCGGGATAAAAATTAAAAAGCAAAAAGGCAACCAGACCACCCGCAAAAACAGCCGCAATAATTCCAATAGGCGGTTGATTAACTTCCGGCCTTAAACTTAAAAAGAAAATCGCTACGATTCCAATAAGTGCCACACCCCCAGCCACACCATCAATTCCATCAACCCAATTCATCGCATTCATAAGAAAAATAATCCAGATAGTGGAAATCAAAAAACCAAATACATATCCCCAACCAGCATCAAGCACCAGCACTCCACCAAAAGGATTTGTCACATATTCAAGATGTACGCCCATAATATACACAAAAATCACAATCAAAAATTGAAAGAAGAGTTGTTTTTTCCATGCTATTTGCTTGAAATCATCAACAACACCCAAAAACAAAATTAGCAAAGAACCAAAAAGCACGCCAAGCAAGGGCGCGCCTATGACAAGATTTTTGTCCAACAATATTGCAAACAAAAAAGATCCTATTAAAGCTATCCCACCAAAACGCAAAATTCCTTTTTTATGAATATGCCTGTTGGAAGTCCTGCCATCATCATTTGAATATTTTTGGCCAAATGAAATCAATAAAATAAGCAGCGATACTGAAATCAGCAAAGAAGAAAACATCGGCATTAAATAAAGAGAATAGTCCATATTAACTACTTCTTACGTATTTTGTCTGTTACCCAAAATTCTCCAAAATATTGTTTGAACAAAATACGCGTCTGCGAATCAATAGCAGGAATAGCCCCAAGAGTCGGTGCAATAATAGGCGCCAAGAACCATTGCAGGAACATATAGATATATCGTTTTTTGCCATATTTCGCAGGACGCGGAGGCAAAAGCACGAAACTAAGAAACATCGAGATAACCAACCCACCCATTGCAAGTGTCATCAAATAACGAGTCACGAAAGGCAGATTGTGAGCCAACACGCTTTGGTTAAAGGCTGGTCCACCGAAAATGAGCGGAAGCCATCCCAAGAGTGCCAAAATGAAGGCTGACGTTGCCCAAGAATGATGTCCTTCGATCATTTCAAATCCTATTCTAAATTTTCTATACAATGAAATTGTCTTATCCGGCCAAAGAGCTCGCATAATTACTGGGAAATTTTCAATTCCATATGCCCAGCGTCTTTTTTGTTTGTATTGATTTTTGATAGTTTTCCAATATGTTTCAGCCAAAACTGCATCAAGAGAAATCGGCAAATAAATAGGTCTTACCATATAATCTCCGTGATAATAAGCGTAGCATTTCCAATATATAATCGAATCTTCACTAATCATATCCAAAGGCCAAAAGTTAACTTTTACCAATGTGTCAAAAGGCTCAGAGTGTGATGAAAAAGTTACCATCTGCACCCTTGTGCTTTGAAACATATGCCAGAAAGATGAACCCGTCACAATAACGCGCACAAACGCATTAGTGTCCCAAATGTTATTGTGATACATCGGCAAAGGCTGATATGAACGCTGCAGACGCTTCGGATCGGTAATATAAGCATGAGTTAGCGCTGCAAAATATTGAGGATGACACACGCTATCACAATCAAAATTTGAAAAAATAACCCGCTTATAATCAATATCTCTCTCATCCAAATACACCATCAATTTCTTGGCGGCATAAGTTGCGTTTGATGCTTTGCACTTCATTTCATTATCCTGCACTTCGTGAGTAGTAACCAAGAAATCTTTAAAAACTCCTTTGAATTTATCCTGCAAATAATTCACTTTCTCCAATCTGTTTTGCTCATTTTCACGTTCCTCTGTTGCCAAAAGAATAACGATTTGTTGATTTGGGAAATTGCTATCAGCAACAGCTTGGATAGCTGGTTCAATAACATCCGCAGGCTCATTGGCAGTCGGCAAAAGAACCACGTGCACAATCTTGCGCCAATCAAGCACGTCAATCTTTTCCGTCGCAATATATTGAACTTCCCTTTTATATTCCGCCAGTCTTGCAATCTCCCTTCTTAAAGTTCTTCTTTCAGTGAATGTCATTTTGTTCTTTCTAAGACTCAATTTCAATTGCGCCATACGGTCGTATATGGTTTGAGCATATTCTTTTGGGTGAACGATATTTTGACATCTCTCCCACCAGTCAATCATTTTACCATTTTGAAGTTTATTATAAGCAACGATGGAATAATAAGTAATAAAAATAGTACGATAAATCCAATAAATATCAAACATTATAATAAAAACTGCAATCCAAATCGGCAGCAAAAACGAAGCCACCAACATTCCAATAAGAGTAATCCACGTCAAAATACCTGGGATCATTTCCAGTGTGCGCTGAACTCTTCGTTCTTTCAAATCAGTTGTTTTTGGGCTTGGAAAATAAAACATTGAATTAACTTACAACTTATAACTCATAACTCACAACACGAGATTAACTTACAAATCACGACTTACAACGTACAACAGAAATGCATTGAAGATGTTGTTAGTTATTAGTTGTCGGTTGTTAGTTTTTGGTTGTGAGTTGTCAGTCATGAGTTGTGGGTTAGTTTTAATAGTTTATCAACAGCAGGCTTGATACTGCAATAGTGATGCAGATTTGGACTATAAAGGTTGCCAACATCAACAAATGGGCTACTATTCGCTCTTTTTGCTGATAAAACAAATACCCCAATACCGCATTTACACACAAAATAACCAACCCGATCAGGGGTAAAAAGTACATTTGCCACCATGCCCCAATCACATCCACCCCGAAATATACATTATAGTGAAGAATGATAGGAAAATCAACTGGTCTGATGAAATATGCAATCGCACCCCAATTTGCAAGATTAACAAAAAACGCACAGATCATAACCCATTGAATTAGTGCGCTACGAAAAAACTCTTGTGAAAAAAAGTATTTTAGCTTTAATTTTATATTTTCAATTTTAAAAAAGTTCATGTGGTTTTTCCAAAGCCAGTGGCTCAATTGTTTTTTCGCCTTCGGTTATTTTTGCAACATCCTTATCTATTTTTCCAAGCTCTTTATATGCAGTGTTGAAACTGTTTACAGTGGTTCCAAGATTATTTCCCAATTTTTTCAAATAGTCTTCATAGGCAATAATATGTTTTCCAAGTTTCTCCACGTTGGCACGAATCTCTTTGGCATTTTCCTCAATCTGAAAAGCGCGCAGACCTTGAAGCACTGTCTGCAAATATGCCAAAAATGATGTTGGGGAAACGATGATGACTTTCTTTTCTTGAAAAGCATATTCAATCAAATCGCGCGTGTTAATTTGAGCCGCTCCAACTTTGTTTACAAGCAAATCATAATAAATTGCTTCAGAAGGAATAAACATAAAAGCAAAGTCCATTGTTCCCATTTCAGGACGAATATATTTAGCAGTTTCATCAATACGATTTTTCAAATCTTGCTTGAACAATTTTTCAAATTTTTCACGCTCAGCGCTGTCTGTGCAATTTAGAATTCTTTCATAATTTTCAAGTGAAAACTTTGAATCAATTGGCACAATCTTATCCTTCACAAAAACCACCGCATCCACAATCAAATCCTGATCAGTTTTTTCACTCTTTCCAAGCTTATATTGCATTTGATATGATTTCGGACCCAGCACATTTTTCAGTGTTTCCTCCAGGAAATATTCCCCCAGCACTCCGCGCTGCTTTGGGTTTTTCAAAATATCCTGCAAATTTTGAAGTTGCGCTGAAAAATTAACCACTTGCCTATTTGTCTCATCAAGTTTAGTCAGTTTTTCAGTAACATTACTAATAAGCTTGGCTGATTGACCCGTAATCCCCTTGACTGTCTCAATCGTGTCTCGCATATGCTCACTCGAAGAGCGCCGTGCTTCAGTCAATTTCGTGTCTATCTCAGTGCGCATTTGATGATTTTGTTCGCTCAAGTTTCGAAGGCGCTCCAAAATTGCCGTCATTTTTTCCCTTTCCTCCTTGTTATCGCTACTCGCCACAACTTTCATTTTTAAATCAAAAACAAGCCACAAAAGAGCGGCCAAGATTCCTATTATAATAATCGCGACAAAAATTGATGACATATTTGTTTTATATTTTCAAAAGTTACGCATTTCGAAACATTTCTTTTTTGGCCAATTGTCGGCGACAGCGACTCTTTGAGCTTTTGGATATTGAGTATTTATCCAAAAGCGTGCCAAATAAGAAATAGTTGAGAAAATGCGTAAGTCCTAATATTAATATTTTTTACGACCAGCAATAAATCTCTTAAGCCCAGGGATTTTGTCGATCAATTCCAGATGAGATCCTTCGATGAAGTCCAGCAAGAAACGATCAAGCATATCCAAACGATATTTGAATTCATCACTGTTCATCAGCACAAAACTCACTTCTTTTCCTATTTCAGCTTCCAAACTGCTCATAACGCTTTTCAATTTTCCGCGACTAACGTTGTTTGCCACCAAAACCATATCCACTTTGCTTTTTGGATAATTTAGAAAAATACCACTTACCAAAGCTAGTTTAACATCCCCAATATTTTTCAATCGTGACAAACTCTTGGATTCAGGCGAAGCAGTTGATTTTGCAAACAAACTCTTAAGTTCGGAATAAAAACAAAAATCTTGATCGAGTGTATAATATTTTGATCCCTTTTTTGTTTTTTCAACCAAGAATTTTATTTTTTTAAGCTCGCCTATCTCTTTTCGCACAGAAGCTGCTGCCAACATATTTTTCTTCGCAATATCAGCAACGCTGTATTCTTTTTCCGAGTTAAGCAAAAAAAATCTCAAGATTCTGGTTTTTGCTTTTGAGCCGAATAGCACTTCAAGGATTTCTGACATAAGTTTGGCAGTGATTAATAGAAATTAAGTATTTCTCCTGCTTTTAAAAGCAGCAATATTGCCATTATACAATCAATAAAATTAAAAGTAAACCTCAAATCACAGCCCTTCCCGAGCTAATTGCATTTGAATGAAAATTGCTATATTATATAGAAAGATACTTGAGGGCTTTTTATGCCACAAAAAACCAATGTCCCCAAGAAACTCAGATAAAAACAAAGATGTGATAAAAGAACTGGAAAAAACAATTTCCCCAATTTTGGTTGTCAACAATTCCTCATTAAAACCATACGTGGAATTATTTGAATACGCGCCAGAAAACATTTACCAGCAACCACTCGGCTCGCTTGTTGGCTTTTTTGAAGTCAAAGAATTCTCCGATGAGTCTGCCTATGTTGTGAATTTTCTAACTTCTGTTTTAAAAAAGGAATATTATATAAACCCAAAAAGGCCGGTCACGGAAAGTTTGGACAGCGCCCTGCACAAAGTTAACATTGCCCTTTCTGAATTAGCCAAACACGGGAATGTTGAATGGCTAGGCAAAATAAACGCCGCAATTTGCGTGCTGGAAAAAAACAATGCTCATTTCAGCGTTTCAGGCGATGCTAAAATCTTTTTATACAGAAATCAAAGTCTTTCCGAAATAAGTGAAGATCTGGCCTCAGATTCTCTTGAACCACACCCACTGAAAACATTTGTTAATGTTTCCAGCGGACGCCTTGAAAAAAATGACCGGATGTTGATAACTTCAGCGGATATTTTTCATATTTTGCCGATCATTGAAATCAAAAAGAATTTCCAGCGATTTGAAGGAGACAAATTTGTGCAATTTTTGAAAACTGCACTTTCAAACCAAATAGAAATGATCGCTTCGGTGGTTGTCGAAATGAGCGAAGTGATTCCTATCGCAGCAACCAAGGCGCTGCCTCGCAAAAAATCTTCCAAGGCAGTCAATGCTTTCAGCCAACAATCTTTTGCCAGTGCCAAAGACACTGAAACCTTGGCGCAAGAACAAGAAAATGAATTAGAAATGACAATACTGCCAGCAGATGCCGAACAAGAATATACCGATGAAAAAACTGGGCATATATACGTTCAGGGAGAAGTAAATGAAAACAATGAAAACGCCAATCCCCAAATGAATTTATATTGGGATATGATCAAAGAAAAAATCTCCCAAGGATCATATTTAACCAAAAATGAAATTCGAAAGCGTTTCTCTTTATACAAAAAACAATTAGCAAAAAAGAAGGAGCTTCGCAGAATTGAAAAAGAAAAACAACAGCTTCTTGCAGCCGAAGAGGCAAAACGTCTTGAAGAAGAAAGGGTTCTGCAAGAAATTCAGCATGAACAACAAATCGCCGAGGAGCAGCAACTTGCCAAACTTCATCTTGAGGAGGAAAACCAGCGTCAACAAGAAAATCTTGCGCAAGAAAATATTCTCGCAAAAGCGGAAGTAACCAAGAAAAAAACAGCAGCAAAAATTAAAGTTACAAATATTGACGCAGAAGAATCAGAGAGTGAACCAACCGCAGATTCGCAATTAAGCTTCAAAGAAAAACTTCGCTTAGCAAGATTGGAGCAACAAGGAAATGCTGTCATTGATCTGAAAAACAAAACTACAAAGGAAACCGAAACATTTGAAGAAGAAATTATTATTCAACCAGAGATACAATTTGAAACTGTTGAAACAATATCAAAAACAACAAAGTTCAAGGCATTGGCTTTGGAAAATATCAAAAAAATACTGCCACTATCAAAAAAATTAATTGCGCACACAAAAATCTGGCTCAGCAAAATTGGCGCAATAGCAAAAAATAGATCCCACGTCGCAAAACCAAACAAACTAGCCAACATCATAACTCCTCATTTTTCAAAGATTGGAAAACTATTCTCACATTTTTCAGGAAAACAAAAACTGTTTATTCTTTTTGCACTAGCCCTTATTTTTATCGCGCCTCTTTTCATTGTGCGTTTCTTGAACAGACCAAAAGCTCCAACAATCGTTGAACTTCAGGATGTGCCATTGACTCAAATAGGAGCATTGGCAAGTGACAAAAACATTGATTTTAACACACAAGTTCAAACAATTTTATCAAACTCAAATATCGTTACCGCTTTGATCGCAAACAACAATCCAACAGTGGTGACCAAAAACAGCGTTATTGTTTTACAAAACAATCAACCAAAAGAATTTCCGATTCCTACCGACTCCGGAGCTGCTGTTTCCGCAACATATATGAAAGATTTGTCCCTTGTTTTAATCTTCACTGATAGCAACAAGATTCTTTCCTTCAGTCCAATTTCAGAAAAGTTTGCAAGCAACAACATCGATTTATCCAACATTTCATCAGGAAGTCCAATTGGAACATACCTAACATATTTATATATGCTTGATCAAAAAAACAATCAGATTTATCGCTTCCCACGCGCAGACGGTGGATTTGGCGAGAAAACAAGTTGGCTCAAAGATTCAACATCTCTTACTAATGTTTCAGAAATAACCATCGACGACAATATTTATGCGATTTCAGATAACAAAATTTTAAAATTCTTCAAAGGCAAAGCTGTTGATTTTTCACTTGAATCATCCACCACGCCTATTAACTTTGATAAAATTTATACAACTCCGGACTTGCAAAACTTCTATGCACTAGACACACAAAACTCGCGTCTAGTTTCATATAGCAAAGACGGCAACATTATTAAACAATATCACAATGAAGCGCTCAAGGACGTGATCTCATTGACAGTAGACGAACAAAACAAACTCGCATACATCGCAACTTCAACTGGATTAATTTCACTTTCAATTCAATAGACTCTTTTCCACATTTCTTTTTCCGTAAAAAAAGAAAAAACCACCATACTCCATTTGGAATACGGTGGTTTATTTTAGACCAGGCTTCACATCAAAGAATGACGACTATTTCCTCCCTTACTTTGCGAAATGAGTTTCCAATATTTAGTTTTTCCACTCCATTTTTTATTATTGGCAAATCTTTCACAGCAAAGATTATTTCCTCTCCACTTTTGTCAATGTGCTCAATAATATAAACACCTGAGATATTGCCTCGATACGTGTATATATCATCTTTAATTTCCTTGAAAGACTCCGCCTCTCCATAAGATGTTGCACCCATGCCAAACAAAATACCAGAAATGTACACAGCTAAAAGCGTTAAACACAAAAAAACATCAACGCCACCAGGAACATCTTTCAATATAATCCCAGCTAAAAATGCAACAATAACCGACATAATAAAACTCTTAGTATTCTTTTTCATCTTTCTTCCTCCCTTTTGTTAAAGAATGTGTTGAATAATTACTAACCTATTAGTATACACCCAAATTGATAAAAAGTCAATAGCAACGCAAAAAACAGCTATTAATAGCCGTTTTTAGGTGTATGAATTTTTGAACTGAATAACTAAAAAATAATTACTGAGTGAGAATGATTTTTCTTTTTTCACTTAAAACAAGTCTCTTTGGCGTTATGTCAAAAGTTGCAATTGTTTTTCTGTGATAAAAAGAAAAAGGCATTCGAACGATTTTAAAACATTAAGATAGTAACTTACGATTAGAAAGCTGATTCCCTCATTGCGCTGCGTGCAAATTGGGCGCGCTGCATAATCTCACGGTTCACAATGGCAGCGTCGCGGCCATATTTGAGGCGTGACAGCTCTTTGAGATAATTGGCAGCTTCCTGATTACCTCTGGTTGGTGGATAAAATTTAATATTAAATGGTTTGGAAAGTTCCCCATTAACAAGCATTCTCGTGAAACCACTATAATTATCAACGTTGACCAAATCATTAGCAGTAAAAATCGGTTCGAATTGTTTTTCCAAAAACTCTGCGTCTTCCGGTCCAACTCGCAGCGCCACCATTGAACCAACATTACCAAAAACTGCCTTGGAAATTTCTTCCTTGAGTTGCCCAATAAATTGATGTGCAATAATCAGACACAAACGATATTTTCGCGCTTCAGAAAGAATTTGAGAAATTGATTCAGTTGTAACATTTTGAAATTCATCCAAATAAAGATAAAAATCGCGACGCTGATCTTCAGGCATATCGCCGCGCGCCAGCGCATTCATCAAAATTTTTCCCACAATAACCATCCCCAAAAGATGGGCATTAATTTCTCCAATCTTTCCTTTGGAAAGCTTTACCAACAAGATCTTACCAGAATCCATCACTTCACGGAAATTGATTGTACTTTTTTGCTGCGCGATGATTGGACGCATCATATCATTAGAAACAAAAGTGGTAAGTTTGGAAGTGATATATGGAACCATATTGGCAAGTGCCGCTTCCCCGCCAGCTTTCTCAGCTTCTTTGATCCAAAAATCTGAAACCACAGGATTGTTGCATTTGGACAATTTCATTTTGCGGAAATCTTCATCAGCCAAGACCTTGGAAATTTCCATAAGCGTTGAGCCTGATTCAGGATCTTCCATAATAAGGAGCATTGCATTTCGCACATATTGTTCAAACATTGGACCTCCCGTAGCTTTAAGATCATACAATTGATCAAAAATACCAATCATTTCATTAATCACAAAAGTTTTTTGCTCAGGATGACTTGGGTCATATTCCAGCATATTAAGTCCAAATGGACGCTCCATATCGGATGGATCAAACACAATCACATCTTCCGCGCGCTCTTTTGGAATGGCAGTTAAAATATCTTCAATCGCATCTCCGTGTGGATCAATAAAGCAAAATCCTTTGCCGTCGCGCGCATCTTGTTTGGCCATTTCCTGCAAGAAATTTGATTTACCAACACCAGTTTGACCGATAGTATACAAATGTCTTCTTCTGTCTCCATCGCTAAGTCTGATGTCAGTTTTTACCCCACGATAATCATTATAGCCAAGCACCAAACCTTCTTTTGGAATATTAAGTGGCGGTGGTGCAGCACCTGCCTTCAGCCATTTAATTTTTGGTGTTTCAGTGGTAGAAATTGGAAAATGAAAAACACTGGCGATTTCTTCGGTAGACAAAATAATAGAATGATCTTCGTCAAAATTTCTGAAGATATAATCAAAAGATATTTTCTTGGACTTTATTCTTTTTTGCACCACAAAATGATTGACGTCGTGATTTTCAAATTGCGCAAAAGCATTTTCCATATGCGCCAAAATTTCATCTGCCTTTTGTTGAGTCATTGCAGAGGCAAGCAAGCGAATATTAGCTTTGAATCCAGCCTTGCCAGATTTTGCTTCGATTTTCTTTACAAGCTCCTGCTCTTCAGGAGTAAGTTGCACTGATTCTTTGTGCATAATTTCCTCCTTTGGCTTGTTTTGAATCACTTGCACCATACCTTTTCCAAGATCCATTGCAATCGAACTTGAATGAGCATCTTTAAGTTGTTTTCCTTGTTGCATCTTGTGTGCGATTCCTCTTCCCAATTTTCTCCA
>Ga0209318_1001868_pt1 | contig 11686 bp, 3 predicted proteins | sample RifGroE1_FD_183999 | JGI IMG/M metagenome (GOLD analysis project Ga0209318, IMG submission 183999) | Groundwater microbial communities from Rifle, Colorado, USA - Groundwater E1 (SPAdes) (version 2) | ecosystem: Environmental > Aquatic > Deep subsurface > Groundwater | place: Rifle, Colorado...
TAATGCTGGATCAACATTATATTTTTGTGCAAGTGATAAAACAGTATCTATAATTTCAGGAGATATATTGTATTTGTCTATAGCAGAACGTGAAGTATTAGTTGTTATAGTTTTTTGTGTAGTAGTAGTATTAACATCATTAGTTAATAAATTATAAGGATTAACTGCTTTTTTATTAGCATCTGTAATACCATAGTGTAAATGTGGTGTACCTTTGGCATTACCGCTATCTCCAACATACCCTATTACTTGACCTGCTAATATTTCTTGTCCTATTCCCAATATTTTACTAGGATCAGTATTCATATGGGCATAATAATGTCTATTGCCTTGAGGATCAGATATTGTTACACCCCAACCACCTTTAGCACCTGTATTACCAGCACTTAATACTTTACCAGATGTAGTTGAATGTATTTCTGTACCTCTTTCAGCCATTATATCTATTCCTTCATGCTTACGAGCACCACCATCTCTAGGTGCTCCAAATGAATCTTTTAATTCTTTGCCAGGAATAGGATTAGGTAATTTACCATTAGAAGTAGTTGTTATTGATACTGTATTTAATCCATCTTTTTGTTTTTTTAAATAATCAATTTGTTCCTTTATTTTTAAATTCTCTTCATGTAAAGCATCTCGACGGTCTTTAGAACCTTTAATCATATTAGAAGTAGTATCTTCTAATCTATTAAGTGCGTTGTCATATTTTTTTATTTCATTTGTTACTTTTTCCCATGCTAATGTTTCGGCTGTGGAGTTTGAGTCTTTTGATATATCAATGCCAAAATTAGGATTATCCATTGAATCTATTAATTCTTGACTTAATTTCTTATAATTTTCTATTTCCTGTTTGCTTTTTTCTATCTCTGCTCTTGATCTTGACAAATCCACAACAGCTTGTTTTTCTTCTTCTGGAGTCATCTTACCAACATTTGCAGACATTTTCTTACCCATTTCTACTACTGCTGCTTCTGCATCTGCAAGATTATGAATTTGTTCTATTTCAATTCCATATGACTTTATTCTATCTAATGTTGCTTTATTAATAATTTTAGTTTTTTCTATTTGAGTTTCAATTGCAGTTTTATGTTCTAATTTTCTTTCTTTAATTAACTTTCTTAACGCTTCTGCACTAATAGTCATTTGACCATTTTCATTTTTTATTGCAGTAATTAATTTAGGATTTGTCTCTATTAGTTTTTGAACAGATTCAAAATTAATATCATTACCTTCTGTAACATCACTTAATAATTTTTGATATTCATTTATTTCATCTGAAGATTCTTTATAGTTACTTGTTAAAGATTTTATTGCAGTATCATAATCTGTAAAAGAATCTAATTTAATTTGTGGCAATGATAGAAAATCTTCTTTTAATTGTTTGAAAGTTTCACTACTTTCTAATTTTAAATCTTTAAATACTTTTTCTAAAGCAGATAAAGCAATTGCTTGTTTATTTACTAATGTTTCATAATCTTTTTCTAACATTGGTGATTCTTTATATTCTTCTAGTGCTTTATTATATTCAGCAAAAATATTAGGGACTTTCGCCTCTCCTAATTGTTCTATAAAACCTCTAATATCTTTTACTCCTGATTTATTCAATTCTTCTGAATTATTTAATATGTCACGAATAAATAATGTTAAATTAGAAGAATCTAAATCAAAATTATCAAATTCTGAATATAATGCAGATGCTCCTGTAGATAATGTTTCAAATGTTTTATTTGATTCATCTTGAAATCCTCTTAACTCTTTTCTTAATCTTACAATATTTTCATCTATATCATTATCTGAATATATTGCATTTCTAAAAATTCCTTTACTATCTCTTAATTTTATAAATGCATCCAATTCTTTTTTTGTCTTATTTATATTATCTTTACTATTATTTAAACTTTCAAAATCTGCGTCACTAGTATCAATAAATCCATCTTTTAATGCTTTCTTTTTTTCTTCTCCTTCTTTTCTTTTGGCATCTAAATATTGTTCTATTAATTTGGTATTATTTTCAATAGCCTTTCCTTCAGCATTATAACGTATTACTGCTTCTGGGTACAATTCTGATAATCTTTGTGTGGCTTCTGCTAATTTTTCTTTCTCTTCTGTTGTCTTAGCTAATCCACCTGATAAATCTTCATATGTTTTTAACAATGTTTCCGTTTCTGTTATTTCAGATTTAAGAGACTTTAATTCATCTTTTAATTTATTAAATTCTTCTCTTGCTTTTTCAGTTTTATGAAATAAATCCCATACTATTTCACTTAGTTTGGTAAGTGCGAATGAAATAGTTGTTATAATTGCTAATGGGAAGAACAATCCAGACATAAACTTTATTGTAGATGCCATTGCATAGCCTACACCTTTTATTGAAAAAGATAATCCAGTAAAAGCAATAGTAGCTAATCTACTTGAAAGAGTTGCACCATTTAATGCAGTGGAAGTCCCTTTTAACATTGCTATTAATGTTGCACCATTGGCTATTACTTTTGTTCTTAAAACATTACTAAATAAAGAAAATGAAACCATTGTTATACCTAAAGCTACTGTAGAAGCACCGAATGCTTTAATTATATAATTAATGGTATTACCTAAACCTGTCAATGCAGATATTATATTTCTAATACCATCTGAAGAAAAAGTATTGAGCCATACACCCTCAAAAACATTTTTCATTCTAGTTAGTTGTGCTTCTGTACCTTGTTGATAAAGATCAAATTTTTTATTTGCTATTCCTGCTTGGTTTAGGGATTCTTTATAGAGATCTACTGATTCGCTGTAGTTTTCGTATAAATTTAGTAGTCTTGCTTGCTGATAAGTTCCCCCCACTGTGGTTGCGATATAACCTCTTTGCCTACTATCCAACGTTTTCCATTTTTCACCAATTTCATCCATAACAGTTCCAAAATTTCTAAACTGCCCTTGATTATCCATTAATTGAACACCTATAGTTGCTAATGATTTAGCTACTTGGTTTACTTGTGTTCCATCAGTCTCATCAAAACCTTTTTCTTTTAAAGATTGCATACGTGCTACTATAGATTTTACTGAGTTACCGATAGTATATGCCGATTCTCTAGTTTTGGAAGAAATTACCGCTATCCAAGAAGCAGCTTTTTCAAATGGGATATCCGTAGATCCAATAGTACCACCCATACGTTGGAATGCCTCTCCGATTTCATCAGCCCCGGTAGCTGTGGAATCTCCAAGGAAACTAAATATATCCGCAGCGTGTTCAGCACTAACACCCATACTATTTACTGTAGCAGTTAGAATTTTAGCTGATGTATTAAAATCTAAATTTGATATTTTAGCATATTTAATTGCTGTTTCCATTCTTCTAAAGGTGTCTTCTTGACTTAAACCCTGTCTTGCAAATTCTACAGCACCTTTTGCTACTTCTTGAGTAGCAATTCCCATTTGAATACTTAAAGCATGTATTTTTTCACCTAATCCTTCAACTTGTTCTTGAGTTTTCATATAAACCATAGATAATTCTGTTAATGATTTATTGTATTCATTTACAAATTGTATTCCTTCTTTGAAAAATGCAAATGATTGATAAAATACTGTACTGGCTGCCATCCAAATTGGAAACCGCTGCATGGCGATCCTAAATAATTCCATAAAAGACTTATTTGAATTATTTAATTCTGCAGCAGCAGTTCTTGCATTTGATACAATTCTTCTATATTCAACATCTAATTCTTTCATCTTTTTCTTTAAATTATCAGTTGAAGAATCTAATTTTTTCACTCCTGATAAGTATGCATCTAATGCACCTTTATCAATATTAGAACCATATCTAGTACGTGCATTTTTAGATTCAAATTCTGCTATTTTTTTATACAATAATAATTTATGTTCTAAATCTTGTATTTCAGAATTATTTTTACCTTTATTAGATAGATTACTTATTCTATTATTAGCTAATTTCCTTGTTTGTGCATCTAATACTTCAATATTTTTTATATAATCTACTAAATTTTTTATTTCATCTTTAGTTATAAATCCTTTATAATTTTTACTAATATCAGCAATACTTTTAAAACTAGAAATTTTAAATGTTTTTAGAGCATCATTATTTTGTGATTGTTCTATATTTACTTTTTTTAAAGACTGACTTACAGAATCCCATTGAAACTTTAATTTTTCAATGTATCCTGCTTGATTTCTAATTTCTAAAGTCAATTTACCAAATTCATCAATTGAAGATTTATTAACTACATTTCCTCCAACAGATAAAGAAGATTTCATTTTTTCTATTTCTGATTTAAACATTGCCAATTCAGAAGTCATAATATTAAAATCAAATATTTTTTGTTGTTTTGTATTATTGCCAGAATTGTTAATTTTAGAAGTTTCTGCATTTAATTCTTTTTGTGCTAATTTTAATGCATCAACTAACTTCTTTCTTTCTTGTAATTCTGCTGTTGATCCACTAGGCAAAGATTTAAGTTTAATTTCTCCTAATTCTTTAAATTCTTTAGCACTCATACTTAATGTTTTATACCTAAGAATCAATTCATCCAAATCACTAATTTGTTTCTTTGTATTACCAGTATTTACATTAGCATTTTGTTCTTTATTAAATTTATTTTGTTCTTGTGTTAATAATTTAAGTAATGATGCCCTTGTTTGTAATTCTTCTGTTGTAAATTTTGAAGTATTTTGACTAGAAAATAATTTATTTGTAGCAGTAATAAATTCTCCACCTATTTTAATACCAGACTTATATTGAAGAATCAATTCATTCATTTTAACAATTTCTTGACTAATTGCTTCTTTTTTTTTATTTGAATCTTTTGCTACATTATTAGCAGTTTCTTTTGATGCCATTGTTATATTTTTAAATGCTAATACTTCTTTTCCATCTTTACCTGTAGAAATATTAACTTTAAATTTATTTGTTTCTAATAATTTTCCATTTAATTTATCTACAGAAACTTCAAATTGTCTTAATGATTTATCTGCATTGCTAAATACTTGATTAATTTTTACATTGTCACCTAAACCTTTAAAATGTTCTCTAATCCTTTCAAGACTAGTCATCATTTTAGTCATTTCTTTATTTGCTTCTGTGAAATTATCCACTTTAATTGAATCGTTGTTGGTTTTAGTATTTCTATTACTACCACTATTATTTGGACTAGGATTTTGATTATTATTCTGATTCATATTTACATGAATATTATTAAAAGCAGTTTGTATTTGTTTAGTTAAATGAGCAGTATCAATATTTAATATATTTGGTAATGATAAAATAGAATGTAATTGTTTAGTTAAATGTGCTGAATCTAAGTTTAGTTTTAATGAATTTAGTGAACTTAAATTAATATTTTTCAAATTTACATTTGCTTCAATTCTGGAAGACAATAATTTATTTATTTTATTAACTGTCTTTGATATATTAGCAGTAGTAGGCAATTTTATATTTGGTGTAATTATAAGTTTTTCGTTTATGTTTTTGATTAATGTATTTATTTCTGTAGTTAGATTAGATTTGGATTTATCTTGGAGTAAAATTTTAATTAGGATAGAGAGATCGTTATTATTTGACATATTTTAAATTACCTCCTTTTTAACAAAAAATAAAAAGGAGGTAGGAATAAACCTATCTCCTTTATTTTTTATACAATTAATAATTCTATATCTTTTAATTTGTTTTTAACTCCCTGTAAATTATATCTTAAATCTTCTGGATATAAATCAATTAATATAATTTCATTATCATTACAAATCTTAATTTTTTCTTCCATCTTAACTTTGTAAAAATCTTTCTTTGGCATACCAAAAAATTCTATTATAATATTATCATTAATTAACCAATCCATTCTTTTTAAACCACATCTTTTATCATCAATTAAATCTCTATATAAATATTCTTTAATATAATACATATTAATATCAATCATATAATTAGTAATTATTAACTCTGCTTTAGATAAACATATATCATTATTATTTGATAAATATATTTTCTTATTATAAATGCTATTACTATTTGGTTCTAATCCTACTTTAATACATGCTTCTCTATATCCACCAAAATATCTTATATATGTAACTAAACCTGGCATATCTTTATTGTCAGTAACTTCTTGCCCTAAAGGTGTTCTGCCTAATTCTTGTGCAAAATTTTTAAGAGCAATTAGTGCGTCTTGTTTGTTTTTTTCATTTTTTTGTACAAAATAATCACTAGAATAATCTTTACGTATATTTAATTTCATTGCCATATTTATTAATTGAGTAATTTCCCTACCAGGGAATAATTTAATTAAATCCTTATTATCTATACAAGCATATTTTTCTTTTAATATATTTATTTCTTGTTCATCCCATTTATTAGATTCAGATATTCCTAGTTTATATGCTTTTGTTGTAAGAGATTCATATGTACGATTAGGAAATAATATTAATAATTTTTGTGGAGATAAATTATTATAATTTTCTTTTAATAAATCAATTTCTTCATCTGTCCAATAATAATTTACTCTTTGTATATTTAATTTAGATGCTTTTTGGCATATTTCATCTTTAGTAAATGGTTTTAATAATTCAATTAATATATACCATTCTTCATAAGGGTATTTTTCTTTAAGAATTTCTATTTGTGTTTTAGTCCATCTATCATTTCTTTTATTTATTCCAAATTTATTTATTATATTACATATACTTGCTCCATCATTATAACCATATTTTTTAGCAATCTCGTTTAATTCCATATTATTTAGATAATCATTTTTAATTCCTTCATAATCTTTGTTGCAATATGTACCATTGGAATTCAAAACTCGCAATCCCATTTTATTAGCTTTATGTCTTATTACTGTTTCTGTTCTTTTAATCATTAATAATTTTTGTATTTTTTCTATTTCATTAGATGGATAGTAATCAATCAATAATTGTTCATCACATAAATACCATTCATCTTGTCCTAAAACATTAACCAATTTTAAAAAATCATTCCAAGTGCTAAAATTTCTTTGATATACGCCAACATCTGGATAACCATTTTTCTTTTTCATTTCTTTTCCTAAAGGGTATCTATCATTTTCTTTATAAAATCTCCAAAATTCACTTATTAAAAAATCATTACTATATTTAAAAACTCTCCTTAATTTTTCATGTTCTCTTTTTGTTTTAATTTGTTTTTCTGTTTTACTTCCTAATGCTGTAGCGATTTCACTATCAGTCATATTTAAATAATTTTCTTTTAAAAATTCAAATTCTTCATTTGTCCATATATTCGCTTTTATTTTAATTCCTGATTTATTTAAAATTAAAATAATATTATTCTTTTTTAAATTATATTTTATTACTAAATCATCTAATGACATACCATTTTTATAATCATTCTTAATATTATTATGTATTATATTTATATTTTCATTAAACGATTTAAAACCTAATAAATGAAATGCTTCTTTTAAAGAACCAAATTTTGTTTTATAAATTGATGCACCTAGATAATTTTTATTTTTATCTAACTTTCTTCGAGTTGGTACTTCTCCAAACTCATTATAATATCTTTTTAATTCATTAAGTAAAAATTCATCAGTATGTTCACTTTTGATATTTTGTTTACTCATAAACTAACCATCTCCTTTAATTTATTATTTTATTAATCTACTAATCAACCTTTGCTCCTCAATAATCAAATAAAAAAATAAATAGGGAAAGGGTAAGAGGAGATGTAAAACCCTTTATCAGTTAGTTGTACGGACTAACCTATCCCAAACTACAATAAATACAAATAAATACAAATAAAAAAGAATCTACATTTTTATAGATTCTTTAAAATATTTAAAATCAAAAAATCAATTCTATTTAATTGTTAATTAGTTAAAAACAAAATAGAAATATGGTAGAAGATAAAAGAGTACAAAGAGTACAAATAAATAAACAAAATATATTTTCCACCCATTTCTTCTATTAATGTTATTATACAATACGTGAAACATAATGTCAAGATAAATTATGAAAATAATTATATTTATAATCTAAGTTTATATCTATGTAATTATATCAAACTATATCCAATTATATCTAACTATTATATTTATAATCCATAAAAACAACTAAAATCCATCAAATCTCCAAATTTACGATTTTACAAACCCTTATAAATAGTACGTTTACAGCACCTCAAAAATTCAAAAATCATGACAAAATGAGGATTTTATGTTGATTTCATTTAATCAATAAATGCTTCATCTGCATCATCCGTATCTTCGCGAATTACATAAATTTTTGTAGTCTCCTGCGAAACGTGGCCTAATAATTTTCTACAAGTCTCCATATCTTTTCCAGAATGGACTACCAAATTTGTGGCTCGACTTTCGCGAAAGAGGTGCGGATGGACGCGTCTTCCGACAATTTCACTAAATAAAGTATTACACCAACGATTAAAAGTTTGAGGCGAAGTTTGATTGATTTTCTTACCATAATGACTTATGAATACATAAGGACAATCATCTTCACCACGTATTTCTAACCATTTTTTAATTGCTTCCATTGCTTCTTCATTAAATTCCAACTTTCTAATCTTGCCATTTTTTCCAGATCCTTTACACCTAGTATCATGAGTTTTATACTTTCTTACTTCTGCTTCAGTTTCATTGCCTTTATCATCTTTAATTTTAACTGTTTTAATTATTGGTTCATATGTAATTATTTCTTTTAATAATAATCTAGTTTCTTCTCTTCTACAACCTGTAACATAAGTAAATTTAACATATGCTAATTTATGCCATTCCTCACGTTTTTCTAATTCATCACAAAGCAATCTATATTCATCAGGATTTAATGGTTCTTTTTTATGAGTGAATCCAGTTACTGGAACTTTTATAGACTTATTTATGTAGTTTCTAAAGGTTGGGTACTCGTCTTCGTAAAATACCATTATGTAATTATTTAAATTGCTAACAGCAGACCTCTTCAATCTTATAGTTGATCCTGCTGCACCTTTACTTGCTACCCAATTTTGAAATCTTAAATAATCTCTACTTTTAACATCAGTTACATTTTTATCATTACAATTTTTCTTTAACCAATACGCAAATATTCTTAAAGAAGATTTATATTGTCCTTGACTTTTTGGACTTAAATGAGTAGAAGTCTCTAAGTATTCATTAATCATATTACGATTAAATTCATTGCAACTCAACCACATTTCTTCATTTACTTCAACTATTTTACCTGCTATATCTGCCATTAAGACACATCCTTATTATTTATTTTACTATATTTTTAATCTTACTTAAAATATGTTCTTCAAATTTATTATTAACTAGTTTAAAATCTTCAGGATATAAATAAATCATAGGAATATTATTTTCTTTGCATAATTTAATTTTCATTTCTTTTGTTTCATCATATTTTCTATTAGTATAAGTAGAACCAGACATGCCAAATACTTCTATGTAAAATATATCATTATCATAATTAATCTTATAATCAATTGAATGATTTTTATTATAATTAGGTATAATATTTTTATATAAATAATCTCTATCATATTTTATATTATACTTTCTTAATACTATACTTAATCTATATTCAAAACCTGATTTACAAATCTCATCATCTAACATAATAATAGAAGTTATGTATGGTAAATCTGCTTTTTCCATAGCATTTTTAAATAAACCAAAACGATTTTTATATGTACAACTTGTCGGATATCCTTCTAAAGTATTTAATAATACAGTATTCACATACCCATATTCATCATATATTTCTTTTAAAAAATTTAACATTTCTTCATCTGTATAATTGTAATATTCATTTGATTGCCTAATGTATATATCTTTATCTTTTAATATATTTGTAATAACTTTTTGTCCTACTTTATATTTTTCTGCTAATTTGGATACAGATATACCTACGTCATATAAATTAATTATATTATCAATTTCATTTTCTAATGTTTCTGAAATATTATGATAATAATTTGTATTATCTTTATATGAACAATCATATTCATATAATATTTCTCTAATATAATCTCTACTACAATCAAACATACTTGCTAACTCTTCTTGAATATGACCATTTTTATATAAATCTACTATTTCTTCTTTCATTTCACTTTTAAATTTTTTCTTTTCCTTATCCCAATTAGGATTATCTTTCCCAGATAAATTAAATTCTCTTAATACACTTCTTATTGATTCTATTGAAAGATTATATTGATTACCTAATTCTTTCTGAAATATACCACTAAGATATTTGTCCTTTATTTCTTCTTTTTCATTAGATGTTATTTCTATATATTTACGATATTTATTCTTATTATTTCTATATGTTTTAAATTGTGCCTTAATATAAGGAGGTATTAAATTATTTATAGTCTTTTGATTACAATTATATTCTTTTGTTAAGTCAACAATAGATACACCAATTTTATATTTATCAATAATATCATTGATTTGAAATTCATTAAAATCTTTACGATGATAATGTTTTGCATCTTTATATTTAATATTATTTTGCTTTAAGAAATTACTAATTGCTCCTTCATTACAATTATACTTTTTCCCAATTTCTTCAGCACTAACACCATTTAAATAACTATTAATAATAAATTTTCTATCTTCTTCAGGTAAATCCTTAATAAATATATTATTAGGATTATCTTTTGCATTTACATTATTCTTTCTTAGTAATCTTCTTATTGTTATTTCAGAACATGAATATATTTTTGAAATTTTTTCGCCAGATAATCCAGATTTATATTTATTAATAATATCTGTTTTATCTTCTTCTGAGAAAACAATTTTCTTTTTACTTAATTTCTCACCCATCAAAACATCTCCTTTAATATTTTATTTTATTTCCTTACCTATTTCTCCTTATAAAAAAGAGTGATAAAACAGTCAATAGTTAAGGATTACTACTTTCGGATGCGCTGTCCTAGACTGTTTTTATATCATTACACAAAAATAACTACCACAAATAAATGTGATAGGTATTGTTCTGTAATAAATTATGTGATTAATTATGCAATAAATAAAATAAAAAGAGAGTAGGGAATAATCCCAAACTCTCTAATCAATCAATATATAATAAAACTAAAGTTATTTACCACTTTCCAGCCATGAGGTAAATCTATGGGCAAGTACAATCATCCCAAACCTTATATCATGGATTTTATAAAACTTTCCGATTTAATCTTTACTATTTAACCTTTAAACTATAGTTAAACTTTTAATTTTGAGATTTAAGATTTTAACTTTGAGATTTAAACTTTACAGGAAGTAATATTTTTTATATTCAATTTGTATTTTAGTTTATATTATCACTATTAAATTTAAATCTTCCAGTGTATGTTTTCTTTTTATTTTTACATAAGTCTAAACATACTAAAAAGACTGATGAATTGTAGTTAAAGATTTTCAGAAAGCAATAAATAACTTAAATTATATTAGCAAACTAAATATTAATACTCTATTTCAATTTCAGTCAATGAATTTGATACTGATAAACAACTGTCAATTTCTGCATCAAATTCAGCAATTTCTTTCTCTAAACTATCAATTTTCTCCCTTACTTTTATAGGATCAACTAATTCAAAGGTATTATTAATAATAAATTGTTTCTTAACATTCTCAACTTCTTCAGTATTAATTTTACCATCTTTTGAACCATACATTCCAATCACATAATTCTCTGCTTTTTGCTG
>Ga0209318_1001870_pt1 | contig 11678 bp, 9 predicted proteins | sample RifGroE1_FD_183999 | JGI IMG/M metagenome (GOLD analysis project Ga0209318, IMG submission 183999) | Groundwater microbial communities from Rifle, Colorado, USA - Groundwater E1 (SPAdes) (version 2) | ecosystem: Environmental > Aquatic > Deep subsurface > Groundwater | place: Rifle, Colorado...
ATATGTACTGGATATGCTTCATTAATTAAATCAACATAGGAACAATATGCCTCGTAAACTAACAGACTGGATAGACTCCTACATAAAGTACACTTACAATTCCGAGCCCCCGGAGTTATTCCACATTTGGGTAGCCATCTCTACCATAGCCTCAGCCCTAGAACGTAAGTGTGTAATCAACTGGGGGGGGCCTCTTCGCTTCTATCCCAACATGTACATTGTGCTATGTGCCCCTCCTGGTAAGGCCCGTAAGGGAACAGCTATGTCTTATGGGGAAAGCTTCCTCTCCAGAATAGGAGTGAAGCTCGCAGCGGAGTCCTCATCTCGTGAGGCTCTAGTCCGCTTCATCATGGATTCCTTCGACGCTACAATCAACGAAGAAACTGGTGACATCTATCATCACTCCTCAGTTACTATCTACTCCCCTGAACTAACCGTGCTTCTAGGCTACAAGCAACAACAACTCATGATGGATCTAACAGATTGGTTCGACTGTGGGAGGGGGCCTGAGGGCCGATGGACTTACCGCACCAAGCATCAAGGGGTAGATGAAATCATCGGGATATGGGTGAACTTACTCGGCGCCACTACCCCCGACCTCCTCCGGTCCACCCTCTCACTTGATGCCTTCGGAGGGGGTCTCACCTCTCGCATGATCTTTGTGTTTGAAGAGGATAAACGTAAATCCTGTCCCGCGCCATTCTTAAGCAAGGAGGAGCAACGTATAGGAGAGGATCTCTACTACGACCTGGAGCAAATTCGTATCTTAAAAGGATCATTCAAACCCGACTCCCAGTTCATAGATAGGTGGGTCGAGTGGTATATGTCTCAGGACCGGGCCAAAATCTTTGACGATCCCCACCTTGCCCCCTACTGTGAACGTCGCCCAGTTCATATAATGAAGCTAAGCATGATCCTCTCCGCAGCTCGCGGAGATAGTATGATCCTAACAGTGGATGACATAAACAGGGCAATAGGTCTACTGGAGCGCACCGAACTGAAAATGCCCAAGACATTCTCCGGTATCGGTAAGTCCCCACATGCTGAAGTTCTGAGCAAAGTAATGGCTGAAATCGGCATGGCTGGAACCATCACTAAGTCTGCCCTCATGAGGAAGTTTTACCAAGATGCAGATGACCGAGTGATGGAAATTATCATCGAGACCCTGCGCAGTATGGGATTTCTAGATAGGAAGGAAAGTGGAGAAGACACCATCTTAGTTTATCGTCGTAAGAAGGAGGTGATTGTATGAATAATCACACCCTCCCCGACATCATCCATATTATTCTCTGTAGAGACCACCATGTCTATGACATGCTTAAACTCTCTCCACGTTTACCCAATCACTGTTACTACTACCTGGAACACGATATTGCTGGGGGGGATTCTATGCCTGATCACTTAAGGTGGCAAGGGATAGTTGAGAAACTAAAAGATTCTCTCCATCTTGCTACTGACTCCGAGGCTATAGAGTTCATAAGGAAGGCCATCACCATCTCACAAGAACTTAGGGAACTTGTAGATGGTAATGACTATAGGTTGGAATTTATAAAGGGGTTGATAAAGTTGTAAGCAAGTCTTTAAATTATTGCTGGATTTTAAATGTGGTGATTAATGTATGGTGTTGTTTGATATGTTATGATATATTTGTATTATATGTAATAACAAATACCACAAATATCAATCACAACCAAACAACCAACCATGGAGTCTTATATGATCTATCTAGTCGATGGAGTGATTGCAATGCAAAACATAAACCCTCTTGAGTGGATATGGGAACCGTTAATCCCGCGTAACTGTGTATCAATCTTAGCATCTCGTGGAGGTGTCGGTAAGAGTGGATTCGCACTTTGGCTAGCTAACCTACTTGCAGGAGAGGGTAAACGTATTCTTTATGTAGATGCTGAACGCTGCGGTTGTCATATTAAACAGCGAACTGAAGATTGGACATTAGATAATCTATCTAAAATAATTTTCACTGTTGAAAATTTAGAAGATGGCTCGTCTCAAACAGCAGCGCCCTCCACATTAGTAGAACTTCATCAAATTGTTAAAGACTGCTTGCCTGATTTAGTTATCTTAGACTCCCTTACAGTTTTTGCTAGGTCGCTAGACACTAACCGTCGTGACCATATGGCACAGTACCTAGAAGAACTTACTAAAATCTGTATCGAATGCAATTCAGGAATACTACTCTTAGCACATACAAAGAAAAAACAGCAGGGAGAAGATACTCTTACATTAGATTCTGTAGCTGGCAGTGGAGCTATTACAGACCTAGCTCGTTCGGTAATGTTAATGGATTTCGCATCTGATGCAGATGGAAGAATAATTACTCAACTTAAATTTAATCTAACTGCTAAGTCTAAACCTCTTATGTTCAAAATTACTAACACTGGCATTCATGATGTGAAGTTTCAAGATGCTAGAGAGGGTAATACTGGAACCAAAGCAGACCGATTTAGACTACTTGCTACTAAATGTTTATCGGAGGGGATGTCTAAGAAAGATGCTAGACAAATATTAAAAGAGGATGGAGCGTCTCCAGCAGAATATGGAAGAGCGTTAGACTGGGCCTCCTCACAATTACACATAGAATGGATGGGAGAACTATAAGAAATGAGAGATTGGATTCCTACATTTCAAAATTCAATATAGGAATCCACCTTCTACTCCCCAAATCCCCCTAACCCCTCCAACCCTCCCATCCCGCTAAACCCCGGAGGCTCGCCACCCTTACGAGCCTCTTCTATATAAATCCCCAGAATGATCTCATAAGGATTTCCCCCTTGACTAGCAGTCCTAAGACTCTTCTTAATCTGCCGGGTCATAGGTATCCCATAATACATTCCGAGCATCTCCCCTATAAAAAGCGCAGTATTAAACTTCTGCTTATCACTCATCCTTTCCCAATCCAGCGCTTTGACCGCCTCAGTCACCCCCTTAGGAATATCACTAGCTAACTCCCCTACTGGCCCCATCAAACTGGAGCCATACTTAGCACTCCCACCCAGCAGGGGAATCATCTCAGCAAACTCCATCGCCACTTTAGCCATCGCTACTTTCCTATCATCTGTCTCATCCATAGACTCGTTGTAGGCCTGGATAGGAGAGGGATTAGGAGCATCCATTCCCGCAAACTGGAATGCTTGATTAATCAACGATGCCCCCACTATATACTTAATCACCCTCTTCACCTGCTCACTCTTCTTAATATCCGGATTCTTAATCCCCAAGATATCTCGCGCAAGAAAGTTAAAATCAGCTATGGCATATGTCTGTAGCATCGTCAGCCATTTGAGAGCCCGGGTAGTCTGGATAGATGCAACCGCCCCTCTAATCCCCATACCCTGAGTCTTTACTACCAGATCATCAGCCCAGACAATTGCTTCCTCCTCCCCTAACTTAAGCACCCTCTTGGCATGAGAGTACCCAGCATTCCACGAGGCTTCTGCAATAAGCATATCCACTATATTCATCGGAGCAGAGGTAATCTGTATCGCCAGCTTCTTCCCCCCTTTAATCGTCCCCAACTGAATCGCCTCTACAAACTCACTCATGAGAAGCTCTGCCCTACGAATGCCTAGTACCTTAGACTTCTTCTGCGCAGTAGTCTCTCCCCACCTAATCGGCTTCTCCACCATTAACTTACTAATTCCGTATATAAAATCCGGGATAGAAGTCATAGCAAAAGTCCCCTTAAGTGCAGTCGGCTGCTTAAGCACCGTACCTACATTCCCAAAGATCATAGCCGCAACTAAGTTCCTATTAGCATCACTAAATGTCCTAGCAATGAACGGGTGTTTTTGCTGGGTAACATTAGTAACTGTGTCTATACCTAAAATCTCATCAGACCAGTTAATAAGTAACTTAGCCAATCCTGGATTTGTATCTACCAATCTCTTAGCACTCTTAGGACTCTTCATTCCCCTAGGCTTGATCCTCTCCCCTGCTAACCCCTTAGCCAGTGCTGCTACTGGTGCTATATGAATCTCTTTCATGGCATACGATAGGTACTGCTCATAGGCATTAAATACATCTAACTCAATAGGAATCTGACTCTTACCCCTGGGCTTCTCAAACGGAAAGAATGTCCCTTTGAATCTAGCAGAGTTCGCTTGAATCCTGCTAAGTGGGGTGGCCACTAAGCTATCCAATATTCCTGCATTCCTCAGAGCATTCTGCTGCCTAATAAACGGGAAATAATTCTCCAGTTTGGGAATAGGTGCTAAACCAATCTTGGACCGAACATAGTTAATCCTATCCAGCAACTCCCCAAACTTCTTATTCATCTCCATACGCACGGCCAGTTGCTTAGCATTCATAAGTGGGATCTCAGTAATCCCATCCGCACGCAGTGCCTCAACTCCACCCTTCTGGTCTGCGGCCCATGCTATAGCAAGCCCTTCTCGTTCCCCCTTACTAAGTGTTCCTCTCAACTTCTTAGCCTCAACAATCCTACTCTTCCTTTCCTTCTCACTATCACTAAGCTTCTCAATCCACTTATCCCAAAACAACTTCTTAATTGTCTTATTATACCTTTCAAACCCATAAAGCCTAGTCTCTGTAGCGTCCATAAATCTACCTGAAAGTTTCCCCAGATCCCAATCCCTCTTAGGTGCCTTAAACACAGCATCAAAATACTCATCCGTTATAGGAATATGAGTTCTAATTGTCCCATTCTTCAACTTCCTCACTCTTTGATGCATAACTGTAGCAGGTTCAGGATTCACTAGACCCTCAGTAATAGGGTCCAACTCCCTCAACTTCTGCTCATCTTGGGGCAACCTAGCAAGAGCCGCTTTAAACGCCTCAACAGATTCGGGCTTCATTCCTAACCCACTCAAGAAATCATCCGCAGTCTTCCCCAACTCCTTCATCAACCTAAGTACTTCTTTCCTCTTCTCGATCGCATTACGAAGGGCAGTAATATCTACACTTCCCCTCTCATTATTAATTATATCTACCAGATCCCGGAGCCCCCCCGAAGATATATCATATCCACTATCCGGCCCATCATAACTTCTATCCAGACTCCTAACCTCCTCTACATCCTCAAGTGAAGTCTCCCATCCGTAATCATCCAAATCCTCAAACTTCGGCTCTATGATCCACTGGTCACTCAACCCATCATGCTTAACCCTCTCCGGTTCCACCCCACTAGCCTCAGCATAAGCACGAGCCTCTGCTTCAGTCTTAAAGATTGCGAAGTCTGGATTGACTGGGGCTAAGTCAGATGGTTCAACTGGAGTAGGTTTTGCTTCGTTAATTTTTTCAACATAGCGTTTCTTCCATCTCTCCAACCCTGCCAGAATCTCAGGCCTAACTTCTTTAGCCTTAACTGGATCAACTTCAGGAACCTGCTCCTCTAACAACTTCTTCAGTCCTAGCTCTTCAACTTTAAGCTCACTCTCTGTAGGCTCATACTCATCATCTTCAAACTTGAATCTCTCCTCCTCAACCTTAGGCGCAGCTCCACGCTTCCTAGGCATCTCACTCTTAACCACTGTCCTATAATACTTATCTCCCACTTTAGCCACCCCAAACTCAGGTGCCTCAGGAACCTCAGCCTCAAGCAGGGCCTGCTCCTTGGGAATGTCCACTCCTACATCAAACTTACTTTTGAGTTCCTCTAGTGTAGAGAATTCAGGAATTACTATCTCTGGCTTAGTGGTCTCAACTATTGGGACTACTGGAACAGTTGGCTCTTCAACTTTCTTACTAAACACCTCCTCAGCTTTCTTCACTTCTGCCTCAATCGTAGCAGGCTCCAGATCCCTCACACTTCTAGTCGCCCCCTTAGCTGGCCCCTCTTGAATCGTAATAGACTCCAGCTTCATCTCCCCCAACTGATGCGCTCCGTCATACTTAACCTTAATCCCACCTACATCAAGGATATCTCCTGGGGTATGCGTAATAGTTTCAGCAACAGGAGTACTCTCAAACCCTGTATCTCCTTCCACCTCAGGAATATTTGGCTTACCCTTTAAGTCCATCACTTTGATTGCATCAGTAGGAACTTCTGAGACAGGAGGCACAATAGGCACAGTCCCCTTACTCTCCCCTCTCTTAGCAAGCACCTCCGCTACAAACTTCCTAGTCCCTTTCTTCGGATCTTTCCCAAATATACTCAGAGCTTCAGGAGTAATCTCCTCTGTATGCTGAAGTGCCTTCTCCAATGCAAGTGTATAAGCCCTCTTCCCATACCCCTGCTTCTTCCCACCTTCTACATTCAACGCATCTACAATATCCTGATTCCCCTTAAACGTGGCCTCTCCAACGGGGGCTGGTGGCGGAGTAGACTCCTCGCGTAGCACCTTAAGTACTTCATCAAACTCATCCACCTTAGCATCAGGAGCCTCTTGTTTAATCCTCTCCCTTACCTGCTTAGTCTCATCAGATGTAAGAGCCTTCCCTTTGCCAAGTTTCTTAGCAACGTGAGGCAGGCCTAGGAGAGCAGAGTTGAATACGTATTGGGCTGCTTTAACCCTGTTCTCAATTTCTGCGCCAACTGGAGATTCAGATATATCTGCAAAGGGACTCTTACCTGATTTCAATCTCTCTATAGCATGTTTAACGGCTTTATCTACTATAACTTTAGTAGGCTTTCCACCATTTATTAAATAGTCAATCTCATCTTTATTAAGTGTGGGTACAATAGATGGAATCTCAGTCTCTTTACCATCTAAATTAACACCTATACTTAATTCAGTTACAACTTTATCCTCAGGGGTTTTTAACTCCCCGAGAAATCCTGGACCTTTATCAGTGCCATCTACTCGAGTACCATAGGAAGGTTTAGACAACGTTCTTACGGCCCTATCTATACTTCCCATAGCAGTGCCAAACAACACCTCGATAGGCTTGAGAAGGAGTTGCCCAGTACTAGTGACAGGAGTATATCCCCCACCTTCACCAAACTTCTCAGCTTGACGCTGCGCCTCGGCCAAGCCCCTAGTGAGGCTCCCACCTTCTCCACTCCCCGGGAGGCCTTCCAATACTTTCGGTGCCCCAGTCGCTTGCCCACCTATGAATGTGCCTATTCCTGAGGCCAGTCCTACTACTGCCTCGGGGACCCCATACAGTACATCCTGAATGTCTCCAAGCACCCCACTGGCTTTGGGTAGCCCAAGGGGTAACTTATCTGATTTAGGCACTGGAGCACTAGACTCCATGAAGGAAGGGACCACTATATCCTTCACCGTATTCAACACCCCACTCTTCCCATACTGCTGGTCATAGGCCTTCTGGGCAAGTGCCTTCATAGTGGAATCTGGCATCTCATCTATTGCCCGTTGTCCCTCTTCAGGACTATTAAACTCCCCCTTAACAGGTGAATCTAAAGTCGGCTCATCTTCGAATACATATCTTGAGGAGGGGGTAGCAGGAGTAGGAGTCTCATATACAAAGGGCATCACTTTACCTCAATCCATTCAGTGCCATTAGATTTGTAACGTTTACCGGTAACTGTATCTCTGAGTATACCCTTCCCTAAACCTTCAGCAGGAGGGGGTAACTCATTCATTGCGTCAGCGGGAGCAGATCCTCCAACCTTAGGCGTAACCACTAACTTAGGTGGCACCTCTGAAGTCAACGGACTTCTCCAATTCCAAGGAGTCCCTTCTACAATCTCATAGTTATTATTCGGATCCTGAGCATTCAAGAAATCTATCTGACTCTTGAATATGGGCAGGTCCTCTGGCTTATAACTCTTATGTTTCCCCGCAGAGATAGCCTCAAGGTCAGTCCTCATCTTAGCAATCCCCGCATCAACATTGATCGCTTGCATAGGAGTCAACTCTTGGTTACGAGTAACCACTGCTGTCCATCCAGGAGGTGGAGAGTCACCTTCCTTAAATGCCTGAATCTGTCCAGTAGGACTTTGCCAGTACTTATAGTCCTTATCAGTTAGCCCTAACTCTTCCCTTCCTACCACTGCCCCAGTATAGTCCATCTTATCTCTATACCGTTTCCCATCTTTCTCATATGGGGTAGAATAAGACACCTTCTTCTTCTCCTCCCCTTCCTTCCTCCTCCTCTCAGCCTCCGCCTGCTGAGCCTTAAGAATATCCAACTCACGCGTAGCCAGATTACTTGCATCCCTCCCAGTCATATCCCTCAGATTCAACGCTCCTGAAAGTATAACTTTCAAATCCTCAGGTGTCAACCCTCTTAGATCTATTCCAGACCCAAGAGAGTCTTGAAGAAAGGGTTAGCTCCAGGGCTACCTCCACTTTGCGGAGGCGCAGGTTGTGCTTCAGGTGGGACACTTGGCCCATAGGTAGAAAGATTCTTCGCTGACGGCGAAGTTACCTTCATCGTAGTACCATCAGCTGTCTGACTCCAATCCACCTTATCCGGCCCGGGAGTTCCAATGGGAGTAGGGGTAATCAACTTCTGCCACTCAGCCATCATGTCTACTCCACTATTAGTACTAGCAGAGTCTGAAGGGGGTGTAGTAGTACCCGAGGTATTAGGAGACGCAGTAGGCTGCCCACCCCCCTGAGCCAAAATCTGCCTCATCATATCCCCTACTGCTTTCTGATTCTGAATCCTATTAATCAGCCCAGAAGGATTCAATGCCTCTGACATTGGCTCACCTGCGCCAATACTCTGACCCATGTCTCCAATAGCCATAAGCATATTCGGGTCTTGAAGTAACTTAGTAAAATCAATTCCTGCTACCATAAGAGTCTCCTTATCTTAAGATGCTAAAAGTCCACCTATTCCACCTATTACTGTGCCACCAGCTGTCGCATAGGGATTACCCCCACTAATAGCCGCACCAGTGGCGGCCCCACTCAATGCCCCACCCAGAACTGAGGCCCCAGTAGAGGGCATCCTCTCTTTACTAACAGCTGCACCAGAGATACTTGATAACATATTAGCACCGTGCTGAAATAGTTCAATGCCCCAAGTTATATTCTTATCATCTATATCCAACTGCTCTTTAAGTTCCTCCTTCTTGAGAATAGCCTTCATCCTCCGAGCCTCAATTCCCACCTTAGTAACTGTATCTCGATATGTTAACTTGGCAATAGCCAGTTGAATTTGATCTCTAACTCCCGAAACTATCAACCCATGATTCTCGAGTCTAAGCTTAGCTCCAAAGTCTGCAACCTCCCTCGTATTGAATGCCTCTATCACAGCCTGCCCTACTACAAATGAAGAAGAAACTACTGCATTAATGTCCCTCATCCCCACTTGAAATCTAGGAAGCACATCACTATTCAACCTATCATCTAACGCATCCCCATGTGCAGTCATAGCAGCGTCAATAAGTGTAGCATCTAATGACCCACTTGCAATAGTCACTAGATCATCATAACTTGTGGCCTCAAGAGAAGCTACCTTTCCTTCAAGAGTAGTAACTAGCGCCAAGAATGCAGTAATGTCAGCATCTGGATCAAACGCTGATTCTCCCGAATAAGGTGAGTTCGTAACTGCATCCTCTATCTTCTGCATCAAACAGGTGGAGGCTGTAAAGTGGACGTATGAGGTAGAAGTATAATCTCCCCCATCCATCATATTCTCATGCTGCACCTTCATGTACTGGGGATAGTCTACTACACCCGATGACCCTCCTCCCCCACTTCCCCCCTTCCAGCAAGTAGCAAGAATCTCAACTTTAGCAAGGCGCATTATACTCATGGTGATCTCCTATGTTAATTAATTCAACACAGTTAAATTGGGAATGATACAAAGGTATACTTAGTATCCGCCCCTATTGAGGCCGCATACTTAATTATTGACTTAACATCTGTGTACCCAATCATCCTGTGGCATCCTTGAGACTTGGCATACTTGAGAAGAGTCTCTCCTCCAGCTGTCCAACTCTCCAACTTCCCATCACCATATCCATACACGCAGTAAATAAGCAAGGACCTAGTCCCACTAATCCCATCGAATAAGATCGTAGTAAGTACCATCCCCGTGAGCACCGTCCCGCTTTCTCGCTTCTCCGCACTCACCCATACTGTAATCTCTCCGGTCATCACCGCAGTGAGAATGTTACTCATCCTATCACTTTGCATTCCAACTGTAGGGGGAAGGGAGGCTTCTATAGCAACTCTCACATCTCCCCAATGTTTAGCAGCCTGTTCAGGCAGTAGCTTTATAAGCATCAGTTCCCCTCACAAATCTCTTATCGTCGAACTTAACTCTAGCTTTCACATATTTGATCTCAAGTCCTAGATAAGAGGCACAGTTAATTTTGATCTTAAAATCCACTCCTTTACACGGTATAGTAACTACCCCCTGAGGATTAGCATCTACCCACCCCGTATCTTCAAAAGCTGCTTCATTACTGTATCTATAAGAAATAGCCACTTGGAGTCCAGATGGACACACCCCACCTACCTCCACTGTATCTATAGTCTTCATTCCTCTAGTCCCAAAGTCTATAACATCTGAGGTAAGGTGGCCACTGTTATCCCCACTATCCACCACCACACCTCTAAGAACCCCTGCCATAACTCCAAGAGTAGTGGGTAGGATGGACACCTGCCCTAATCCATACTTAGTATAAACATACCCCACTTCCCCATTCGTAATATATATCTCATCCATAGTGGGATTGTGGGATACTATAATCTCATCACCTAACATAGGTGAGAAATACTCCTGATACTCAGGCTCCGACATCTTCAGGTCCTTAGTCAGAACCCTAAAGTTTCCGGCTGTATCTACGAGGCCATGAAAGTTAACTCCCCCACCGACAGCTCCCCTACTTGCAATTCCAAAGTCAAAGGTCTCTATTATTCCAGGAGCTACACCTTCAAACTTAATGATTGCAATGCCACTTGCTCCATATACTACCACAACCCCGGGATTCCCCAACTTCATAACATGGTAGATTTCCCCATACCAAGGCATGGGTCTATAGCCTGAGACATTTCCCTGATCCAGCCTAAAGGATGCAGCACCAATCTTACCCCAGAGTAGATAGTTAGAATCTACTTCACTTGCATCTGGATGAACAGTCTTAGGGTCTCCTGCTATAGCCTCTCGCCCACTCCCCACTAGTTGCCCATTATAATTGCATACCGTACCAAGAGTGGGTACTGTTGCTACATCATTATACTCCCAAATTCCAACAGCGGGATCATAGTTAATTGTCACTCCTCCATTCGTCAACACTACATAATCATGAAAATCGGCCATTCTCCATATCCCTTGAGGAGCAGTGGGAAAGGAGTTATAATACACGGAAAGGTCTAGCTGAAGAGTAACAGTATAATCACCATTGATAGTATACACCTTATCTCTTGTACAGCAAACCCAATGCTTGAAGCCAAAGAAAATCTGAGGGAATGGATAGTCAGCACTAATTCCTACCAAGGACTCTGCTATAACAGGCGCCGGAACCAGACCCTGAACTCGGGGAATTACATTGAAACATTCAGTAAGAGCCTCACTATTAAATGGCCCATCTGAATGTTTCCTCAACCCCTGAGTAATCTTGGTAAGTGTAATCCCTTGCTCTTTCACTCTCACCCCTCCATCTGATCAACATCAGCACACTCTTGTGCTACACCATCCATATCTATACCAATCACCTCGGAGGTAATTGCATCTTCCCAATCCAACCTTCCCTCTCTATTCCTATGCACGATCTCTAACTGCCTCATAGTGGCCATAATGAGAATATTAGGATGCTGCTCAGACCAGAATGA
>Ga0209318_1001871_pt1 | contig 11668 bp, 15 predicted proteins | sample RifGroE1_FD_183999 | JGI IMG/M metagenome (GOLD analysis project Ga0209318, IMG submission 183999) | Groundwater microbial communities from Rifle, Colorado, USA - Groundwater E1 (SPAdes) (version 2) | ecosystem: Environmental > Aquatic > Deep subsurface > Groundwater | place: Rifle, Colorado...
TACCGAAGGGCTGGAAAGCATGGGCTACGCGTGGATACAACGATCGTATTGACAGCACAGAGCGCGAGTATCAAATGGCAGTAGAACGTGCAGGCACGACCTCGATATTATTTGTGGTGTACGGCGGCGGCAAGAAGGTACAGGAACTATGCCAGTCGAAAGGCTGGATGTGGTTTGCCGAACAACAAAAAGACGCTAAAGGAGTTGACAATGGCTAAAGGCAGTGGCAGCGGTGGACGTGGTAGTGGTGTTTTGCGCGGTGCAGGATCTGACGCGCGGGCGACTTTAACTAGACTATCCAACAGGCTGGCGGCTGGCGGATTCAAGCGCGGCGAGCGGCGGCTATTACAACGGCGTATTGAAATTGTATCCCGTGAAATCATGGGCGGGTAACCAGTTCAACAGGCGATAACAGGCGATGGCTAGACCGGGAACATTTACCAAAGGCGATCCAAGGATAAACCGAAAGGGGAAACCTCGTTCCTTTGACGCGCTTCGAGAGCTTGCGCAGCAAATCGCTCATGAGGAAGCGAAGTCGGGTAATGCGCCGGTTGTTATCGACGGACACAAGGCAACCGTGGCGGAGATGATTATGCGCCAGTGGGCAAGCAGCAAGAATCCGATACTCCAGCGCGCGTTTATTGAAATCGCGTTCGGCAAAGTGCCGGATAAGACAGAACTGACCGGCAAAGACGGCGGCAAGATTGAACAGGAGATCACATTCACGGATGAATCAGTCCTACGCAAGCTACTTCCAGAGCTTGCCAGTGACGGAACGACAAGCGCGGCTATCGAACCTGAATAAAGCCGAATTAGAACGCTTGCGCTACGCCTGGACGTTCTGGCGAAGGCCAAACCAAACCATGCCTACGGGTTCATGGCGTAATTGGCTAATACTTGCAGGGCGTGGTTTTGGCAAGACGCGCACGGGCGCTGAAACAGTGCGTGAATGGGTCAAGAAATACCGCTATGTGAACCTGTTGGGTGCAACCGCTGACGACGCGCGTGACATTATGATCGAGGGTGAAAGCGGCATACTTGCTATTTGTCCGAAAGACGAAAGGCCGCAGTACATCAAGAACGCCGCAAAGCTGGCATGGCCTAATGGCGCAAGCAGCCTGATATTTACAGCCGATGCGCCGGAACGATTGCGCGGCAAGCAGCACGAAAAGCTATGGGAGGATGAATTAGCGGCATGGCGTTATCCAGAGGCACACACACAGGCGATGCTAGGTATGCGCCTGGGCGACAATCCGCAAACAGTTATCACAACCACGCCAAAGCCGACTAAGGAAATCAAAGAACTGATTACTGATCCGGCTACGGTTGTAACGCGCGGCAGCACCTACGACAATCGCGCTAACCTGGCGGAGGCGTTTTTCGCAGAGGTAATCAAACGGTACGAGGGAACGCGATTAGGGCGGCAGGAACTAAACGCCGAAATTCTAGAGGACATCGAAGGCGCACTATGGACATGGAAACTAATTGACCAGGCGCGCATACAAAAGCACGATGATTTGTCGAGAGTTGTTATAGCGATTGACCCGGCGGTAAGCGCCAACCCAAAAAGCGATGAAACCGGCATTGTTGGCTGTGGTGTGGATAGCAACGAGCAAGGGTACGTATTAGCCGACGCTTCAGGGATTTACTCGCCGCTGGAATGGGCAAGAAAAGCAATCGCGCATTATGAAACATTGAAGGCTGACGCGATTATCGCAGAGGTGAACAATGGCGGCGATTTGGTAGAGGCCAACCTGAAAGCGGCTGGATTCAAGGGGCGGGTTATCAAGGTAAACGCCTCGCGCGGCAAGACAACCAGAGCCGAACCAATCGCCGCATTTTACGAGCAGTCGCGCATCCATCACGTCGGTTCTTTTCCAGACCTTGAATCACAAATGACAACCTGGTCGCCAATGACAGATGATAGTCCTGACCGGGTAGATGCGTTGGTGTGGGGAATGACGGCGTTATTACTAGGCGCGGGCGTAACCGAAGTTGTATCAGATCCTTTCGCGGGGTGGTAATGGGAATATTAGACTGGCTTTATAACGGAGTGGCAGGGGCGCTGGCTTCACGTCTGATTGGCAGCGCTGGCAGCAGCATTGCCAAGACACGGGATTACGTGCGCGGCAAGCAGTCCAAGCAATTAAAGGTTCGTGAAAATCAATTTGACGACAATATCGTTCTAAACTTCGTTGGCTTGATTGCTGACCGGATTGTATCGCAGACGGTTGGTCGCGGCTTCGAACTCGACTTTGAGGGCAAAACAGAAACGGAATCCGAGAAATGGATTAAGTCGCTGCTTGACGCCAACCATCAGGAAACATTGTTCCATCGCGGCGCAAAATTTGCGGTTGAAGCCGGAACCGGATTTATGTTCTTGCAGCCTGACGGCATGACCGGAAACGACAGCGAATCGTACCCGCGCCTGACGCTACTCGAACCCGCCTTTGTGACTATCAACACCGAGCCAGAGGACTTTGAGCAGATTACAGGCTATACCATTCAATACAAGCTGATACGCAATGGCAAGGAAGTTGCGCGCAAACGCGAGATTACCAAAGTCGCTGCGATTCAGGGCGCTGACGAACCAGACAAGATTAGCTGGTTGATTAGTGACTTCGAAATGACAGGCGGCAGCAACGTATGGACGCCGGTTGGTCAAGTCGATTGGCCTCATTATTTCCCGCCGGTCATTCACTGGCAGAACCTGCCAAGTCTTGACAAAGCCGAGGGCGAGCCGGACATTACCGATGATCTGTTAGCAACGCAAGACCGCGTGAACTTCGTAGCCTCCAACGCGTCAAAGATCATCCGGTTCTATGCGCATCCCCAGCGGTTTAGCCGCTTGCTGGGCATGGACAGCAAGGTCAAGCTGGCACCCGATGAAATGCCGAACTTCACAGATTCCAACGGCGGGTTATTCCAATTGGAGCCAATGGGCGACATGGCCGGCATTCTGTCCTACTTGCGATTATTGCGCCAGGCTATGTTTGACCGCGCGCGGGTAATTGACATTGACAGCATGCAGGACAAAGTCGGCAGTCTGACGAACTTCGGCCTGAAAGTTTTATATCAGGACAATATCAACCTGATTAACACGCACCGCGAGTTACTTGGGGACGCGATTGAGGAACTGGTACAGCGGCTGCTTATTCTTGGCGGCAAAGAAGTCGTCCCTTGCAAAGTCGTGTGGCCTGATTGGATGCCAGTCAACGAAACAGAAAAAATTGCGGCGGTGGTACAAGACATCAACGCCGGACTATTGAGCAAGCAGACCGCCGCCGGTATGCGCGGCTACGATTGGGAAAACGAACAGAAGCGGCTGGCGGATGAAAAAGCAGGCGAAGGCGACATCGGCACGACCATTCTTAACGCGTTCAATCAGGGGCAGTAATGACCGATACCGTAATCGAACTCGCCGAGAAATTCAAAGCTGCACTTGCCAAGAAAGACCTGGCAGCGGAGCGGCGTTTGATTACGGCGTATAAGGGTATGTGGGCGACTATCAAGGAAAAGGTCGACGCGCTGATATTAGAGATTAGCGTCACCGAAGAAATAACCATCGCGCAGGTACGCAAACTGAAACGCTACGGCGCGCTCTTGGAGGACATCCAGACTGAATTGACGCGGTACGGCGCATACTCGCAGGTCGAAATGAGCACCGCTGCGCGTGAGGCAATCCAGCTGGGCGAAGGCAACGCGCGCATTCTGACCGCAGCGCAATTAGGGGACGTCGCGCTGGCAACCAGATTGAACCGCATCAATCCACTGGCAATTGAGAAGCTACTTGGCTTCCTGTCACCGGACGGAGAACTTTACAAACGATTAAATAAGCTACCCGGATATACTGCGCAGCAGGTAGCCGATGCAATTATCAATGGCGTCGGACTAGGACGCGGCCCCGAAGCCATTGCGCGAGCGATAACCAAAGCGTTTGGCATGGGACTGACTGACAGCCTGCGTATGATGCGAACCGTGCAATTGTGGAGCTACCGCGAGGCGAGCAGGGCAAGCTATCTCGCAAATGATGATGTAGTGAAGGGTTGGATATGGTACGCAGATACAGCCAACGCTTGCCCGGCATGTATGGCAATGCACGGCACAGAGCATCCAAACACTGAATCGCTTAACGATCATTTTAATGGGGGTTGTGCACAAATTCCATTAACAATTGGTTCTACGAATGACATACCGTCTGGCGAGTCGCAATTCCGCAACCTGCCAGAAGCCGAACAGAAGCAGCGCATGGGCGCCGACAAGTGGCAGGCGTGGCAGGATGGCGCATTTAATTTTAGCGAGCTGGCAACAGAACACACGGACGGGGTTTACGGCGAGATGAAAACTACTACTCCGCTGTGGGAATTATTAGGCGCAGAGCCGCCGGTGAGGAAATAGGCATGACCGACGAGGAATTTTTAGACGAGGTTCGCCGCGCTTTGATTGCTATTCTCAAGGCCATACTCAAACGTTTCGGATATGATATACTGAAAACGATAAAGTAATTTTTATGCCCGCGTCCTCGTGACTCCGGCACAATGTAACATAGTACCGCCGCACCTGCGCCCGTACTCAACCCGAAATGGATATGAGTACGGGCGTTTTTTATTCAGCATATATCAACAGGAGAAAAGCCGAGATGGCAGAACAAAACGAGGTCGAGACGACCAACACCGCTACCGACGTGGTAGTGGAAACTCCCGAAAAGACAACCGCCGAGACGGTGGCTGTTTCTAAGGCCGAATTTGACAAGATGCAGGCCGCGCTGAAGGAAGCCAACAAAGAGGCTGCCAGCCGCCGCAAACGCTTAGAGGAATTGGAAGCGCAGGAAGCCCAACGGAAAGAGGCCGCGATGACCGAAACCGAAAAGGCAACCAAGCGCGCCGCTGAACTCGAAGCGAAGTTGAAAGCGTACGAGCGCACCGAAGCACAACGCAAGGTAGCCGAGAAAGTCGGATTACCCGCTGCGCTGGCGACCCGTTTACAGGGCGAGACGCCCGAAGAACTGGAAGCCGATGCGAAGGCGCTGCTTGAAACGCTACCAAAACCAACTAAACCCGCGCCGGGAATCAACGCTACGAATCCGGGTAATGCGTCAACCCAGGAAACGCGCGAACAGAAGAAAGCGCGTCTGGCTGGCACATCGCCGGACGTATTCGGCACTGGTGCTGGTGTGTTCTGGGGTGAAAAACCCTAAGGAGTATTTAAATGGCTAATGAATCCAGTTACGCTGGGATTGCATCCCTCGTAGCTAACGTTTACGAACTCGCGCTAATGACCGCCCAAGAGGGCAATGTTATCGCGCCATTCGTCACTGTATTTGGTGATACAGATTCGAGCGCCCCGCGCGTATTCGGATCGTACACTGGCGGCACTTTCGCCACTATCGCTGAAACCGCCGATATGACCCAGCAGTCTTTCAATGCTGCTGCAGGCGGAACGCTGACTCCATCTGTTTACGGGCAGATGGCGCTGCTTACCACCCGCCGCATCCGCAGCGATCCTGCCAACGCGCAGGCTGACGCTGGCAAGTATCTTGGCGAAACCGCCTCCGCGCATATCGACACTAACCTCGCCGGACTGTTCTCAAGTCTGACTGGCGGAACCGTCGGTACCGCTGGCGGGACTCTGACTTGGGCGAACATCCTGCGCGCCCAGGCTTACCTGCGTACCAATAAGGTCTTTGGTCGCTACTCCTGCATCGTTCATCCGGTGCAGTGGTACTACCTGACCTCTGCCACCTCCGGCGTGCCGACCTTTGTGGATAACGAAGCGCTGAAAGCATCCGTCATTGGCGGGTTCTATCAGGCTTCATTCAGCAATATCGACTTCTTCGCCGATGCCAATATCACCAGCGGTACTGCCGCAGTCGGTGGAATGTTCGGCAAGGAAGCTATCGCGCTGGATATGCGCCAGGGCTTCGCGATCAACCCGCAATGGAACGCCAGTTACTCCGGTAACGGCGCGTGGGAACTCAACGCCTCAATGGAATACGCGCACGGCGTGTTCCGCCCGACCTACGGCGTTGGTTTGATCGGCACATCCGCCTAAGGATGATTGATATGCGCCAGGATAGCGGGTACACGCGAAAGGGCTTACCTCCGGCCTTTCCTGGCGCCTTGGGAGGATCTAGTAATGTTTGTGCCTTGTGTGTGTGCGTGTAAATTTTTGAAAACTATCGACCTCAATGTACCAAAACCCGCCTTGTTTGCGGATTGTAAACAAATCACGTTGACCAAGATTTACCAGGTGACCAGGAGTAAGCCCAATTTGATCGGAAGCAGCACGGGTAGAAATCCACTTATCAGGGTCAAATCCAAAAATCTCACCGCGTCTTGTGACAACAAACTGGCGCGGAGGCGGTGGGTTTTTTCTTGTCCAGCCCTCTTTGCGCTTCCCTTTTGGGTGACAGGTAGCGCATACACAAACAAGGTTGGTCGGGTCATTGTTAAGTTTGTCGCCGTCTTTGTGATGTACGTGCAAAACCTTGCTTGTTTTCTCAAAGACAGTACCGCACGTTTGGCAAGTGTAATTGTCGCGCAGTCTAATTTGACGTGCTATGCGCTTCCATCCGCTGGCGTAGTTCCACTTGGCAATACCACCCTTCCACGCGGGATTGTTTTTTCCTTTGACTGCGCCGGAAAGCACAAGGGATTCGCTTTGCTTGCGGATTGGTATGCCAAAGTGCTTGAGCCAACGAATTATAGACGATCCGCTAACTTCAAACATATCAGAAATCTGGCTCGCTGTTCGTTTGTTTATCACATATTCACGCTCAAGCCATTCTTTGTCTTTGTAAAGAGCGTGTTTGTGTTGATGTCCAACGATATAGACGTTCCAACCGTTTTTTCGCTGGTTCCAAGCCGCAGTATCACCACACCCGCATTTGCAAGGCGGGGGGGTGCCAACGGGAAGGTTTTTGATCGGTTTACACACCTTCCCGTTTTCGCCCCATTCCTTGCGACTGCGCGTTTTTATGCCGTGCACCTTGAGGATGTTGTAAACCGTTGCCTGGTAAAGACCAAGAGTCTTTGCGATGGTCTGTGTGCCAGTCCAAGTTCCATCTATGGCTGGAGTTGTATACATCTCAATAACTTTTTTGTGAATTTCTGGAGGATAACTCATGTTTTTCCAATCTGGAGGCGTGTGATATATGGATAATCCAATTGTATCACATAGTGCATTAGAAAACAAGTATTCTAGCAACAATGGAGGTGCAAACACGACCAGTGGTATGAGAATCAATTGGTTCTCAAACTCACCCTGGTCGTCCTGACTACGGGCTACGGAGTACAAACCAAGCTTTTTACCCCGCGCATCAAGGCGCTAGGACACGATGTAACAATTTCCGCATTCTACGGATTGCAGGGATCGCCAATTGTCATGGACGGAATCCATGTTTATCCAGTACACAAACACCCCTATGGGCAGGACGTGATGCAAGCGCACGCCAGCCACGCGAAGGCAGACGCGATTATCAGCCTGTTTGACATCTGGGCGATTGACGCGCAGCTCACTACGCCGTGGTTTCCGTGGTTCCCGGTGGATCACGAACCGATACCCGTACCCGTGCTGCGAAAAGCGCACACCGCGACAAAGGGAATCACCATGTCGAAATTCGGGCAGCGCATGGCGGCGCAAAGCGGACTGGATACCTGGTACGTTCCTCACGGCGTAGAAACAAAAGTTTTCAAGCCCGGCAACAGACTGGAAGCACGGGAACGGTTGGGATTTCCCAAAGATGCCTTCGTGGTTGGCATGGTCGCAGCCAATAAAGACAACCCGTCACGCAAAGCCTTCTTCGAGCAGATAGCCGCCTTCGCAGCATTGAAGCGGGTACACAAGGACGCCTTCCTGTACCTGCATACCGACGACGGCACGCGCGGCGGCGATGGTGTCAACCTGATTCAATATATCCAGCGATTAGGACTGACACCGGATGACGTGAAGTTTCCTGACCAATATCTTTACTCAATGGGGATGCCGGATACCTACATGGTTGATGTGTATAACGCATGTGATGTAACGACACTTGTCAGCCTGGGTGAGGGTTTTGGCATACCGCTGATTGAATCGCAAGCGTGCGGCTGCCCGGTGATTACCGGCGATTGGACGGCAATGGGCGAGCTATGTTTCAGTGGCTGGAAGATCCCGAAATCCGAAGCCGAGCCGGAATATCACGACCATTTTGATGCCTTCGAATACCGCGTTTCAACCGGCGCGGTAGCGGAACGGATGTTAGCCGCCTACGACATGCGCGGCAACCAGGATTATCGCAGTCTGGCGCGTGACGGCGCGCTGGCTTACGACGCGGACAAAATCGTCAAGAAATTTTGGAAACCTGTGCTGGCCGGCATGGAAAAGATGATCGAGGCCACGAAATGATTAGCGTCGTAACTGCCTGGTTGAATAGCCCCGAACTTGTCCCTGCTTACGAGCGCGCGGTAAAAGGCGCGCAGGTCATCATTATTGACAACGGATCAGACGCGGCAACCACTGATGCTTTACGTGGCATGGTTGACCGGCTGGACGGGATTTTCATCCGCAATGAAAACAATACCGGATTTGCCGCTGCTAATAATCAGGGGATGGCAGCGGCAACGGGCGATATCGTTGTTTTCCTGAATAACGACATCGAGGCGTTTGGTGACTGGCTGGGGATAGTCGCGCAATTGAAGTCGGGCGGGCTGTACTCTCCTTCGATGCTGATGCAGTACGTAAACGGCATACCCGTCATGTATTTAGAGGGTTGGTGCCTGATTGGATACCGCGCCGATTTTGAGCGGATCGGCGGTTGGGCTGCGGACTGGCAGGGATTGTATTGGGAAGACAACGAGCTATGCTGGCGGGCAAGCCGCGCCGGATTGCGCCTTGAACAAATCCCGCTGCCGCTGGCGCACCTGTCAAACTACACCACTTCGAAAACGCCAGGCGCGTATGACCAGAGCGCGGCAAACCGGGCGCGGTTTGAGGCGATTGTTCGAGAGGCGCAGCAATGAAACTGACGATCATCACGCCTTGCTCGCGTCCCGGAAATTTGCCGCGCATGAAGCCCGGCATAGATGCCGGACGTGTCCTAATTGATATTGACTGGCGCGTTGTGTTTGATATGTCTGTCTGCTATCCATTTGACATTGACGGCGCGATTATATCCGGCGCAAACGTGGACGGTTCCCATTTTGGGAACGGGCAGCGCAATGCAGGGATTGATGCTACCCATGACGGCTGGGTTTATTTCCTGGATGATGACAACGCGATTCATCCAAAGTTTTTTCAAGGCATCGCCGGAGCAATTCTGACACACCCTGACAAACGCGCCTTCGCCTTCCAACAGAGTTTATTTGAGCGCGGCAACCGCGATGTTAGCCCGGCAGATATGCGAGCCAATCATATCGATATGGCGCAGGTGCTAATTCACCGCGATTTGATCGGCAGCATCCGGTTCGAACTTGACCCATACAACGCTGACGGGCGGTTCATCGAAGCCGTGTACCAAGCCGACCCTGGCGCGTGGGGCTTCATCCATCAGACCCTTTGTTATTACAACGCATTGAGGTGAGCATGTGCATACATGATTGTCCGGTTCCAATTTATCAAGACGAGGGCGAATTAGAACGGCTGCGAACACACGTCAGACTTACGCATCCGAAGCGGATACTTGAAATCGGGTCACTGTTTGGCGGCACGCTGTGGTACTGGATGCAGGACAACCCGGGGGCGAAGATCGTTAGCGTGGATTTGGGCGTGCAGTCGTTTGACTACCGCCATTCTGATATCGAAGCCGCGCGCACATTATGGCCGGTATGGGAACGGGCGACAGGCTGCGAACTGATCCAACTGCGCACCGATTCAACTTTTGCATACACCATTGAGGAAGCGGCAAAACACGCGCCTTATGACTTTATCTTCATCGACGGCGGTCACTGGTACGACGTAGCGCTGGCGGATTTCACGAACTACTGGCCGATGCTGCGCGATGGCGGATTGCTGGCGTTTCACGACATCGCCTATCCAGACGGCAATCCCGACAATTACAACGTGGGGCGTGTCTGGCGCGAAGTACGCGAAAAGGGGCGCTGGATGGAAATTATCCGCGAACATAACCCGGAGGGTATATGGGGTATTGGCGTGATGTACAAGGAGTAATTTTATGGCTGCTCGAGATGGAATGACAAACATGATTCAAACCCTGCGCGGCATGACCAACGCAGGAACGGCGGATTATTCGATTGGCGCGACAGCCTATTGGAGTGACGACCAATTACAGGCCGTGCTGGATACGCACCGGCTGGATTTTTACGGGCATGAACTCGAATCCATCTCAGCAACCGAGAGCGGGCTTGTCGTCTATAAGACCTTTCGCGCGCCATACCGCAATCTGGAAAGCGGCACCCCGTTTGTGCTGGTTGACGGGTTGGGAACGGCGGCGGGTACGGCAGATTACACCGCTGATTATGTCAATGGCATTGTCACCTTTGCGGCAAATCAGGAAGCGAAGTCTTGGTATCTGACCGCACGCGCCTATGACATCTACGCCGCCGCCGCCGAAGTCTGGCGCATGAAAGCCGCACATGCTGCTGAAACAAGTTTCGACTTCTCCACCGATAACCATTCCGTCAAGGGGTCAAACGTGCCGATGCAATGTCTGAAAATGGCGGATTACTATGAGCGGCAAAGCATGATTAGCAGCCTGAATATATCCGGGTCGCAATCCATTTTGATTGAACGGAGCGACACATGATAACCGCTGCCCAGCTTGCGTATATGCGCACGGTGGTTAACGGTCTTATGCCGTCAACAGGCTACGTGCTAAGTCTGGCATACACCAATGATGGGTATGGCGGAGTTGTGGAGGCGTGGGGGACGGCTGGGACTATCTCGTGTCGGGTCGATCCATTACGAGGCGGCGAAGCCTTGCAAGGCGGGGCGATTCAACCCTTTCACGGCTTCCAATTGACCGCGCCATATAACACGGTACTTTCGGAAGCCAATCGGGTCAAGGTTGGGGCCGAGACTTACGCGGTCAGAAGTGTGGATAGCGATAAAAGCGACGCGGTTAGCCTGCGCGCAGTCATGGAGCGCCTATGAACGTAGTCAAACTGGACACGAAGGAATTAGATCGGATTGCTGCGCAGTTGAACATCAAGCGTGAGGCCGTCGGACGGCGCATGGCTTTTCAGATTGAAAAGGTAGCCAAAGAAATGTCGCCTAAAGACACCGGCGCGCTGCGTAATTCTATCTACACCGTAACGCAAAAATCAGACGGCTACAGCGCGGCTTCATCGGCTGCCAAGTCTGCCAACCCTGCTGTGACTACCGCGCCGCATCCCGCGCCAACGGGTGACGTGATTGCCAACGTCGGGCCGTGTGTAGATTATGCCGAATATCAAGAGTTTGGCACATCGCGCATGGCGGCGCACCCTTACCTAACCCCTGCCGTCGAGCAGATAGCCGCGAAGTACAACGATGGTAAGGAATGGGCGGAGTTGGTTGAATGAACGCGATAAACGCGGGTATCTACAGCGCCTTATCCGGCGGCACGGCATTAATTACCGCGCTGGGTGGTACGGCCATCTATCACTTGCAAGCGCCGGACGAAAATGCGCTGCCTTATGTGATCTATTCGTGGCAAGGCGGCGGTGATGTAAACGAATCGCCGCACGGGGAC
>Ga0209318_1001872_pt1 | contig 11661 bp, 12 predicted proteins | sample RifGroE1_FD_183999 | JGI IMG/M metagenome (GOLD analysis project Ga0209318, IMG submission 183999) | Groundwater microbial communities from Rifle, Colorado, USA - Groundwater E1 (SPAdes) (version 2) | ecosystem: Environmental > Aquatic > Deep subsurface > Groundwater | place: Rifle, Colorado...
CCTCTCCCCCCGTCCCCCCCTATACAAAGAAAATTTCGCACGCCCCCCCCTTTCGGACGGCTTGGAAGGGTCGACACGGTTGCTGCCCGGCGGGCCGGTCGACGTGATCCAACTATCAGGCCAGCAGCTGCGCCACGGCACCCGGACCTATTGGGCCCAAGGCACGAGTGGTCGGCCATTGCCGCCAGGGAAGCCGGATCAAGGGTTTTCTGCTTTGGCCTATGCGAAGCGAGAACTGGCTGAGTGCTGTTACTGGGACGAAGGCACTTCGGATCCGCGCTGGCCAGTGTCCGGACCTGGGATGGAGCCCCCTTTGTCCGCGCCCTGCTGTTCGACCTGGTCGTTCTTGTTTCGCTCCCCACGCGCCTTGCTGGCCCATCCCAGGCGACCGGAAGCGTAGCTGCCCCGAGTGGTCCTTGTGCCGGCGTGCCCCATATCTAGGGCAGTTTGCTTGAGTCCGTATTGGCGCTTCCTGTTGGCGGCGAATGTGCTCCTGGCATCAGCAAGTCCGTAGGTCCGGTCGTCGGAAAAGGCTTTTTTGCATGCGCGCCAAAGCACATTGCGGACGGGGTGGAAATAGAACTTGCGAAAGGCCTCTTCCAGTTCATCTTTTGGCAGATCTCCATACCCGGGACCGACCATTTCAGTCATGACGGTTTTAATGGCGGCCATGTGCAGTACGACCACCCTGGCATCTTCCCTGTTGATTCTGACATCCCGGAAAAGGGTGGTGGAGTTGCCAATGCGGTTCCGTCTCAACTCCTCAACAAGTTCCTGATCCTTCTCCAGATCCAGGTGGGTTTCACTCAGTCGCCGCTCGAAATCAATTTCTTCCGCGCTGGGGCCATTACCACGTTCGCCGGGCGCCGCGGTATCCGATTCGGAAAACTCCTCAGGGTCGGCGAATGTTCCTGGTGGAATTGCATCCCAAGCATTGTGATATTTGTCCTTGGCCGTTGAAATACGGATGACATCGGTGGATACCCAGTCTGAATTGATCCATTCGATGGGACGGGCCCCGCAGATCACGCCCGACATCAGCATGTATTCCGCACGAGCTCCCCATTCCCCCATGCGCGTGAGCTGGTGTGACAGTGCCTCTAGATCGGATTTCGGGATCATCCGGCCGGGGGTTCTTGTCTTCCGATCCAAAGGAATTAGCGCGGGAGTATCTTTTGCCGGCTTCCATTTGAGCAACTCCTGGATGGCTTCTTCGGCACCGGGGGGGTTGGTCTCCCGGAAAATCCAAAGCAAGGCGGATCGGCGCAATTGCTGGGTTCTCACCCTCAGACTGGTTGGGTTGCTTTTAAGGGATCGAACCAGATCGCTGGGGGTCAGAAAAACATGCTCGTCGATCGCTACCTGGACCTCCTCGGTTGCCTGCTGTAGGACCGCCCGGTAGGCCTTCTTGTACATCGCGATCGTGACACTGCTGGGTTGAGTGTCCGGTCCGCCGGTAGGAGGCTGGTTGTACATATTCATGCTGTGCTTCGTCCTTGTAGGTCCTCATCCCGCCCGGGGGTCTTTCTGCGGGGATAAAGTCCCCGAAGTATCTTTTGTCCGCAAAGTGGCGCATTACTGTTGCAAAACACTAACAGTATCCAAAGTCGCCGATCTAACAGAAATCAACTTCACCCCCGTTTTCCCTCGGCCACTTCTGGCGTCAAAAATCGAAAAATACCTTAAATATGAAAGCATGGATCAGACCCCGCCAGGACGGATTCTGACCAGCATTTCTGCTAAGGATTCTGCGTCTTCATCGTCGTCTGGAGGAGGCTGTACAGGCCCCTCCAGAGGTGCCTTCGAATCTTTTTCCGGTGGGACAAAAGTGCGGGGAATCCCTGTCGAATCTGGCGAACTGTTAATCTTTTCAGTGCGCGCTGGAGGTGCGTCTGGCTTGTCCTCTACGCGCCGCCGAACTTCAAAAAGATGGTGCTCGGAGGGTGGCGCCAGGTGCGCGCGGAGCAACTCTGCTCGCGCCTGACCCGAACTGACGTTCTGCAGGACCCGGAACCAGTCCGGCCTGGTGTCTTCCCGGATGGTTACAACCACCCGCATCACCCCGTCCTTGGTGAGCGTTATCCCCATGCCTGGACTCCTTCAAAGATACCGATCCAATGGAACTGTTTCAGGAAACCAGCTCTTCTTTGGCAAACTTGGCATCAATGGCTTTTGCATAGCTTTGGAAGCCAAGCAGATTGGAATACATGCTGCTGTTTTGTCCATCGCTTTCTGCGGCGCAGAAAACCGGCAGGAACGGTCGCTCGCGCCTGATGGCATTGGCGACGTCACGAGGCTCGCCGCCCATGACCGCGATCAAATCAATGAGGTCATCCATTCCCCGCAAACCTTCGAGCAGTTGACGGACAGGGTCTTCGACTGCTTTCTCGATTGCCTTCTTATAGGCTGGAGCGCTCAGATCGATGAGCCGCCCACCGATACGAATCGGGCGACCGGCTCGAATGGCATCATCAATTCGAGGGAAGAATGCTGAACCGACAGGGCGTCCCAGTTCCGTCTGGACAATTTCATGAACGGCGCGAATGACACGATGCCGACCGGCATCACTGGCCGCGCTCGAAACCTTTCGATTTGCTCCGGTTGGCGTCATCAGAAGCCAGTCCAGCGTAAATGCACCGGGATCGACAATCAGCACATTGAGCGATGCCAAGTCTTTTTGGCTTTTCAATGCTGCAATGCCACTCTCAGGGTATTGCGCCAGAACGGCATTGATTTCGTTGAGCCTAGAACCAAGGTTGATGTAACCGCCGTACGGCTGTGGATGCACGACAGCCCGGTCGATTTGCACAGAATGACCCGGGTTGATTTCAATCTCACCGGTGTAGCTGTCTTGAAGGGCATTGACCCGGTCTTTGTTCTCGTATTGATGCATGGGCAATCCGAGGACCAGCGTATTGATGTGCTCTTCGCCCATGTATCCAAGGGCGCCACGCATGAGCGCATGGTAGACCCGGCTGTCGTAATAGGCATCGGTCATGTCGCGCCCGAAGTCGTTGGCCACCATTTCGTCACGCACGTGCTTACCGACGCTATATCGGCGCCCGTCGTACTCCACGGTCAACGCGTCACGCCGAAGGCCGCTGTCGGCCCCGTTGTCTTCACCGGAGTCCGCATCCAGCGCAATGGATGGGAAGAAGTCGCACTCTGCAGTTCCATCGTCCGCGCGGCGCGTGAATTTCATGAGGCCAAAGCCAGCGTCGATCGCCAGGGCAACACGCGAAGGAAGCGAAGGCGAGGTGTCGCGACTTTTTTTGATCGTTGTGTTCATATCGAGCTCCGTCAAAAGAGATTGAAAGTTACAAAAAGGTAGCGATGAGCCCCCTGGTAGAGCGTTCATCCTCCAACGACAAAGTATATCAAAAAATACCTAAAGGGTGGAAAAGATTGCTAAGTACCCCAAAAGATACAGGCCATCTCACGCACCTTCCAAGGTGCGTAAAAGATACATTTATAGCCGTAAGTGATGAACGCCCTCTCTGTAGGTACCATAAAAGATACTTTGAGAACTCAAGCCAGTCGTTTTCCTGAAGCCTGGTGCTCGGTCATGCGGCTTCCTGGTCTTGTCTTCAGAACGTCAGGCGTGCTTGGCCGCGGGTGGCACCCCAAGGCCCGCGCTCCCGAGCGAGCAAAAAAAAGCCCGCCATGATAGGCGGGCTCCATTGCTGGTTTTGCGAGTCCTAGGCAGGAGTCGGCGAGCCTTGGGAGACGAGCTGGAACTCCGCTCTGTGGGCTTGATCGAGTTCACAAAGCATGATCCCCCATTGCCTTGCTGTCGTGATCGCCTGGGATGGGTCAGAGCCCTCTTCGTGCATGATTTCGCACGCCCGGACAAGCACCGTTGCTGAGACCTGCTGCTCCATCGCAAGATCGAGCAGTGAGTCAAACCCCTCGCCCAGCTGCTCGTGCCGTAGATCTTCGAGATAGTCCCGAAGCGTGCCCAGGCGACGCGTCCCGTCAAGAACCTGTGCGGGCAGAAGAACTGGGTCGTTGTGATCGACGCCATCCAGCCACACATACGCTGCGCCATTCAGCGGTACAACCTGGCACACAACCTCTACAGGAGGCAGATCCGTGCCAAAAGGGGCGTAGACCCCCTTGACCAGATGAATGTTCGGGATGAGCTGCATGGTTTGGAGGTCGTTACGGGCGCGGAGCGTCGCGGCGGGCCTGTTCCATGCGCTCTCCCGCAAGGGATGCCTGGCGGTCCATGGCCGTTGCCCGTGTGGCGTGCGCGAAGTGGGCGGCCGACGCGGAGAAGCCGCGCACGTGGTCGGATGTCGGGCCTTGGGCCAGGCGTGCCACGATGGGCTCGCCACGGCCCATGCGCAGGAGTTCATCGAGCTGGCTCCGAGGCAGGCGATCGGTCATCGTTTGAACCAGGGCAGAAATCTTGGCGCGCATGAGGTCCAGGCCCTGTTGGGTCATCGGAATCGCACTCACACGGTGGCCAGCGGCCTCCAGGTGGCGCTGTGAGTTTTCGCGGCGAACAAGGTCCATCGCCGGGGTTGGAAGCCCTGTCACCAAGGCGTGCGTCGAAGGTTGGGTGTTCACGGTGAAGTCCTTTCGCTGATGGGCGGAGTGGTGGGAAAGCTGTTGAATGTGCTGGTCGTAGAGGGCCGAGAAGATCCGCATTTTTTGCTGCCCATAGGCCATGTTCTTGACATGATGCTGGGTCGGTTGTGGCAGGTGTTCGAGCGCCAGCGCTGAACCGAACTGCTCAACGAGCTGGCCGCGAAGCCTGCTGGAGACGTTGTAGACCAGTGAGATCGCGATGTTCCTGTCGATGTGCCTGTGACGCCTCGCGAAACGTTCGCCCTCGGCAAGCAAGCGCGCAGCGCCAACCGCCGCCTCCACAGGATCTCGTGGATCTATGGCCAGCGCCGCCGCTGTATCGGGTTCGAACTGGGCGAGACCCAGGCTCGGTGTTTTGCCATCAGAGGACCAACCGACGCGGGCAACCAGAGCGCTCTCGGTGATGAGCAGTGCTCCAATCTTGGCTGGGTCAACGGTCATCCTCTCGATGTTCTTGACTCGTCCAGAAGCCTCGCGAGCAAGGCGAACCACATCAAAGGGGTGAAGAGTCAGATGGGTCTCTTTTCGGCCAGATGCCCCATAAATCGTTGTCTTTACGGGGGGGTACGTGGCATAGCGCAGTACGCGCGTCTGGTCTGCAGACGGTGCTTGCGCATTTGCCGCCTGAGAGGTGAGATAGCGCTCGGCCTTTTTGGCCGCCGGGGTAGTAAGTGCGGAGAGCGATGTTTGCGCCGGTGTCGCTGCCAGGGCCATGGCCGATGCGGCGAGTGCGCAGGCCTGCTTGAAACCTGCGGACCCCCTGACAATGGTGAGGTTATGGGGTTGCATATTGCCCCCCTCCCCTGCCCGAAGGATGCGGGCCGCTTGCCAGACACTCCTCGGATTCATCCAGGCGCCAGGCGATAACGCGCATCCCGTCTGGGGCACTCAGCAGATCCGCGTATCCGGCGTCTTTGAGATCTTCTTCTGCGATCGACCCAAAGCGCGAGCCCGGGAGAGGGAGAACGACTCGGCGCATTGGTATGTCAATCCAAAGTTCGCGGCAACCATGGGTTTCGGATCCACTCAGTACCAGCTGTTGTCGCAGGCCCTGTGGCGCGAACACCGCAAAGTTCACAAGCGGTGCGGACCGGCATTCCGCGAAAGTCGGCGGCAGTCCGTGGCGGCAAGTCAAGGCATCTTCGTTCATACTATTATTCTACGCCCTAGTAAATTTACAGACAATATCCCATGAAAACTCTGTAAAATACTTTTCGGCAGAGTTTTTAACCGGCCCCGAGTCACTGCCGTACTCAAGCCTCAATTTTGTTCAACAGCGCCGGTCACATCGGAGAATCCAAACCATGACTTCGGAAGTTCAACATCCTCTCAAGGACACCCCTCTTTATGTAGGCCCTGGCGTTGTCCTGGAGGGTCATGTAACCCACAAAGGGGCCAACACTGACCGCGCGGTCATCAGCGGTGTCTTCAGTGGCGACATCGAGTGGGATGGCCTGGTCGAGGTGCCTGAAGGTGGTGAAATCAAGGCCGGCACGAAAGTCGTCTGCCGCGAGCTGTCGGTTGCCGGGATGGTGTCAGGCGAATCCGTGACGCTCCAGGCCGGCCTGCTGCGTCTTTCGTCCACCGCGCGCATCCGTGTCGGAGAGATCAACCTCCCGCCCGGCGGCTTGGAACAGGCCCGCGGAGCAACGATCAACGGGACCATCCAGATGACTGAGCAGAACCGGTACTTCCAGAATGATGAATCGCCGGTCGTCACGGCCCCGAAAGCCGAGCCGGCGGCCCCATGGACGGGGATCGTTCCAAGCGCGATACGGATGGTGGCGGACCCCAAAGCTGCTCCCCTGTCGCCTCAACTGGGCACGCGGTCCTCGGGTACCGTGGAGCGCCCTTCAGCCGAAGACCTCGCACGTCCTCTCGGCCAGGCGCATTTCCTGAGTGCGCTCCAACCCTCTACAGGCGCCGATGTCGATGCTGTCGACGTGGCTCTGGAAGACCAGCCCCTCGCGGCAGGCTGAGCCCCCAGACAGGAGAGGGCCGTGCGCGTAAGCAGCGTCAAGCGACTTGGCCAGGTGCCCTTCCCCTCGTTCACGGGGGAGCGCGTTTACATGCAGCACTTCACCAAGACCGGTGGACTTCCGTCCAACCTGGCGCGGTGGCAGGACACCGTGGATGCGATGCTGGGCGATATCGAGTGTGCAGGGCCCATCTATTTGATGATTGACCAAGCATTCGTAGCCGCAGGGGTCCCCAACAGGAGGCCGGGGCTCCACGTTGATGGCCGTTGGTGCGCTACGGCTGGTGCGCATCGTCACTCAATGGATGAGCAGCACTACTCGACGGAGGATGAGCTGGCCTCCCCGCAGGGGATCATTCTTGCAAGCAGCCACCTGGGCTGCCGGGCATTCACCGGGGAATACAGCGGCTCTCCGAAGGATGATGGGGATTGCAGCCACATCACCACCTACGGGCTGGATGTCGTTGATCTTGAACCAGGCTACGCATGGGTTGGTGATTCGATGCGGATGCTGCACGAATCTATTCCCCTCAGCATGGCCGTATCGAGAACGGTGGTGCGTCTGAATGTGAGCGGGTGGGATGAAGACTTTTTGCGGGCTGGAGAAGTGTTCGACCGTCGAACACTCCCCAGGTGTTCGACGGTCGAACACCTGGCATTTGAGGACGCCATCAAGAGCGCCACATGAACAGCCAAGACATCTGCTGGTACACCCGGCGCAATGAGCTTGAACCGGGCCAAGTGTTTCGATGCCAGGGCAGCGTCGTGAAGCTCGACAACCGGGTGGCCGGCGACGGTACGAAGTGGAACGTACTTGACTGGCATGACGGCTGGTGCTCGTGGGGCAGTGAAATCGAACCGGGTGATCTTGAGGGCACCCCGATGCAAGATGACCGGGCTGTGATCGCTGCCGCGCTGGCACTGAAACCAGCCAGTCCCTCGGAACTGGTTGAGCCATGTGCGCCTGAGTAGCGCCGACTGAGTGCAGGCCCTCTTTTTGTTGGGTGTAACGCATACGGGAGAACCAGGCTGTGAGCCAACCAACAAACCGTTTCTGTGCTGGTGTGAGGCTGTTCACCCCGAGTGGTTTGAGGACGCGGGCCGTGAGTTGAAAGCGCCATGAACATGCCTGTTTCCCAGCCTGACGCCTGCACGCTTTGTCGTCTTCTGGATGGCCACCGCTTCGCGCTGCACGACGAAAAAGCGCTTCAGGACGGCATCGAGTTGGTGCTGTCCGCGCACCAGGTGCCCTACGAACGAGAGGCCGTTCTGGATGCGCAGAGCCGGCCCGATTTTCTTGTCGGAACCCTGGTGATCGAGGTCAAGATCAAGGGCAGCGCAGCTCAATTCCTGCGGCAGGCGCACCGCTACCTCGAACACGATCACGTGCATGCTGTGATCGCTGTGGGCACGCCGCACTGGATCTCACTGCTTCCGCCCGATCTGGCTGGCAAGCCACTGCACAGCCTGCGCCTGCTGGGGAGCCTTCTGTGAGCGCCATCCAATACGGCTCCATCGAATACTGTGCTCCCGGCGCACGGGCCAAGCACGGCCTCTGGCGCATCAAGTGCGAGCGGCATGTTCGAAACCGCCTCAAGCGGGTATTCCCCTCCGCCAACCAGTTCGCCACCGAGGTCGTGTCACTCTCGGACACGCCGGAAACATGCCGAGAGCTGCTGTGGTTCCTTGAGCGCTACCCAATGACGGTTCAGGATCTGGATCGCATGACCCGACAGGCCCAAAGCCATGAGGCCATGGAGCGCAAGGTCAACCAGCTTCTGGCCGCTCCGTCGCAGCTTGCCGAGTTCGATCTTGCTTTGCCCCCGCGCGACTACCAGCGTTTCGCAGCCACGCTGTGTGAGACCACTGGCGGATTGCTGTTGGGCGACAAGGTGGGGCTAGGCAAGTCGGTGTCGGCCATGTGTTCGATGACGCGCCCGGTCCATCTCCCTGCTCTTGTGGTGACGCTACCCCACTTGCAGACGCAGTGGCAGGAGTACCTGGCGCAGTTTGCGCCGTCTCTCAAGACCCACATCCTCAAGACCGCCCGTCCCTACGACCTCTCTGCCCCCGGGCGCAGCCGAAAGGGTCAGCCAGCGCCTGAAGCGCGCTTCCCCGATGTGATCATCTGCAACTACCACAAGCTGCATGGCTGGACCGACGAGCTGGCCGGTGCCGTGCGGTACGTGGTGTTTGATGAGGTGCAGGAGCTTCGCCGCAGTGACTCTCTCAAGTACGTCGCTGCCCTCGAAATTGCCAATGAGGCCGCGCTTCGAATGGGGCTTTCGGCCACCCCCATCTACAACTACGGCGCCGAGTTCTACAACGTCCTCAACGTGCTGCGCCCCGGCCTGTTGGGCACCAACGAGGAATTCCGCAGGGAGTGGTGCCAGGATGAGCTTGTCAAGGACCCACAAGCGTTTGGCGACTACTTGCGCCGCGAGGGTGCCCTGCTGGTCAGAACGCGCAAGGACGTGGGACGCGAGTTGCCCCCAGTTAACCGCATCGTGCTGCCGGTGGACATCGACATGCAGGCGCTGCACTCGGTCAAGACCGTGGCGGCTGACCTGGCACGAACCATCCTGGCCGCCAACCAGGCGTACCGCAGTCAGAAGATGCAGGCAGCAGGCCAACTCGACATGCTGCTGCGCCAAGCCACCGGCGTTGCCAAAGCCGTCTACGTTGCCCAGTTCGTCCGCATGCTTCTGGAGACCGAGGAGAAGGTCGTGTTGTTTGGGTGGCACCATGAGGTCTACCGCATCTGGCGTGAACAGCTCAGCGACTTCGTTCCCGTCATGTACACAGGGCTGGAGAGCCCGACACAGAAAGAAGCCAGCAAGAAAGCCTTTGTCGAAGGCGACTCCCGCATCATGATCATCTCTTTGCGCGCTGGCGCCGGCCTGGACGGGCTACAGGAGGTGTGCCGCACTGCCGTTATTGGCGAGCTGGACTGGAGTCCGTCTGTGCATGAGCAGAACATCGGCCGCCTTGACCGCGATCCGGTCAGCGGTGTTCTCGATGAGCTGGGGCCGGTGTTCGCCTATTTTTTGGTGGCCGAAGATGGATCAGACCCGGTTGTCTCCGACATCCTCGGGCTCAAGCGCATGCAACTCGACGGTGTTCGCCATGCTGAGCAGACGCTTGTCGAGGCATTGCAGATCGACCCGGACCACATCAAAAAATTGGCCGAGAGCTACCTGCGCAAGATCGGCGAGCCACCCAAATAGCGCGGAAACCAGGGGCAGGGCTCCACCCGGCCAATTGAACACGCTCAGCAAGCCCTGGGTTCCGCTCAGCTCGGGCGTTCAACGACCAGCTCTGCGTTCGAGCACAGCCTGGATCGCCGCCTCAACTTCGCCCAAGAGATCGGCGTCCATCTTCTGGAACACGAATTTGGCTCCGCGGCCCGACAGGACGATCTTGACCGTTTGCTGCCCCTTCACCGAAATTGATTTCGGAGCTGGAGCTTGGGCTCCCATCAGATGTGCAAACACTTGCTGGCCACCCAGCTTGTGGGGACGTCCTAGAGCCTTGATCCTTGCGTCCAGTTCATCTGGGGCCTTCTCAAACCGTTCGAGGAGCGGTGCTACCCATCGGTACTGGATGTCTAGCCGGCTGTTGAAAGCTTGAAGGATGGTTTCGGGCAGGCTGGCCAGTTGAATGGCTGTGGAGACGGTGCTTGGTGAAACCCCCAGGTTGGTCGCCAATTTTCTCAAAGAGGAGAAAAGCCCCTCTTCGATCGCACGCCGATACGCCACCCCCTGTTCGTACGGCCGCAGATCTTTGCGCTCCCGGTTCTCCCGGTCCATCGCGGAGAACAGCTCCTGATCAGACATTCGTCTGACCATCGCAAGGACCGGCAAGTCAAGCACCAGGCAGGCCTGGTGGCGCCGGTGCCCGAAAGCCAGCTCATAGAGGAACGGACCGTCCGGCACCTCAAGGGGCCGCACCAGGACGGGTTGAATGTTGCCTCCGGCGTGCTGAATCTCATCCCTCAGGGAGTCAAATTCAGGATTCTGGAAAGAGTCCGGATGCCGATTGGCCCAACGCGACGCGCGGATCGTCTTGGGGTCGAGGTGACGGTGAGGTTCTGCGCCATCCCATTGAGCCAGCTGCTCCTTCAGGTTCTGGTTTTCAGCGGAGATGATCGACTCGGACTGGAGATGTCGCACGAGGGCTCCAGGGCCAGTCCTGGCCACTGTTGCGGGCGCCTGAGGCGGCGCCGCTGTCGTGCTTGCGGCGAGCAGCGCTTTGTCCTTGATTGATGGTCTGGTATTCATTGCTTTCTCCACCATGCTCAATGCGATATATCACCAGCCCAAATGCTCATGATTTGGTGCTCGATGTGTTCGACAAGGCGATCGTAGGCGTCACGCGCACGTTTCATCGTGCTGCTTTTCGCGGCCGAAGGTGGCAAGTCGTAGATGGTTCCGAACTCAGCGGACGCGGTTGCCGCGATGGAGGTCTTCGGGATCTCGATCGGAAGAACGTTCGCTCCGTACGCGGCCACGATCCATTGCCGCACAGCCTCGCTCACCGTGTCAGACCGGTCGACGCGGGACAGCACGATATCCAGGAAGTGGAAGTTCTTGCTGTCACCGCGTGACTGGAACAGACCCCCACACACTTCGGTGAACAGGTTCCAGAACTGGGCGCTGGATGCGAAATCAAGCGCATTGGGCGGCAGCGGCATGACGATGCCCTGGGCAGCGATCAGTGCATTGATGGTGATGTAGCCGAGCGACGGAGGGCTGTCGATGATGATGACGTCGTACTCGGCCCTGGCCTCGTCCAGCCCACTGTCCAGCACCCGCCAGAACGCGAAGTCGCGCTCCTGCTTCTGCCTGGACGGCAGCAGGAACTCGGCATTGAAGAGCAGGGGTGCCGCGGCAATGAGGTCGATACCATCCCAGTAGGTTGGACGGATGGCGCTCATGACGCTGTCCGTTTCGCCGGCACAAAGCGGGAGGATCGTCTGCTCCTCTTGCACGTCCGTGTCGGGAAGAACGCCGAACAGGGTGGTCATCGAGCCTTGTGGGTCACAATCGACCACCAGCACTTTGTGCCCGCGGCGACTCAATCCCTGAGCC
>Ga0209318_1001875_pt1 | contig 11657 bp, 23 predicted proteins | sample RifGroE1_FD_183999 | JGI IMG/M metagenome (GOLD analysis project Ga0209318, IMG submission 183999) | Groundwater microbial communities from Rifle, Colorado, USA - Groundwater E1 (SPAdes) (version 2) | ecosystem: Environmental > Aquatic > Deep subsurface > Groundwater | place: Rifle, Colorado...
AGAAGCGAAATATCGGCAGTTCAATTAGTACAGAAAGAAATGAAACAAAGACAAGATGAAGAAAATTTAATGAAACGTATTTTAGAAGTAGAAGAAAAGTTAACCGAATGGAGAGAGGAATCAAAACAGAAAAAGCCTTTATGGAAAAGGCTTTTCAGTAGGTAGTTATATATTTAATTGTTCATCAAGTTTATTCGACTTCCCTATATTGCACTTGTCACATAATGTTCTTAGATTATCTGGGGCGTTTAATTCATCTGTTGACATGAATCTGCCCTTTTCACTACCAACTGGAATTATGTGATCTATATGTAGTTTCACCCCGTCCTTAGGTGTACTACCACACCAAACGCAAGTATAATTATCTCTCTTTAGTATTCTAACCTTTAGTGATGGAGAAACATATCTCTTGCCAATACTCTCGTTCTCATGGATGTGGTAATCCTCAATAGCCTGTTTTAAATCATCCGGCAAATTATCATAGTTTCTTTTTAATTCCATATATTTACTACTTAATTCCGTATATGAATTTTGCAACTTCTCATATTCACATGAAATATATTCAGAAAATTTACTAAGTTCTTTCTTAATATCTATACTACCATTATTCAACATGGAAGTATCAGCAAGTTTAAGTGACGGAACTTCTGTATCTAATACTTTCTTAGACCTAGTTTCACACCACAACCCCAGTGTTTCTATGTTAATCATTTTCTTATTTCTATCCCACACATAAGGCATCCCTGTCTTGATGCGGTTCCTAATAGTCTTTGTGGTACAATCAAGATACTTGGCCGCTTCTTCTACGCTGAGATATTGGTTTTTAAAAGCGGTATTGTTTTTAAATTTATGTACTATTTTACTCCCTCCCTCTCCAGTTTATCTAATACGGCCAACCTGCAATAATCAGACACCGACAAACCCTTACTATCTGCCATTGCCTTAATTTTCTCTCTCAGAGCATCGTTAATACCGTAAATAGTTATTCTGTCTTTCCTTCCGGCCAAAATAATCACCTACTTTCTACCTATATTATAACGCTATACTAACGTCAAGTCAAGTAAATAATGACATTATAGACAAACGAAAATGCCCAACTCGTCAAAAAAGTTGAGCATCTTATTAGTCGCGTATCAAGAGTTGATGAATTTATCGAGCATTGGCGGCAGGAGAAGAAGTTGCCGTGGTGGAGGAAGTTGTTTAGTTATTAATTGCCAACTTCAACAATATCAATGCCCATATTCTGCATATAAACAAAATTTTCACGGCTGATATTTTCTTTAACCAACTCCCAACCATAATGAGTTACGCCATAATAAGTGTCACAAACTTCTGCTTCTTCGTCAAACATTTCTCCGCGTAACCTAATCATTCTATCTTTAAAAGTTTCGGTCCCTACTACATCATACTTATCGTCGTAAATATTAAATGTCTTACCGTCATACTCGTTGTCGGCATAGGAAGTGGTTATATATTGATCCCTTATCTTAGGATCGCTTTTTATCCACTCATAGACAGACCCATCAGAATCTGCCGCTAAATATGTGACAATTCCTTCCTTATAGTCTTTTTGAGAATGGTGCCTAAACTTTAAAGCGTATAGGTTCATATCATTACCCCCTACAATTTACTTATCAATCGGTCAATATGTTGCTTATGAATATGCACATCAGCATACATATCATTCAACATGTTGCTGACCTCGCCAATCAACTCCACTAACCGATCTTCTTTCCGGTCCTGCAATACTTCTCTTGCATACGCCAACTTCTCGCGGCACGCATGTATTTTGGATTTAAGGTTGCTCATTAAAGTACCCCATTTCCCTGTAACACTTGTATATTTCTGGTATGCCGTTGCACTCCATTAATAAATCTACCTGCTCGGTAGTCATAATAATATCCGGCAATTTATCACCGCTTACAATATCATAAACCCTGTGAAATGTAACATGATCCTTCATAATGTCCATTGTATATTTTATATCTATATTTCCCTCTAGTTCCATAAAGGACTTAACCAGATTAATAATCAACTTCTTTCTTCTCCAGAATGGTACTTTAAGGTTGCTCAACGACTAACCTCCCCTCCATATAAGGGCAGTACATACAACTACCCCTACTACACGTTCTTTGTGCTAACTCACAGAATGGTTCATTATCATTATTCACCCTTACCACCCACCCCCAAGCATTTCTTAAACAACCCACACAGAGCATTAACAGTATCATCATCCCAATTACTTACCCACCGCAAAAAACTTTCATCGTTAGGTGTAGGCATGATACCACCGTCCAACAAAATACCCACCAGGACGTCATAGCGAGTAGTTACGGGGTTGCAGGTACTTTCTATCTCAACAAGTCTTTGCTCCCTGCTATCATGTTTATACGCACATACAGGGCATACGATATTGTTGTCAAGCGGCACTAAGTAAACTATATCGCCATCGGCAAAGGGTTTTCCGCATGACTGGCAACTACGAATCGGCGTTGTTTTCATTTTGCACCTCCGCGTATTCATCGTTTAGTATTTTTGTATGTCTATCTGAATATTTAACCCCACATTGAGGGCAGAAGTTATTTTTTAATTCAATAATTCTGCACCCCTTTTCCGCATTTCTCAACCAAACATGAGTAAATTCAGAGGTAACAACTCTCAGAACATTACTCTCACTGTAAACATCAGAAGCATTAATCAGACATTTACAATTAGGTTTTTTATTTTCATCGTAAATATTACTCACTCTACTTCCTCCCCTCTAAAATGGACAAATATCAAGGCAATAACCGTTTTCATCAACACATATCCGCACCAACTCACACTGACCGCTTATGCTCCGACGAACACAATTTTCATTCTCACATAATACGACCTGCTCGGTTAGTTTGCGCTGTAGACGTTTTACCTCTTTCTCCAATTCCTCTATGCGCTGTTTCACTCTACTTCCTCCCCTCCGTCAATGATGCGCTTAATCCCCACACAACAGGTTCCTGTGTTCGTGAATGTTACCTATCACTAAAAGACTTTTTCTTACCTCACGATAATAATCTAATTGTGACTGATGAAGGGAAATACAACTACCAAGCACGAATGAACCATCACCAAAATGTACGCACTCAATTCTTTTAACACCTTCAAGCATAAACGAGCAAATATCGCCCTCAAAAATCCTCTGACCTTCGGGAAACTCGGCAGTTCTCTTGCTGTCCCTTAGTCCGGTAAATTGAGATAATATATTTCCGTCTATCTCAATATTTTCAACAAAATCACCTGCATCACTTTCTCTTTCCTTCTGTATACAGGGACAAATAAGACTACCTATTTTTGCTCTAGCAAATAAACCATAAACCCACTCACCGCTATCAATGCGCTTGCCCCTAAAAATAATCTCTCTCATTAACTTTTCTCCTTCAACCTTCTTCTGTCCTCGTACTGCTTACTCGTACTAGCAACCAACAATTCTTTAGCGTGTATACCCTTGCCACAATGAGGGCAACAAGGTAACATCTTACCGCCCATGTAGATTTTTTCTAGTTCACGCATAACAAGAAGGTGCGGTTTGTAGTCTAATATCTGCTTGCGCTGAGTCAGCAGACTATCGACTTCCTTACCAAACTGCTCATAATGATTTGCAATATCTAGCATAGCATCATAGGGATCAATAACTGCACCGCACTCCTGACATGATATTTCTCTGTTCTGAGTGTCGATGTAAAATTTACGGTTACGGCAAGTGCATTTCTTATTCTTATCCCTGATAATGCGGAGGGTTGAAATTGGGATTACCTTGTCGGGTAACTTATCGCTCAATTGATTCCCTCCTTCTCAATCTCTTTCAACATCAACCTTAATTCCCATGAGCGAGTAAAGTTTTTAATGTCGGGACATTTGATGCCTTTATTTAAACACAAGTCCCTAATCTCCTGCTCAATTTCACCTGCCAAAGCATATTCACGGTCCCAATCAGCATCAGACATTAACTTTCCTCCCATGACACGTTATCGGCAATCTGCTTAATCAACTGCCTCTGGTAGTATTCCTTACTTTGCAATACTTGACCAACTGTTTCAGCAGAGTAAAGATGTGTCACGGAAATTTTACTGCCACAGTTTCCGAAGAATAAGCGCACCACAGATTTACTTTTGTTATCTGTATTAACTTCCATAACATCAATTTTAAATCTAGACATTTAGATTTACTCCTCCTTTTTATTCCTATCCAACCATTCATCAATAATCCGGCGTATCAACTCGGAAACTTTCAACTTCTGCTTTCCTGCCTCCTTCTTCAATTTTCCATGTCTTTCATCGTCCATAAAAATACTTCTGCGCTTCAATTATGCCTCACCTCATATATATTATATACCGTTTAGACATACAATACAACCCTTTTTCTACCGTATTAAGTACAAATCTACCGAAAAAAATAACCCTTTCGGGTTACTTCTTGAGATACACTTCTAATTCCTTAATCTTTTTCTCTATTTTCTTACTGTCCTGATCAGACTTAGGTTTTAGACCTCTTAGGCAGTCGATAGCATCCCTAATGTTTCTGCTCATAAAAACAACTCCTTTAAAATTATTCGTTACACTGATCGTTCTCCGTTCGTTTATCTACTCACACCCCTACATACCCAAAGAACGAATAACAATCTAAAAACCCAGCAAATACGGCAAAATGGACAAGCGTAAAATTCCGGTATATAATCAGGAGGAACGACTGATTATGGTGGCAGCGCGAAACATGGACAAGTTGACTGACCGGTTAACCGACCAAACAACCGACCGACTAACTCGTTAATTAATGAACTTCCCGAAGTCAATTATCTCCTGCGCTTTACTAACAACAATATCCAGTCCTAAAAACACAACCAACAGCAGTATCATTTGCCCTATACTTCTCCTATTTGTCACCTTGCAGACGATGAAACCAATTAGACCAACCAACGCCAATAGCATCAACTCAGGCAGGCATACGCAGACAATGACGAAAATTATAACCTGTATAATTGTAAACATAGCATCACCTACACAAATATTCTTGATACGTGATCTAGTAAATCTAAGGCAACCCCGATAACTAAGATTATAGCCAGAAATGTTGCCACTATTTTTATCACGGCACAAAAGTTACCCTTGCCAACGGCACCGGCAACCATTTCAGCAACCCAACTCCCTACCGCTATTACCATGAGAATGACTATCTTATTGCCTACGCCACCCCAACCAAAGGTATTTGCCATCGTATTTCGCAAACCCTCCGACAATGCAAATGCAACCGTTGGAGATAGTAATAACCCGGTTATTGCCGCAATATACTTCACTTTAACACCTCCCGGCGTAAATCACCCACCAAATAACTTTTAAACTCCAACCCGTTTTTATTCTCCGACTTAATCAATTTGTTAATTTCCTTCAATTTGCGCTCGTCATTTGTGACTAGCAAAACGACAGGGAACCGCTTGGTATGCTTTACCCACCATTGATCCGGTATGTTATCGTATAGACGGTTATATTTACGGACCTTATCGAAATCATTGCCCGGGTGGTGAATGTCCATTTCAATAAACAAAAACCTAAACTGACCTGTGATTGTATTTTTGACGGCAATAAAACAATCTGCAATTAGTATTTTCATATCATAATTAAAGTCTACGGAGTAAATTTCCTCCCAGGACTTCAATTGTCGCTCTATCCAGATAACCGCCCAATTCAGTAAAACGGTATGCTCTATCTGCTTAATTTCCTTCTGAAAGTATGCGTAAGGTTCTTCCAGAGAATAACGGAAACGCCGTAACCTTAATTGATCGGTAAGTCGCTTTAATCTCTGCTGACATTTACGCTTACCCGATGCGGTGAGAGGGAATAGTAATACCTGCACTTGTTCGGCATTAAGGCATTTATGACTACCTACACGCCATACAACAGCGTTATCGCGGCAATAACCGTGTTTTCTGTGAGACATTGCACCGCTCGGTAAAAACATCCATATCCCTGCCCTTCAATAGATTTTTTGCCTGTTTGACTGGCAGGTGCATCGTCTGCACTTCCTTGGTGTCCATGCCAAACCTATATATCGCCCTGCCTTTTATTCCCGGCAAATGTGCGGCAATGGAACAATTTTCACCTAGCACCATGCGACTATTCAGTTCATCGGCAACTTGAAAACATAACCTACTTTGAAACATCGCTCTCAGATCTCCGTTAATAACCTTTGTTGATGGCCTTTGTGTTGCCGCTACTACAGATATGCCAACGGCCCTGGCAAGTCTGGTTATGCGATCAACCAACTTAATCGTATCTTTGCAGGATATTTCCGCTAATTCATCAATCACGACGACAATAAACGGCAATGGTTCTTTTGCTGTTTTATTGTAGTCTTGTATTTTAACTACCTTCGCTTTTTCTAATGTCCTTATGCGCTGCTCCATGCCTTTTTCGATAGACTGCATCAATAATAACGCATCTTCCTCCGTCTTTGCCAATGCCGCATAATCCTTTAAATAGGCGAATTCTAACCGCTTTAGGTCAATAATACCTATTCTCGCTACTGGTAGCAATGAGGCAATAAGGACATGCAGAAAGTTAGATTTTCCATACCCCGGCACTCCGGCAATAAGTAGGTGCGGAGATTCTTCAAGCGGTAGCACCTCTAACCCCTGCTTACTAATTCCGACGGGTATTGGTAAGTTTAGTTTTCCGCTATAATCCCAAACATATTCTAACTTATTGGGTATCTCGTTAGTGTTTATATTCATGTGCAAAAACCTCCCCTTTTTGGTCATTTCCACATTCAATCCGGTAGCATCCTCAAAGTATTCCTGCTGATTTTTTAAAGCGTTAAACGATGTACCGGGGCGCATGGTAAATATCATATGCCAACCTGTCTGAGTTTTCTTAATCCCCTTGCGTATAGGCAATATACGGGGTTTATCGGGTGGATAAAGTATGTCGATAGTGTCTAGTATGGTTGCAGGTATTTCGTTGCCTTTGCGGTGCCTCCAGGCTATTTTAAGTGCATCTATGCCATCAGCAAGAAGGTTATTCTTTTTCTCCACAATACACCTCCGTTCGCTATGCTGTTCGTTAAGTTTATGCGGAGATAACTTGTCCATATTTCAGTTAAATTTTAGGGAAAAAGTTGTTGAAATTGTTTTTGGAGGGTGGTATAATGTTTGTACTTAGCAGGAACTTGTTTTATCTAAGCGGTGGCCGAATATGAGGCAACGCCTGTGAGACTAGAAATAGGGTGAAAATCCCGGCGTTTAAGTTGCTGCTGCAAGGTAGCGTAGATACAATGACAACTACCCGGTTGGTGACGGTGTAAGTCCGTTGACTACTTGTCTAAAGTCCCGATAATTAAACCCTCTATGATAGTAATGGGCAAGAGGGGCAATACAAACCGATGCAGGCATTAAATCCTGCCCGCTTAAAACGACATCAATGGTCATACATAATAAAAGTATGGCGGTTTCAAACGTGTTGCAATAGCGAAAGTCCTTTACGGCAACATTGTATTGATGTAAACTAAAACAGCGTCCGTAATGACGTAGGGCAGTCAATACCGCCATGACAACAACGGTCAGACATGATAGGTCTTGATCGTACCTTAAAGCGACACTACAGACGGTTGATATTAAGAGGTTTTAGCATACCGGAGTAGTAAATAAGCGAATAAAAATCTCATAAACACCCAAGAGATGCAGGCGCAGGCATTGAGGGTGGCAAAACTCTCCAACGTATCTTATTTTTAAAGTGTGGGTGTGCAAGCACAGCGAACCTTGACGTACACCACAGAGCGCACTTTAAAGATAGGGTATGTGTGGGGAGTTTTGTTTTATTAAAGGGAGTGACGTTGTGTATAAATCTCCTCGTTATGATTACGCAAGACGACCATGCTACGATAAATTAAGTAAGCACCACAGAAGAAAACTACATAAAACTTTTCGCTCATACGAAAAACAGATAATTAATAAGATTGGTGAATTTGAACCAATGTCAAGAAGAATGAGTTGGGGGTAATATTATTTTGCCCAAAAAAAATAGGCCGACCGTGGAAGGTTGACCTTTCATAGATAATTTGGGATTATTTTTGTTAGTAAGATAACCCACAAAGATGTACTATAGGTATTCTGCATTGGACATTATTTCTCCTACATACGGTACGAATATACTTTAAACGGTTGCAATACAATTAACTGAGTGGTATAATATCCCCATCAACCGCTACGCCTCTATCTTCGATATGCGCACATGGCGGTTACTCCGACAATCTGATACGAAAGGAAGTGACTACCTCCGTGGATAAATAGTTGTTGTTGGATCTAATATGGTATGTCACGTTGAAAAAACTAGCCTTTTAATGTATTTAAACGGATAACCTTTTATTGGGAAAGGGTTGTCTATTTTTTTTGCCCAAAAATCTACCGGATACAGAATAAATTTACCGTATTAAGTTGAAATGTTCATGTAGTGGTGGTATAATACTTAGTAATTAACTACGCCCACATCGAATAAGCGGTGCGGAAACGCTGACGAGGGATAAAATTGCAAGCCACGCTAATTTTATTAGTGAAAAGACATATGCGATAACGGCATATTGGGTATCCTAAAAGCAATTACCGCTTATTGTGCATCATTAACTCAACTGGAAGAGTAACTCCCTTGTAAGGAGAAGGTTGTGGGTTCAACTCCTACATGATGCTCCAGTGACGTTATACTAAAAATAACGTGGGTGTGGTCACACCTAAATATGACTAGGTTAATAGAAGGGGCTAACCTTGTGTGTCCGAATGGACAACTAAAAAGTCCCTCCGTATTAATAGACGAGGTAATGGATACCAATATGAATGAGAAAGAAAAGCAATTAGGTATACCATACGGTACAGCTAGTCAGCGATTAAGGAAAAGTCTTATGTTTTATTTAGCACAAAAGTGCAATATGAACATTTGTTATCAATGCGGAAAAGTAATAACTTCTAAAGACGAGTTAAGTATTGAGCATAAAGTGCCATGGTTACATAATGAAAATGCCAAGGAACTTTTCTTTAGTATTGACAATATAGCGTTTAGTCATATTAAATGTAATGTGAGAGCAAGGAGAACTCCTGAAATTAATACAAGAGAGAAGAATGTTCTTGCCTATACAGGAAAGCGAATAGGCGGATCTGGCTTCAAAGGTGTAGTTGTGGTCACAGGAAAGAGATACAAATATCAATCTTATATTTATCACAATGGTAAAAATGTGCATATTAAATACGGTGATGATCCAGTTGAACTGGCTAAGTTGTATGACAAAAAGGCAATAGAACTCCAAGGCGATAATGCCGTCACTAACCGCAAACTAGGACTTCTTTAGACCTACCTTCACAGCCAGTAGTCCCTAAGAAGGACATGACGACAAAACTACCTTTTAGATTATACTAAGGGTAGTTTTGCTTTTTTGCCCAAAAAATAAAAACCCGGCAAACCTTCATTTGCCGGTGCTATTACACCTTATTTTACTTAATATATCTTTATTTCGCTCTGCAATTGCTAGACGCATATACTCACTAATATTCTCCTGCTCATACATTGCACACTCAACAGTTTCTTTTTTAAACTTTTCAGAAACTCTAATTGATGGCAATACCATTTTCTTTACTATAGACATTGCTTTTTATCATCCCTTCTTTTGCTTCTAAGTTGTTTCAGTTTTTCCTTTCTAATTTTATCTACTTCTTCTATTTTAGATTGAAGTATTTCATTTTCTAATTCCAAGGGTTTTTTTGATTTTTCAACAATACGTTCCTCATGCCCAAACATTTCATTTGTCATATTAAAGGCAGAAGCAAATGATCTTGATAAATTTAAAAGCATATTATTTTTTCTAATTTGTTTACGCAGTTTAGATATTTGATTTCGTTCATGTCGCGTTGCCCATCTTGATTCTTCGGATCTTTTGGCCTTTTCTTCATTTATTTTTTTACGCTTTTCTTCTTCTGCCCATTTACGTTCTAGATATTCTTCGTGCGCTAAATTACTTGCAATTGCATTATCATATAATTCATCTAAATCATCATCGTCCTTCCAGTTTGTGCATGGTGGTTCAATTGGGTTTCCAGACGGTGAAGATGTCCAACCACCAGGACATAAATCTTTGTATAATGGACATTGTTCGCAATCTTCTAATTCCTTGTATAGCATTACTATCGCCTCCTTTTTTATATATTGTATCACATATGCACTACATATACAACGTTTATAAAAAAAATAAAAACCCGGCAACCGAAGTCACCGGGGGTATTAAAATTAATTCGCGTATTCTAGTTTAACCGCCTATGACATTAGATATTCAACAAACGGGCGGTCAGTTTTAACCACACCGTCAAGCAAATAAACCCTCTCGACTAATATGTTAAAAGTATCCTCTCCGACACTCTTAGGGGTATAGAAATCCTTCTGAGTTCCGTTAATTTTCACAATAAAGTCTTCGCCGACTATCCACTCTGTATTACCGCTAACCTCCTGCGTAAGCGCATTTTCAGCCTGTTTCAGCGACTCTTTATCCTCTACAGGTACATTTTACTATAGCAGGAAAATTTAACGCCTTAATTGCGTTCTCAATAGTGCTGTTTACTATCTCGGATACCTTCTCCGAGTTAAAGTTGATACCGGCATGAGATAGTTCAAGCTGCATTTTCTTAACATCGAAGTGCTGTGCAATAAAGTCAGCAACAAGTTTTCTGCCAATGTATATAATGGTCGGTATTGCTGCTGCTGCTACCGCTTCAAGTGCTACCGTTGCTATGTTTTGATAGTCCATTTATGTGTACCTCCGTTATTTTATTAGGCAAATTAACAATTGCCCTAAATGTAAACTCTGATCAATCCATAAGTCCCTTGTGAGCGCAAATGTCTTATCTTCTTTCCGCGCCTTCCATCGGTCAATAAAGAAATGTCCTACCAATAATACGGCAACCTTCCACCATGCAAATAGTCCAAAATAGATAAGTCCGGCAGAGATTACACCGGACCACATAAACGCATGAGCAAATAATAGATAGTCGAATTTACCCTTCATGTTAGCCAAAAACTCACCCTGCAAAGGAAAGTCTGCTATGAAGTGAAGGACAATTAGAAAGAACAGTGTCGTTAGCATTATTTAACCATCCCCTTATCAATCAGCTTGCAAATCAATGCCGCCATTTGTTCTCTCGTCAACGGTGCTTCGGGATTAAAACACCCATCACCGCCGCCAACCATTAGACCTAAATCCTTGACTCTGGCAATATGCCCGGCACTCCAACGATCTCCTGCAACATCAGGGCAGGGGCCTGGGACAGTCTCGACGATATTATCGTACTGCTTCAAGTTAAACTGGGTGATGATGCTGATTAACTTATTCGGGTATTCCGGATCCGTAGCGTAACCGCACTTCTGTAACTGATAACATGCTTCTTCTGCCGTACTTGCCTGCCTGACAGGGATATAGCGTTTATTCATCAGTAGTTTATGATGATCTCTGAGCGACTCGGTAACATTGTTGTAAGCGCGGAAGTTTGCATCAATAGTGACTTTAACGCCGTTATACACTTCCCAAGTCTGACAGGTAACATGACCTGCCGGACCTGTACCCTTTACGCCGAAGTAGTTGTAACTGATTTTTCCGGTAGT
>Ga0209318_1001879_pt1 | contig 11651 bp, 14 predicted proteins | sample RifGroE1_FD_183999 | JGI IMG/M metagenome (GOLD analysis project Ga0209318, IMG submission 183999) | Groundwater microbial communities from Rifle, Colorado, USA - Groundwater E1 (SPAdes) (version 2) | ecosystem: Environmental > Aquatic > Deep subsurface > Groundwater | place: Rifle, Colorado...
TGGGGGCTGTATCCAACCAGGTGCGCAACAGCTGTTCCTTGACGAATGTGGCGTTGTGGACATGATGACTGGGCAGGGCGCTTTCGATCGCCTGCAGGTGCATGGCTTCATGCTGGGCGGCCAGGTCATTCTTCTCTCGAAGCTGTCGCGCCCCCTCGGTGACTCGTGCGATGACCGAGTCGGCCCATTGCGAATGCCCCTTCGTGGCCGCTATCAGCGTGTCAATCTCTTTCGGCCAACGGCCACGCGGCCTGGTTTCGTCGAGAAGGATCTGCCATTCGCCCTGGTCATCCATTTCGGCCGAGATGCTCGCTCCTGCATACTTGCGAGGAACCGATTCGGGGGCCGCATCTATGAGCGACGCGACGCTCCTCACGTCCCACCTGCTGATGACCGATTCACCTTCCTCCTTCAGGGCCTGGACGATCAGGCGTGTCGCATCGCTGGGGGTGATATTGCTCTGGATCGCCAGGAAGGCAGCCTGGAAAGTCGCCCCTGGACCGATATGGTGGCCGTACTGGTTCTCGATGGCCACGTGCAGCGCGTGCACGGCTTGCTGCTTGATTCGCTCGAATGGGATGGTTTTCATGCTGGTTTCTATTCAGAGGTGATGTGTCATTGCCCCGGCGCAGGTTCGACCGGGTGGTCATCGACCTCGGTGTGGTCTTGTGGGTTCTGTTGGGCGTGATCGATCAGTCCTGCCTCCTCCTCTCGGAGTAGCCACTTCGCGACCCTTTTGCAGACGCGATATTCCGTGCCGCGAGCGGTACGAATCGTGTGGGTGTAGGTTTCGCCTCCGGAGTAAAACGTCGTCGGGATCGGCGTGAGCGCCGCGCCTCGCTCCATTGCTTTTTGGGCGCGTTCCAGTGAAATCGTCGGCAGGTGGTATGGCATGCGCGCTCCTTCTGACTTGATAGTCCTTATGCGCCGCTGGCTTCCTGCATGACAGGCTCCGCGTCGTCCAGGCTGATCTGCATGCGCTCGGAGAGCTCTTCTCGCAGACGGCCGGGGTCTTCCAGTGCGTACCGCGCCATCTGGCGTGCCACGTCTTCCAGGGGGATGTGGCCACCCTCGATCTGGTGCGCCAGCCAGGTGGTGAGCGTCTCCTCGTCGATCGAAGCGGCTTCCGGGGTCAGCAGGCAAAGGCTGGCGTCCTGGTGCTTCACGTCGAAGCCGTTTTCACCGGCCAGCGTTGTGATGCTGGTGTGAATGCTGTTCGCCAGGACACTGTTGAGGCGTTGAGCGAGGTAATCGTGATCTTCGCCCTTGGTGTCGATCACGAGATCGAGGGACAGGTGCATGTGCGCGTGGTCAGGGGTCTTCTGGTCGGACATGGAACGGGCCTTTGGTGAGAGGTGGGTTTTCTGGTGCAGGGGATCAGGCGGCCGGGGCTTCCGCCGGCTCCGCTTTTTCGTCATCCGTTCGTGGCAGTGCCTCTTTTGCGATATCCAGCAACAGGTGGGTCCAGCTGCCATTGGCGCCGGGTGTCGCTGCTTGAGAAAGCAGGTGAAGTCGAGCCTGGCGATCCGCCTGAAGGGACTGGGCCTTCGCGCCAAGGGCTGCGAGGTTGCATTCGTACTGGGTCCGCCACTGCTGCGCTTCGTTGCTGTTGGGGCGGAGGTCCCGCAATTCTCCGGATGGCCAGTCCAGTGTTTTGTGCATGGCCTTGAGGATCTTGTCCCTGCGCTTAGAGCTCCAAGGTTTAGAGCGCCAGTTGTGCACGCTCTGAGCCGCGCGGTACATTCGACTCGCCATGTTGGTGTCGACTGCCTCAGAGATCTGCTGCAGCTCGTGGCCATGCGTTAGGGGGTCGAGCTCGAACATGTTGACGGGGTTGGAGACCCCAAAGAAGCGGAGCAGAACAATTCCGTCTTTGAGAAGTCCGCGGGACTTTTCGAGTCCCGCGGAACTGCGGGGGTCCAAGGCCAGGTGCTTCAGGCAATACAAGGTGATGGCAACCTGATCGCGCCGGCCTTCTTCGCCCAGGAACTGGACCCGTTCAACGAACTCGTCGCTCGCGAGGTACTCTCGATCCGCGTCATCCGGGATCCAGTGGGATTGCATGAGGGCGAGCTTGTGTAGCTCCAGAAATGGGGATTGCATCCGATCGCCTTTCAGGTGGGGACTTCTTGTGGGAATGGGGTTTCTTCTTCTTGGGTCCGCCGTGCGAAAGGCGGCGCCGGCCAGGAAGGGTGAATGCGACTGCTGTCCCAAACGATCCAGCTGGGTTCGCCAGGGTCCTCCGTCTCGTTGAGGTAGCAGATGCAGTCGTAGCCTGCGGCGCTGAGACTTTTGTGGACGGCCGTCCAACCGGCCTCGTTGGATTGGTTCCAGCAGAGATACCAGTCGTCGACGCAGGGCCCGAAGTTGTCGGGGCTCTGCTTTTGCAGCTGGCGAACAACCGACTGAAACTCCCAGGTGCCCAGGTCGGGCAGCATCAGTGGTCGGTAGACGTCAATTTCGAAGGCCAGCGGCTGTCGCTCCTGGGGGGCGGTTTCGATGAAAGCCAAGGTACTGTCTTCATCGTCGAACGGACCGTGCTCAAACCGCGGTCGATTGCTGAGCATCTCTTCGAGCGCCCACCACCGGCCTGCATGGTCTTGGTACGGGATGTACTCGATCTGCCCGCGGCCGGTGGATTTCAGGCGATCCAGGCCCGATTTCCGGGTGCCGAAGTGCGCACCCAGGCTCTTGGCGGTGTCGAACTTCTCGAAAGAGGCATCTGTCCCGTGGTAGACGGTGCGGGGCGGTCGGTAGGACATGGTTTGTGGCTCGACAAAAAAGCTTGCGCTGGCATAATTGTCTGATTATTAGCTAATTTGTGCAAGATAAGGAGTCCGCATGGTTCAATCGAATGCCGCAACGCGCCTGCGTGAGACCCTTGCGGCCCCAGCCGCTGCGCCGAACTTTCTGGAGCGGGCCAGGAAAGACCGGCTGGCGAGGTTGAGCGCCCCCGCGGTTCGTCTGGATCCAGTTCCGCCTGTGTCCTCTTCACGTCCAAGCTCAGAGGACGCTCCGGCCGCGGCGCGGCATCTCAGTGCGTTGCAGCGTCTTCAGGCCATGGCTGGCCGCATGAAGAGTCAGTCACAGGACGATTTCGCTGAGCCAGTCAATGAAGACCGTGCTTCAACTGCCTCCACTTCCGCTGCTCCCGCTGAACTGACCGAGGTCGAGGGGACACTGTCATCGGTGCGCAATTTCAACGACTGGGCTGTGGGCCTGGTCTGGACCGAAGACCGCGAGGAGGTGCGTGTCACCGGTGAGGTGATCGCCAGCTTGACCGAGGGGTTGGAATACAAGTTCTCCGGGGTGACCAAGAGTCACCCGAAACACGGCGACAGCGTGGAGGTGGTTTCGTACGAGCCGGTGATTACCCTGGATCCAAAGGCCATGGAGCGCTACATGGTCAAGGCTTTCAGGGGCATTGGGCCAGCAAAGGCCGCGAAGTTCATTGGCCGTGTCCAGGACCTGGCGGTGGATTTGGCTTGGGACAACGCGGTTGGATCTGCGGAACCCCTGGGCCGGACGGAGACCGAAGAGATCCGTCACCGCGCCCTGCTGGAGCTGAGGAACACGTTGTTGCACGAGCCGTGGAAGCTCGATCTCAGTGCACTGGCCAAGGATGCTTCCTTTGCCGACGGCGTGGACCCTCAGGCCGAGGTCAAACGGCTCGTCTTGACGCGCAATCTGATGCTCAGGCTTGGGGGTGTTGCGGGGCTGAGGGATGGTGTTGCCAAGTCGCTTGCTGCTTACCTGCTGCTACAAATCAAAGGGGATGAGCCCCAGGCGGATGCCTTCGTTGACCCCATCGAGGCTTCGTGGAAGGTGCTTGTTTCGAACCCCTATGCGCCCATTCGAAAGGCTTCAGGGTATGGCTTTGCAACAGCCGAGCTGGTGGCTCGAAGCATAGGTGTCCCTCGCGATTCGCCTCTGCGCCTGGCAGCTTTGGTGGAGTTCGCTGTCACCCAAGAGTGCCAGCGCCGCGGGCATGTGTTTCTGTCCCCAAAGGACTTCGTGTCGGCTGTGCGCCGTGTCGATCCTACAGCCCCGGCACAGGCCTCGCTTGTGCACGGTATCAAGGCCGGGCTGCTGGTAATCGATGCTGAGGCCAATCGGGTCTACGCCCCGCAAATGCATGCGGCCGAAGTGAGGTTGGCCAAGTCGATTGCGAGGAGGATCCGCGCGGAGACGTCCTTGACGCAGCGCAGCCCCGAGGCGGTCAGCGCCAAGCTGAAGAAAAGCGCTTCAAAGATCAACCCGGCATTTGCTGGCGGCCTGGATGCGGAGCAAGTGAACGCGGTTGCATCCATCATGACGGCACAGACGCAGTTGCATGTGCTCACGGGTGGCCCGGGGACCGGCAAGACTTCCATCATCGAGTGTCTGGTCTACCTTCTCAAGGGGCGGAGGTTTCTTTTTGCGGCGCCCACCGGGAAGGCGTCAAAGGTCTTGACATCTCGCGTGAAGTCGCTCGGTTACGAGTCCAACACCACGTGCTCCTTGTTGAGGGGCTCGGAAGAATCCGGTTTCGCTATCAACGGCACCGAGCAGCTTGAATGCGATGTGCTCGTGATCGACGAATCGACCATGAACGGCGTGGTGATGGCAGACGCAATCTTTGATGCGCTCCCAGAAGATGCACACGTCATTTTTCTGGGAGATCCTGGCGTTCCGGGGCGCGAGGGGCGGCCGGCAAGGGCCGGGCAACTGCCATCTATCTCGCCGGGCCGCTTCATGCTGGACTTGCTCGATCTGCCTGCGGTCAACCATGTGCACCTCACGAAGACCTGGCGCAACAGCGGCGGCATTCTTGAGGTCGTCGATGAAGTGGCTCGCGGACGGCTGGTTGTGCAAGACCGAGTGTCCGTTCGCTTCCGGCCTTTACCCGACGCGGTGGTGGGCTTTCCGGGCGTGATGCAGGCGTACCTGGAGAGCGTCCAGAAGTACGGCGTTGAGAGCACCGCGATGATCATGCCAAAACGTCAGGGCAATCGCAACGAGCCGGACTGGAACATCACCTATGCAAACGCTGTTTTGCGCGAGGTGTGCAACCCTCACGCCATCAAGCTGCCCGGCACGATGCTGCACCTGGGCGACCGGGTCATCTTGCGGGAAAATATGATCATCAAGCAGCCCGATGCCGACGCATTGGGTCGCGTGGCAGCGAGCGTGGCGTCGCCGCTGAAAAAGGGTGTTGGCTCCCCACTCGATTTCGAGAAACTGCTTCGGGACCAGGGGCTTGCGCAGCCAGAAGCATCGGACGATGACGAAATCTCTCCGATTGAAGATGTCGATTTCGAGGAGGCTGGAAGCGAGCGTGTTGTCAACGGCGATACGGGGACCCTCATCTCCTATGCTGTCGACGACCAGAACCAGCGTATGGGGTCGCCCAAGTGGGTCAAGCTGGCCTTGGACGATGGACGAGAGATTTGGTACCCGGGATCTGACCTGGGGGCGATTGATCATGCCTATGCGCTGACCAACCATGCTGTGCAAGGCAGCGAATACCAAAAAGTAATTTCTGTGGTGACGCCGGGGTCGCCCGACTTCATGAATCAGAACATGCTCCTGACGGCGCTCTCCCGTGCCAGGAGTGATCTCGAAATTTACGGGGATCCAGACACGCTGAGAAAGATCGCCGCCACGCCCATGCCGAAAAGAAACTCAGCCTTGAGTGAACGGGTGAATCAGGAGATGGCCAGGCTGGAGGAAATCGAGTCCAGAGACGACGTGGCCGAGCCCGTGGCGGGCGACTGATCGGGCGGTGTGCCCACCGGGCCTTGCCTTGCCCGGCTCAGGGCGAGGAATGGGGGTTCGCCGCGCCCTGGGTTGGTGCGGATTCGCTGTAGTAGTTGGATTCCAGCTGAGAGCTGGTGAGCAGGGCGCCACGGTCTACCTGCCGGTGGAGCTCGTCAACCAAGTTGATGGTGACCGACTGCATCCTGGCTTGAAAAACTGCGCGCATCCAGGACTGATCGCTGAGCAACTGCTGCACCACCTGGTCGAAACCCTCGGTGCTGGTGATCTGGGTGTATCGCAGCGAGCCATCGGTGGGCTTGACGTCCCATTGCGTGCACGCGCGGGCCCGGTGCGCGGCCGCCTGGGTTTCGAAGGCCTTCACGTCGGTAGAACTGTCCCGAACGGCCGTCAACCGGAGATTCAACGGATCGGCTGTCCACATGACGTGGAAGCGCGGAGCGACGATGCCTTGTCCAAAACGCAGGTCGTCGAAGATCTTGGAGATGTTCCCCCAGTTGACTGGAAGTCCACGGCGTTCGGCCAAGGTGCAAGCCATGCCCAGTTCCTTGGCGTCCCTGGCCTCCTTGACAGGGTCTTTGTGGCTGTAGTGTTCCACGGCAGCGCCGTGCCAGTAGACATAGCCGTCCTGGCTTTTTGTGAGGCCAATGACGCCATGAAGCCATGGTCGTTGGTACTTGCCCTCCCGCGCAGCGCCCACCAGTTGGGACCAGAGATTGCGCCCCCTTTCGGTCAAAGCTTCCGGTCCAAAATTGACGATCGTCTCAAGCAAGGCGAGATCTTCCTGCGTCAAGTCATCGCCGTCGTGCGTCCCTTGCAGCACGGCGAGCGCTTCATCCATGTGTGAGTCCGTTTCGGAGGTGGTCATGGTGTCGGGCTTTGTGGTTCGGCTTCGAATTCAGATGCGGCTGGAGCGAGCGCTTTAGCCGCCTGGATGCGACCAGCGTACTCAGTTAGCACCTCGGGGGCAAAAATGCGTTCTATCGTAACGGCCAGAGCGGCATTCATTGGCAGCCCCCATTTCAGGACGTTCGCGCAATAGATGTAGCGGACGTTCTCTTCGAAATCCTCACCTTCGATGGGGCTACCTGTGATGTCCACGTCGTTGGGGCCGCGGTAGTGCATGCGATGCAGTTGGACGCTCGTCGACTCCATCCTCCGGAGGTTTGAGGGGCGCTCTCTGAGCCACCCGCCGACGTTGTAGTCCGATTCCAATTGGCGGTGGGCCTGCGCCACATCAAAGATGTTGACGGGCTTCCCGTCAATGGTCAGATAGTTCATCGAAGATGCCAGAAAACAGGACCCAGCCTCCAAGTCCTTGTGTTAAATTACGCCGAATTACTTGTTTGTAGAATGATAGCGAGGTTATTTGACCATGTCCACAGACCATGTTGACGCCCTCGGTGAGGTTCTGGGCCGGATTCAACTCTCGGCCGAACAGCTGACGGCGTGTGCTCGGGAAATCCTCCCTCATGCGGAAAAGTTGCACCCAGATATCTCAAGCCTGCTGGAGCACCGCCAGGACGAGGTGCACCAAGCGGTGCTGTCGGCCGTTGCCGCCGCGAGTGCGCTTCGCAATCTGGATGTGCGCCCCAGCCGCGAAGCGGTGTTGTCTGTGCTGATCGAATGTGGCTTCGTCAACCCCGACGGGGATGAGTCCGAGTTTCGGACTCTCAAGCGCATGGCGTTTGATGAGTCGATGGGGACGGCGCCGTTGGGATCGTGGGATGTCCTCTCCCCGGCGCTTGCAGCTGCGGTGGAACTGGTCCTGCAGGACCACGGGATGAGCCTGAACCTGATCTGAACCGGAAGAAGCTGCGCATGAGATTGCTCTCTCTGGATTTCGACGGCGTGCTTCACCCAGGCAATGACCCGGTGTTTTTCAATTTCAAGCCAACGACACCTATGTTCCAGATCGATCTCGCCATGCGCACGCAGAAGCGATTCTTGTGGGCGGATCGATTGGCTGAGACTTTGACTGGGTCGGACGTGCAGATAGTCATCCATTCAACATGGAGACGGCGCTTCAGCGATCGGGACCTGTTGCACTTCTTGCCGGAAGAAATTGCGCATCGGGTGATCAACCTCGATGGCGTGATCTCGGAACGAGTCAACCTATCCGCGGATGAATACGTGGCGGCGGCGGCCGAAGCTCTGGAGCCTGTGGATCTCTGTGTGCTTGACGACAGGCCTGAATTCTTCCCTGCCGACGGGCTCACGGCTGCGTGGATCGCGCAGCACGGTGGTGACTTTGTCTGGGCGAAGCCCATGCTGGGCCTGAGCGATCTGTCGACGCTGGAGCGACTGTCCGGCTGGATAAATGCTGTAGCGCCGCAGCAGCATTCCTTGCCAACTCAACACTGAAGGAGCTGAAGATGAAGTCGTTTGAAAGCGCCATGCGCGATGTATCCACCCAGATACTTTCTCACGTGCCCCTGGCGAACCTGAAAGAGTCCGCTCGAATTGCCCTTGCCGGTGGGGTGCTTGCGTTGGGCGCCCTGACCTCGGCCTCACCGGTGTTCGCACAAGATGGCGCGATGCGATCGGGCGGGCCTACGCAAGGATGGGGCGAGCGACTGGGATCGGTGGTGGGCAATGTCCTGACGGTGACTGGCCGGGGCGCGGACCGTTTGGTGTCCAGCGTGTCCACCTTGGTTGTGAATGGGGTTCAAACAGACCGGTTGGGACAGGGGCAGCGAGACCAACTCGATACCCTCGCATTGCGTTCGGTGTTTGCGTACGAACGGGCCGAGTCTGCGATGGCTGGCGGCGTGCAAAGCACGGCATTCAAGCGCGAAAACCTGCGGTTCCTCCATGCGCGTAAGGAGCTCTCGACGGCGCTTCGCGTCGCGCAAACGGGTGGTGGGGAGGTGTCGGCCTGGCGCCCCTTGCTGGTTGCCCTGCAGGCTCCGGTCGGGAGCGTTTCGCACCCAGTGATCGTTGAGATGGCGAACCCGATGAGTGCCCGGCTGCACCGTCAGGGTGGCCCGGGCTATCAGGAGACTCAGCGCCCAGTGCGCACCATCGCCGGCCTGCGTGAGAGCGTGGCCGAGCGTCGGTCCGAACAGGGGTACCAGCAGGCCATGGCCGATGGCTATGGGCAGTGACACCATGGAATACCAGGCCCTTGAGTGGATTGGCTGGGCCACTTCGGGCGCACGTTGGACGGAGGCGCAGATCCTTGAATTGATACGTTGCGCCATTTCGGGGGCCTGTTGGACGAAGACGCAGATGCTCGAATGGGTTGGCTGCGTTCTGGGTGTTATCGGGGCCGGGGTACTCGCGCTCAATCTCAGGATCTCAGGGTGGGGCTTCGTGGCCTTCCTTTTTTCCAACGCCGTGTGGATCTGGTTCGGGCTCGAAACAGGTTCGAATGGACTGGTGACCATGCAGTGCTTCATGACAGTGACCAGCATGGTTGGAATCTGGCGCTGGCGCCATGGGTTGACTTTGAAAGGGGTGGTTTCGTGACGCGACCAGTCTCTGTCCCGGTGAGTGACTTTGAAACCTTGGTCAACAAGGCGATGGCTGATGCGGTGAATGCATTCAACGCCGCCGGCGAACTTCGCCCGAGCGTTGAAATCGTGCGGTTCGAAGTGAAGGGTGGGGAGATCGTCACTCAGACGATTCCGCTGGACGGTGCCCACCGCTACTTTGGATACGACGGTGGAAAAGACGACCTGGCTCTATTGCTTCAAAGCTTGTATGTGGCGGCAGGGGATGCTCATACCGTAGGCGCACTCGTCGTTCATGAAGCATGGCTTCGTGTTGCCAAGATGGACCAGCCGGTCCTGGATCTCACAGTGGCGCCAAGCATGGCTCCAGATCGCCAGGAAGCTTTGGTGTGTTCTCTCAACATGAGCAATGGCGACAACTACACCCATTTCTTGATCGTGGACCCTGTATCCAGAAAGGTGGCCTTCGAGCCATTTTCTGTCGTCGCTGGCGTTGCAACGTGCACAAGATTTTCCGCCGCCCCATCCTCCTCTCAGAACGAGGGGGATGACCCGCCTGCAGCCCCGGTATTTCATTGAGGTCTGTGATGGAAAAGTCCGTGTATCTGTTCTGCACCGGTGGGGGCAGCGACAAGGAGTACCACCTCCATATTCGAGCCCGGGAAGGCGCATGGGCGCTGGACTATGCCAACGGCAAGCGCGGCGCTGTAGGTCGATCTAAGCAGAAGCTGGCCCCCACGACGCTGGAGGCTGCGACTAAAGAGTTCGACAAGATCGTCAAGGCCAAGATGAATGACGGCTACACCGAGGCAGAGTCAGGTGTGCGCTTCACCGACACCGAGCATGCCATGCGCGCAAGTGGCCACGCGCAGCAGCTCCCCACCGCCGTTGATGAAGCTGAGGCCGGCCGGCTGGTTGCTCATCACGCATACGCTGTTCAGGAGAAGGCCAACGGTGAGCGGCGCTCCATCGAGGTGGTTGGTGGTGTTGCGCGTGGCATCAACAAGTTGGGGCTGTACGTCAACCTGCCCGAGAACATTGCCGCGGAAACGGCATCCTTCAGAGATGCGTTCTTCGACGGCGAGCAGGTGGGCACGACCTATCACGTCTTTGATCTGCTCCAGATGGGATCCCAGAACCTGCGCGATCTCCCATTTGGTGAGCGCTACAAGATCCTTGCCGGAAGCTTGCTGCGCAGCGTGTCCCTGCATTCCCCCGAGCCGAGTTGCCTGCGCCTGCTCGAAGCCGCCTTCACGCCTGAGCAGAAGCAAGCCATGCTCGATCGCGTTCGCTCGGCCAACGGCGAGGGCCTGGTGTTCAAGGATGTGAACGAGCCCTACGAGAGCGGGCGTAGCACCAGCGTCTTTAAGTTCAAGTTCAACGAAACTGTGACGTGCCAGGTGCTGGGAGTCAACAAGCAACGCTCGGTGCAGATCGGCCTGCTGGATGCTGCCGGTGCCATGGTGCCGGTGGGCAATGTCACCATTCCTGCCAACTTCGACGTCCCCGCCAAGGGCGACCTGGTGGAGGTTCAGCTCCTGTACTACAACCCTGGCGGGGCTTTCGAGCAACCCGTTTACCTGGGTCCGCGCGTTGACATCCTGCCCGAAGAAGCCACGCTGGCCCAGGTCACACGCATCAAGCCTGGCGTCCAGATGGATGAGCAGGAAGTTGACGATCAGTTCGAGTGTCCAAGCGCATAAGGACTCAGAATGAACAACTTCGCCTATCAAGCCACTGAGGAGGATGTGGAAAACGTCCTGCGAAAACATTCATTGTCAGTGGCCAATTCGCTTGGCAAGTCCTTTGAGTCGATGGCCAACGAAGTCTTCGGCAGTCTGGACTTGGACCTCATCGAAAAGGCGGCTCTCATGGGCGACGATCTCGATGTGCAAACGGAGTATGCGAACGATGAGATCGCCCGTCAGCTACGCGAAGCCGGCATTCTGGAGCCACTGAAAGCGCCTGCGAGCGACAAGTCAACGTCTGCCGCGGCGAATCCGCCCCGAGCCGCTGTGTTTGCAGTTTTGGGTCACAAGTTCGAGCTGTGCAGAGGCCCGGAGGATGATGCTGTGGTTCAGACCACCTGGGCTCACGAATTCGAAGACGACGCCGTGCGCCTCGCCCATCTCGTGATGGAGGCTCAGGTGCTGGCTTCCTACACCAGTGGCGCCCTGTTCCGAGACGGCCAGCTGGTACACGAGACGGCCCTGGCGATCGAGGCCACGTTCAAACAGCTGCCACGCTTGGTCAACAGCCTGGATGACGATCCGGACGAGCCCTTCTCCAGCCGCCCTGCGGTTTGTGGGGGGTGAACGATCATGAAGGACGTCTGGATCAAGAAGGTGGGCGTCGCCCGCGGCCGTCCTCGCATCTTTTTCGATGGGCTGCAGGCTGTGAGGGCCGGCTTCGCCCCGGGCGAAAAATTTCACGTCAACG
>Ga0209318_1001881_pt1 | contig 11630 bp, 9 predicted proteins | sample RifGroE1_FD_183999 | JGI IMG/M metagenome (GOLD analysis project Ga0209318, IMG submission 183999) | Groundwater microbial communities from Rifle, Colorado, USA - Groundwater E1 (SPAdes) (version 2) | ecosystem: Environmental > Aquatic > Deep subsurface > Groundwater | place: Rifle, Colorado...
AAATTTTTCTAATGCTTGTTGTTTTTCTAAATCAGTCATATTAACCCCTTTTGTTGTTTATACTATAAACATTTGTTTTGATAAAGTCTCCGGACTATCATGTCCGGTTCTTTATGGGGTCATTATATTCAACTGCTCGCCGAATGCTCTGTATTCATACAACACATCGATCGTGGTATCTGACTTCGTCACTGCTTTCGTACTGTTCAGGTGGTCGAGGTAGTAGTAATACTTCTCAACGGCTTCCGTGCCGTCAGCTTTCACAACGGTAGTTACTCGTCCTGCCAATAAATCCCCAGACAATACATACCTGTTGATCGTTCCTTTGTCGGTGGTGGTGGCAAGGTTTACCTCAACATCCATCGCAACGGCGATTTGTCCGTGGCGGAGGTAGACGCTAAGTTTACTGTCCGTTTTCTTGATAAACCGGTTACCTATCCACTGATTCCTTGCTGTTCAGCAAGTTCCTCTGATTTATTATGATTGCACTGATTTTTTAATATTATGGTAGAATTTATTCTTTTAAAAGTGATACTACACTACATCCGAAGAATATGGTTATTTCAAAGATCACATCACTGAAAAAATTAAATTTCAGTAGTAACTTTTCTTATTAATGGGGACATACGATCTACCCCTTTTTTACTTACTCTGTTGTTTAGTGAAAATGCCCACATACGCAGTTTTTATTTTTCCTCTCACATTTTTCTTAATAACTTGTAAGCCAGACAAAATAAATATTACAATTGATAATACCCTTTTTCAAGCAATGACTCTAAAACTTTTTGTATTGTTTCGCCATTAATAGCTCCTCCTATAGAATCTATTATACCAATAACTTCGTTAGTTATCATACGTGCTTTCTCATTATCTATATTAATCTTTTCATTATGAAATTTTTGTATAACAATATATTTTGCCTCTTCAAATTCCATTCCATTAACATTGCACACTATTGCCCCCCCGGATAGATTTTCTAGTCGGTCTAACTTTATCTCCTTACTTGTAACTGCTTGTGTTGCACCACCACTTCCAAACTTCGGATTAGTTTCAGTTATGGGCTCTAAATGACTTGACTTCCCCCAGTCTCCTTTTGGGATTTTAAGGTCATCAACAACCTGAAGAGTATCGAATGTACCTCTATATGAGGCATCATGTGGAACCTGTAATTTTCCAGGATTTGGTGTATCTAATTTATCAAATGAAATATAAGTACCTTTATTATTTTCTGGTATTGTCATATTCTTTTTTAAATCATTTAAATATGAAGCATTTGAATCCATATATCTATAACCTGTTGATGGTATTGCATCACCATTTGGTTTTACATAAAAATCAGCCTTTCTTGCCGAACTTCCCGCCTTAGCAACATCATCAACTTTCGTCACTAACCGAGCAGCCTTTATACCCGCACCTGCCCCACCCGGTACTCCCGGAGTCAACAAAGCAGCAGCATCTACTGCTACTCCAACGGCATCTAATACTGCATCTCCCCAGTTACCTTTCGCGACATTACATGCTAGAGATGCAATTCCAACACCTAAACTAAACGCATCCCATCCAGATTCTACAATTAATCCTGTTGGATCTTTAAAATTAAGCGGATTATTCCCGCAATAAACATACCAATTTACGAAATCCGTTCCGCATTACTCATTAAAAAAACCTCATTACGAATGAAAGCTTTCCTTAAAATCCTCAACGATTTTATCTTTATTCTTTAAAATGTAATCTTTAAACTCATCAAAAATTGCTTTACCTTCATTATACGCGTTTTCAAACATCTCACGAAGATTATCTTCACCCATTTCACCATTTGAATCAATATACGCTTTTGTTAAAACACCCACTGCATACGTTGAAGCAAAAGAAATCGATGCCCGAACAATCCATCTGAATGGTAAAACCAGAGAAAGAACATTTGATAACAATCTAGAAATAACATTAAGACCGGCAGCGCCACCTAATAACTTAACAAATTTAACACCGTCTAAATCAAATGAATACAATGTACTTATATTATTAACCATCAATATTTGTAAAGGAGTGGTAAAAAGAATATCTTTAAAAAATGAAAATGGAACAAAAGAAATTGCTGATGTGATAATCGAATAATTAATTAATAACCGGTTATACTCATACTTCATTCTTTCATCATCTGAAAATAAATCAAAATTTAAACCTGTTTCAGAAGAATCTATATTTAGAGCATTCCCTATATCTGATAATGTATTTAATTGTTTGTATGTAATATACTCAGAATCACACAGTTGTTTGGCAAGATTAAAAATCTCATTTCGTTCCTGCTCGTTAGTTTGTTCACACAAACTTAAAATAGTATCAAAAGATGGTCTGTTTTTTATATAACTATCAATTTCATTCAATGTTACATTCTCAATAATTCTTAAAATATAATCCCTTTGTTTTCTTGATAATTTTTCCTCAGTAACAGGGTATAATACAATCTCAATGTTATCAGTTTTCATAAAAAGCTCCCTAATTAATAATTATTTTATTATCCAATACCGTAAATGCAATACTGTTCTTTCCTGACGGCAATCTTTTTTCACTTAAACTTGTTGTAATACTTTTCTCAAAAACCCGTTCTAAATTTCTTACACCTTTTATTCTATCATAGCCTAAATTGAGTATGTAGTCTATAAAATTATCATCAAAAGTTAGTAAGAGATTTCTTTTTGTAAATATTTGATCAGCTCTCGGGATGAGAATATTTTTAATAATCTCCCGGGCTGTTTCTTTTTCAATATAATTAAAATTAACAACCTGATCAATTCGATTAATAAATTCTTTAGAAAAATTATCCTTTAATTTATTATATTCCTTTAATTCAGTTAAATCATTTTTGTTATTATCAAAACCGATCGTACCGGATTGCATTATTATATTTGAAGTCATAATTATCGTACAATTTGAAAAATAAATTGTTTTCCCTGACGTATCATTAATCTTTCCCTCTTCAAAAATACGCAAAAATATTTTTATAACCTCAGGACTTGCTTTATCAATTTCATCCAACAATAAAACACTTGATGGATTGGTCTCCATAAGCTGATTTAAAACCGATACATTATCATGTCCAATATACCCCGGCGGAGAACCGATAAGTTTAGAAATTGAATGAGCCTCTGTATATTCCGACATATTAATTGAAACACATTTATCATAGTTTCCGTATAAATACTTAGCAACTTCACGGGCAATATATGTTTTGCCGACACCTGAAGGACCGGTAAGCAAAATAACACCATCAGGTCTGTTGGTACCAAAATTTAATTTACTCTTGGCTGCTACAATACTGCTTGTGATTTTAGCAATCGGCTCATTCTGTCCGTAACATCGTGTTTTTAAATAATCTTCAAGCCCCATTAGATGCTGATAACGCTCATCTTCAGTGGCAAACACATTATATCCTGTAAAATCAGCTATAACATTTTTAATAATTTCATCATCAACGATCTTCTGATTTCGTAACGCAGTTCTTGACATGGTTTTTTCAAGAATATCAATAGCTTTATCGGGGAAAACTTTATTTTTTAATTCACTGTCAGATAATTCAATAATTAATTTTAAAGATTCATCAGTTATTGATACTTTAAAATGAGACGCCATTTTCTCTCTAAGATTTGACAGGATATCAAAAGTTGCTGTTTTATCAAGTTCATCAATCTGAACTTTAAAAAAACGTCTGTCCAATGCTGAATCTTTTTGAAAAAACTTCAAATACTCATCAACAGTTGTTGCGCCAATACACCGTAAATCACCTTTTGCAAGTGCCGGTTTTAATATATTTGCAGCATCAAGATTGCTGCCCCCGGACTCCCCCGCTCCTAAAATGGTATGAATTTCATCGATAAATAAAATAAGATTTTTATTCTTACTTACTTCCTCAACAATATTTTTTAACCTTTTTTCAAAATCACCTCTAAATGTTGTTCCGGCTACAAGTATACCCATATTAATTTCTAAAATTTCTTTATTCTTAAAAAATTCGGGAACATCACCTGATGCAATTCTTTGAGCTAACCCCTCAACAACTGCCGTTTTACCGACACCGGCTTTTCCAATTAACAATGGATTATTCTTCTTTAAAGAAAAAAGCGTTTCCAGTATCGAATTAATCTCTTTATCACGTCCTAATATTCTGAATAAAGCATTTTCTCTGGCTAATTTTGTAATATTTCTGCCAAATTTCTCGGTAAAAAGCTCTTTACTATTTTCAATATATTCATCTGAAAATAAAATACCGCCTTCACCTTCAGCAACAACTTTTTTGTATTCATCAGGATTTAAATCAGCGTCTGTTAATTCTTCACCAAAAGTTATCTGATCTTTATAATCCCTTTCAAGCCGTTCTTTTTCCTGCAAAGCAAGCTGATATTTCGAATCAATTTCTAATGCTTTATTAAAAACAGTATATGCTTTTCGATATTTACCGGTACTTGAAAATACCAGACCAATATTATAGTAGGAATATTTATAAGAAGGATTTGAAATTAATGATTTTGTATAATAATGAAGAGCGGCATTATATTGTTCTTCTTCAAAATAAATAATACCAAGGTAATTCATTGCCGATGTATAATCAGGATCAACCTTAATCGCTTTATTAAGATATAACTTGGCTTTATCATTCAAATTATTGGCTTTATAAATCTTTGCCATATTAAAATATGGATATTTGTATGTTGAATCATACTTTATGGCTCTAAGAAAAAACTCTTTTGCTCTTTGATAATCATATTTATTCTGATAGTAAATACCCAATTCATTTAATGCCGGTGAGTATTCAGGATTAATCCTTGCTGCTTTTCTAAACCAGTCTTTTGCTTTATCCTGGTTTTTGGGATTAGTCCCTTCTTCAGAAATTGCAAGACCGACATTATAATACGCCCAGAAAGCCGAGCTATCAAGCCAGATTGTTTTCTTATAACATTTTATACTGTTTTTATAATCTTTACCGTCAAAATAAATATTACCGAGCTGATTCCAGATATCAGGATTTTGAGCATTATATTTTAAATACTTTTTTAAATAATCAATTGCTTTTTCAGTATTATTTTGAGCAAGTTCAATCAAAGCCAAACGCTCATAACTCGGATAATGTCGCGGTTCTTTTTTTACAATATCCACATAAATCTTTGTTGCATTATCAATATCTTTATTATAGTAATGAGCATTCGCCTCTTCAAAAAGTGATTCGATTTCATTTTTCATCAATTTACCTCATTTATTTTTTTCCCGTATTGGAAAATCGTTTATAATCAATCGAATATTGCGATATTTTATATTGAATAACACGTTTTGTTGTTCCCAGATAGTCTGCTGCAGCTGTCTGATTTCCCTGTGCATCTTTTAACGCATCAGTAATGAGCTCTATTTCATAGGCTCTTACAAGAGATTCAAACTTACCTCTTTTTTTTCCTCTATTTTCAACAGATTTCATTTGTAAAGAAGGAGGAAGATTATGTGCACTAATAACACCGTCCTGTGTTAATAAACAAGCTCTCTCAATGCAATTTTCCAGTTCACGAACATTACCCGGCCAATGATAAATTGTAAGCATATCAATTGCTGATGTATCAAGTCTGGTTATTACCTTCTCCATTTGGGATGAATATTTTCTAATAAAAAAATCTGATAATAATAAAATATCAGCCCCTCTTTCACGTAAAGGTGGCAGAAATAATTGAAACACATTAAGCCGGTAATATAAATCAGATCGGAATGTACCTTTTGCCAACTCTTCTTCAAGATTTCTATTTGTTGCAGCTATTACACGAACATCAACTTTAATATTCTGATTATCCCCAACTTTGGTAATCTCGCGTTCCTGTAATGCACGTAATAATTTTACCTGTAATATTTGCGGTAATTCACCAATTTCATCAAGAAATATAGTCCCGCCGTCAGCAGCTTGAAACTTACCTATTCTGTCTGTTATTGCACCGGTGAATGAACCTTTTTTATGACCAAATAATTCTGATTCAATTAACCCCTCAGGTATTGCACCACAATTTATAGTAATAAACGGTTTATCACTTCGATGTGATAACTTATGAATCTCCTTAGCTACCATTTCCTTACCGGTACCGGTTTCACCCGTTATCAAAACAGAAACATTACTATTGGCAATTAAAGAAATTTGATGTGCTAATTCACGCATTGGTCTTGAATTACCAATTATAGTACTGATTTTCCCGGGTATATTTAACAGACTTTTTAAATTTATATTCTCTGATACCAGAATCTTTCTATTCACCGATTCAGAAATTAAATTTGCAATATTTGAAAGATAAAATATTTCGTGTGATAAATCTCCATTTTCTGAAGACAAAACTTCACGATCAACTGACAACGCTCCGATTGTGGCATTACAATACTGAATAGGAACACAAATAAAAGCTAATTCTTCACGATTTAAATTTCTTCGGATACCGGTTTTATCAAGAAAAATTGGTGATTGATTTAATCGTGGTATGGCAATTGGTTTACCTGTACGAACAACTTCACCGGTTATCCCTTCGCCGGGTGAAAATTTAACTTCATCCTCAGAATCGTCAAATCCTAATATTTCATGATGTATTTCTTCAAGTTCTTTATAATAGACAGAAATAATTCCCCTCTTTAATCCGGCAATTTCAGATAAAAGATTAAGAATTTTTTTCAACGTTACATTAATATCATCATTCTGAATAATTAAAGTATTAATTGTATGAAGACAAAATAATTCATCGTAGCTAAGTTTTTTTATTGGTTCAATCATAACGAACTCTATATCAAATATTCAACTTTTCATCAAGTACTTTTGATACATAAAAGTATTACAAATTAAGTTAAGATTTTTTATATAAATTCGATAATTTTATTATGTTGGAGTTCAGGAACAATATAAATAACATATTTGTATTATGATGGGGCTCAATTGTTTGTTAAATTTGTATATAGAGGTAGAATATGATACGAGGAATTCACACAAGTGCTGCCGGTATGGCTGCAGTTTCATCAAAATTGGACATAATATCCAATAATCTTGCCAATGTTGACTTAACAGGATATAAAAACGATATAGCAGTTATGAAATCTTTTCCTGATATAATGTTAAGAAGAAATTTCGATGATGGCCTCATGGCTTTTCCTCTTGGAAGTTACGACACCATGCCTGTTGTCGGTAAACTGGGTACCGGTGTTGAACTCAATGAGTCGTATACCGTTTTTGACCAGGGGTCTCTTAAAGAATCTCATAATGATTTTGATTTAGCATTAGAAGGTAAAGGATTTATTGCTGTTCAAACAGAAAAGGGTGAACGATATACTAGAAACGGATCATTCACAATCAATAAAGAAGGTTTTCTGGTTACAAGCGAAGGATACAATGTTCTTTCAGAAACCGGACCGATAAAAATAAAGGAAAATAACTTTGTTATCGATAAAGAAGGAAATATTTTCGTTAATAAAGAATACGAATCTGATCCTGAGAGACTGGTACAACGAAATGAAAATGAATGGAAAGAAAAAGAATTTATCGGACGGCTGAAAGTTGTTCGTTTTGACAGAGAACGGGAACTAAGAAGAGAGGGGTCTTCATTTTATTTTGAAAATGAATTTACCGGAGCGCATAGAATTGCAGAGGGTAATGAGAGACCCACTATACTGCAGGGTTTTAAAGAATCATCAACTGTAAATGTTGTCAGTGAAATGGTTCAAATGATTGAAGTTCAAAGACTCTATGAGGCAAATCAAAAGGCAATTCAAAACCATGATCAATTACTTGGTAAAGTAATCAATCAAGCCGGTGTTGCCCGATAATTAAATAAAATAATTTCGTTAGCCTTAAACAATAATACTCCTTTTGTTTGAGGCTCTTATAATGCAGAATATTTTTTTAGCATCTTCATCGCAATTTCTTTTGTCTTTTGTATATGTGAAGTTAATGTATCAAACTCATTACGTATTACAAAATCTTTTACTATCAACTTAGCCCCCATTCCGACACAACAGACACCTGATTTATACCACTCTTCCAATGATCCTTCAGTCGGTAAAACACCACCGGTAGGCATCAGGGATAAATGAGGAACCGGCGCAAGAATATCTTTTACAAATGAAGCACCACCAATTTGAGCTCCCGGAAATAATTTTATTATTTCACTGCCATATTTATTTGCCTGTTGAATCTCTGTCATAGTTGCCGCACCGGGAATATAAGGAATCATTCTCATGTTGCAAAGAAATGCTGTTTTCTTATCAAATGACGGGCTGACAACAAAAGAAGCACCATTATTTATATATAATCCTGCAGTTTCGCTATCGAGGACTGAACCAATACCTAATACAATATGAGGATATTTTGTTCGTATATATTTTTCGCATTCTATAAAAACAAGATATGCTAAATCGCCTCTATTAGTAAATTCTATAACATCTATGCCTGCATTAGCACAGGAATCAATAATCTTTAATGCAGTAGCAACATCCTCTTCATAAAAAAGCGGAATTACTCCCGAATTATATATTTTTGATACGACAGTAAACCTTTTAAATCGAGCCATTATACATTCCTTACTTTAATTAACTATTATATAATAAGTATAGGACACTTCTAAAAACCTGATATTTAAAAATGCCCTATAGTTTCTTTTAAAAAAGCCAGATATCTGAAAACTTCTTTATAAAATCGCTTTTTGAAAAATCATCTGATGCTTTTGATACATATTCAACCACCAGTGTTATTGTCTCTGCGAGACTTATACCAAGTTTTTTTGAGTATTCTTTTATTTTTTTTAAATAGTCTTCAAGCTTTTTAGAATCAATATTTTTTATTTCATTTGCTATATCTTTTGAATATTTCTTTATTTCATTTTTCCAGCTTGCTCTTTTTAAATCAGTCAGAAATTCTTCAGTTACCGGTTTACCTGTAGTAGAAATAAAATCAGATACATCTTTACCGGATTCTTTGACCAGAGACTTGAAATTTTCTATATTTTCTTCAATATCGCCACTTAAATACTCTGATTCAATTTTAGAAAGCTCTTTTTTTGCTTTATCAGTATTTTCTTTAACCATATCAGTAGACATGCAGGATAGAAAAATAAAAAATAGCGGTATAATCATAAATTTTCTCATTTATATCCTCCCGGATAGAAAAAATATAATCTAAAATTGAATATTTATCAAGGATCTTACATAAATGTTTTTTTCATACAAATCCCGGAACGATTATCTGTTTACACTATTCATTCTATTAATAAGCTGTAATAAAGACCCTTTTTTAGAATCGTGACCAATTCTTAAATTTGAAACAACAACTCTATTGATTACCCGTAAAACATCCTTTGATTGTATATTTTCCTTGTAACCCCAGACAGCATGTATTACAAATATATCTTTATTAATTGAACCAAGATACAAAACAATATGTCCCGGTCGTCTTAAAAAAGTAATACCCGGTATAGCCTCGTTTTTAATCAATAAAAACTTATCTTCATCAGATAACTCTTTTTTCATTGCAGGATTCACCGTACCGACTAATGACTGACTTGACGAATTTCGTGGTAAAAATATACCAAAACAGGCAAATATTTCACAAAAATATTGAGAACAATCCTGTTCACCAAACATCCCGCCCCAACCGTACGGAGAATTTAAAAGTTTAAATGCCTGATTAATACTATTTCGTTGAGTATAGTCAATAAAACCTTTATTCACACTCATTGTATTAATATAACCGTCTCTCATTACAAGTCTGCCATTTTCATCTGCAAACGGAACCATAATTTTAACCGATTTACTATTCACTTTATCATTGTGCAGATAAAAAATAGAACCCATTCTTGTATAATTAATATACCGTAAGCAATTTGAATCCGCATACATATCAGTTTTTCCGTCAGTTACAACAACAAAATCTTTTGATAAAATCTGTTTTAATTCATCCTCTGAACAAATAGCGATATTTGATTTTTTTGTCCATGCCGATACATTGTGCGTTTTAACAAACACCCATTCAGCATCGTTTGAATAATGAACAACAACTCCCGGAGTGCCGATATTAATTCGTGAAGCTTGAATTGCATCAAAGAAGAGTTCTTTTTTTACATCAGTTAACTGTTCCTGATATGGTATAATTCTCAAATCGGAATTATTAATAAAAAAGCAATATTCAACATTATATTTCATATTAATTGAATTAGAAAGTATTTCAATTTCATCTGAAAATGATTTTTCAATTTTCTTGCCGTTTGTATGATACAATTTTGTTGAACGAATAAATTGTATAGAGTTATCAAGTGTTCTTTTAAGATTAATCAGATCACCGGAATTATCATTATCAAAAATATTCGACATAAATACACCGGCTTTTTCTGTATCATTATTAAAAAGAGCGATTTGATTTGCATCCATTATAATCGAATCTGGTTCATCAATCTGTGAAACCCAATATCCGGGTGTTTTCATTTCAATACCTGTACCGGGGATTTCTGTATTTGCAGTATAATACATGACTTCATGACTTGATAAACATCCTGAACATACAAAAATTATTAAAAACAGAATTTGTTTTTTTAAAAGATTTTTTTTCATAGTAACACCATTATTTTTTTTAATAAAAAGATTTTAATCAGTGAGAATGTGAAAATAAACTATATACTTCATTAGTTAAAAAGTCAAATTGAGAATTTACTCAATGATGAGGGTCTTGCTCATCCACCCCATTCAAAAGGACTGCACGAATGTGCAACTCATTTGCTGGGACACGGGCTGTTTTCGTTTTCTGCCGTCAATACTCGGTCACAAGTCCATTGAAACGACAACAGGATATACCGGAAGAATAATAAACTCTCTGAAAAGGATGTATAAATCGAACTATCCCAGAGAATATAGTATTTATTCAGAGGATTGATTTTTTTGTTGTAAAAGCGGTTAATTGTTGTATAATGGGATAGTTGGAAGAGTGGTCTTTGAAATGGATTTTTTTGATTTTGGTTACGCGGAATGGATGGTGTAAATTGGTATGGGTACTGCGGCGGGAATCCGGTTGGGGTTTGGAAATAGTTTTAATTAATGGTGGAACTATTCCAGAAACTTATTTAAAAGACAAACAAATAAAAAATATATCAGAAAAAACAGATAAATTAATTCTAATTACCCATGATAAAGATTATATTAAATACGATCAAACAGGAGAAAAAAACTCAAAATCTTTATTAGATAGAAAAAATAATAAAGATAGAAAATATTTACCTGATAATTTTATACACATTAGAATAGATGATTCACATGAAAATAAATGGAGTGACGAAGCATTAGATTTCGTATTAACTTATTGGAATGAATTAAAAAAGAAGGATGTACAAGAAATTAAATTTGATTCTAATGATATTGACTTAATAAATCAAAAAGAAAAATATAATAGTTCCACATCCTCGACTTCTGGATCAAATTTTGATTCAGTAGAGAGTCATGGAAACACTTCACCTGAAGCTGCATTAACCCCCTAAAGTCAAGACTTTTTTTATAAAAAAATCCGGACATTATGCTATATTTTCTTCTTTAAAATCAGCTGGATTTTCATATTTCAAGCTCTGATGTATCCTTTTCTCATTATAGAA
>Ga0209318_1001884_pt1 | contig 11623 bp, 24 predicted proteins | sample RifGroE1_FD_183999 | JGI IMG/M metagenome (GOLD analysis project Ga0209318, IMG submission 183999) | Groundwater microbial communities from Rifle, Colorado, USA - Groundwater E1 (SPAdes) (version 2) | ecosystem: Environmental > Aquatic > Deep subsurface > Groundwater | place: Rifle, Colorado...
TTTTATTAATAAAAATGAAATAATGATTATATTTAACACTACTTATATATAATCATAGTCTAATTCAGAAATATTTAGACATAGTGAAATCGAATTGTGTAAATTATGTATGCGTTTTGTTAGGTTGCAAATCTGAATCATAAATTAACCATTTCTTTTTCTTTCATTACAAACTTAGGTCTGTGAGAAAATTTCCTTGTACTGGTTGGATCGTAGCAACTACAAAACCCGCATGGGCAACAACTTCTACAAAGTGCAGTATTGCATCCAAAATAATTTTCTAATCTCTTTTTTAATGCTTCCCAATGGATACAATCTGTACATGATACGCGAGTATTTTCATCCATAGTTATTCGCTCCTTTATAATTATTTTACTACTTTTAACTCTAAAGCAATGCGCTCACTCAATCCCATGATTCTGTATTTGTTAATATCAACGACTTTGTAATTTTTGTTGCTTTCTTTGATGGTAATTGCTTCGCCATTTTGATAATTAGGATTGTTAGATGTGTATGCTGTTACTACCTCGTCTTTGGAATTATACAGTAGGATGTCAATGTTGTTTGTGCTCAAATTATTTTCTCTCCTTTTATTGTTTTTAAATTTTGTTTTAACAGTATTATTTTTTCACTTCTCCTAGTTTAATAATAGAATGGATCAACCAATTATTAACAGATTGAAATAGAGCATCTTCTAAATTACTTGCTAATTTTTCATCAGAACTTCCATCTCCATAAATAATCAACCATCTAAACATATTTTGTTTCCTCCCAAATGAACTTTATCTTTTAAAGTTTTTCAAATCTATCTTCAAATTCGCTAAGTTGTAATTTAAGTTCTGCTAATATTACATCCAATAATCTTTTGTTTCCATAAAATCTACTTAATTCGGCTTTATTATCATTGCAATAACTAGTTTCAGTAATATATAGATTAAGCAGACCGTCACAATGTACTCTATCTTTGCCATATCCATCATTAGGTTGAATCTTGCTCAATCCTTCAATTGCTTTTTTGGTATAATTAATTAATGTTTCAAGTTCTTTTGCTTCTTCAAAATTTTCTTTTTTCATTATTTATCATCCTTTCAAAAGGTTTTTTATTCTATTACGAATTTAAATTTGCTACTGTGTTTTAAAACACATTCTGTACAACTCAACCCCTCATAAGAAGGACATTCATCTGGGAAAGGACAATTTATATAATCTTCAATAAAGTCATAAATCTCTTCCTTTGTGCCACCAATAGTAAGCAAGTTTAATCTCTCCTTTCTATAATAATTTTTCAGCTTCTTCAACTACTAATTTGTTTTCATATAGTTTTTCATAAGCTAATTTTAATTTAGGCAATGCTTTTGATGTCTCAGGATAAGTAGTTTTAACCTCAATAGATTTTTCTAGATAATCAATATAAGTAATTAATTCCTTAATTGATTTTGAATTAGATTGTTGATGTAAAACATTGTTAAAGAAACTTGTGTCTGCAACCTCCACATAGGCTTTGAAATAAAACATGTGTTCATCAATTAGTTCTTTATCCGTTGTGCATCGATTATTATTTTGTGTTGATTGCTGTGTTTTTACTTGTTCTCTTAGTTTCTATAACCTTCTCCCATTCTTCCATATTGCTAAAAGTATCCTGAACCCTTTGTTCTCTACCATAACAATTAATCATCATATCTACATTTATGAAACTCCAACCGCCATCCATATCTATTTTCTTGACAGAGTATACTTCTTTAATATAATGTTCTAATAAATTCAATCTAACATCACCCCAATCTTATAATCAGCATAATAAGTAGTTGTTCCTGCTTTATTATCTTCGCACCACTTATCTAATAATGTTTGAAGTTCTTTTTCATCTTTATTTGAGATATTATCCATTGCATCTTCATGTAAATCGCTACAAGCATTTTCAATTATATCAGAAGCATCTATAGATAAATCCATTGTATATGTGCTATAAATCCTCAAACTATTTCTATCAATTGGTTTCCCCTCATTATCCTCGTTGTCTGCTAACCAATCTTTAAATTCATCTACGGAAAAATATTTATCATGATTATCAACATAGACCATGCCAAATCTATTAATAATTGCTTCCTGTAGACTAATTTTCTTTGCTTTGTTCCAAGTTTCTAAATCTTTATTATTTCTTTTATTAATACGTTCTTGGCTTGCTTCTTCACAATTACATTGAGATGTACCTCTATCTAAGATTTTATTACAATATAGGCATTTACTTTGAACTCCATTATAGCAATGTCTGCAACTTACTATAGTTTGTTGTTTATATGGAAAATGAACTTTACTATTTTCTTCTTTAATTCCAAAGGGATTGTCATCTACTTGAAGTCCAGTACCACCACAATGAGAGCAGATTACTTCATGTTCTTGGAGGTCTTTTTTAAGTTTGAGATTGAAATTTACGTCTATGTATTCGGTTCTTATTGGCATTTTATTTTCCTCCTATTTCATCTCTAATAAATCTGATATAATCATCAATTTTACATTCGTCACAAAGTTCCACATACACATTGCATTGATGTTTTTGGTTACATGAAAGATATATTCCACATTCGTCACAATATGTTTCGCCATCACAACCATATTCTGATTCAATTGCTTCACCTTTATTGGGACAATAATATTTACAAAATTGCTCTTTAAGTTCTAATAACTTATCTTCCACTTATTCCTCATTCCTTTGTTTTTCAATCTTATCTATCTTTTCTAAAACTTTTATACACGCTTTTCTAAACCCCTTGCCCCATAGGTAAGTACTTTCATTATGATTATCTTTACAGCAATATTTAATTTGATCATTAAGCCAATTCTTCAATTGTTCTAGTTCATTTATTTCATTCATTAGGATTTATCCTCCTTTCTATTAATTATCACCTCCTTTCTGTCTATTAATTTTATGCTAGTTCATGGTGATTTAGGAAGTGACATTACATTTTTGTTTATTAATTTTATTTATGCATTATATGTAATGTCACTTAGTTTTGTGTTTGCCGTAGACTTTAATTTATTTTATTCTTTGATAAATTCAATAATATCTTGCATGGCATAAGTTCTTGAAGCATCTTTATCAACATCCCATACCTCTAATAACCATTGGTTTTCAGGATGAAATTGTGTGTTGCCATAATGTACCCTTAAGGGAATGATAGTTCTGATTGATATTTCATTTTTATAGTTTTTATATTTAACTTTAATTGGATTACCAATTTGTTGTGATTTTATTTTTTCTATTTCTGTGTCATAGTTAATCCCTGTAGCTTTGAATAAATAATCTTTCCAATTTTGACTCATTTTATTTCATCAACCTCAATTCCTAATTTCTCCTTTAACCAATTACTTACAATTCTCCTATGGCAAAACTCTCCACTCTTCTCCCAACAAAGTAAAACAGCACTTTCTCCTAGTTCGTCATACACTTGTTTTGGATCAAGTTTGTCTAAAACTTCTTTATAATAATGTTTTATGTAATATTCTTCGTCTTTATCTTGTTTGTATTTATTTAATAGATTCCATGAAGGGGAAAGCGTTTTATATTCTCTACATTGATACCATTTAGGTTTACTTAATGAAATTGATACGGCATTTTCACCTTTGTATTTTGCAAAATATGATGTTTGAATAGTGATCACTCCTTTCTAAAACCCTTCTTCTACTCTTCCTCCAAAAATCATTTCAACCACATTTATACCTTGTTTTAATCCTTCAATATAACCTAGTTCATTTGCATATAATTCTTCGTCTTTTCTGCCTTTTCGAGTAAACTCAATTGATTGATTTACAAAAGTTTTGTATTCTTCAATATCTGATTTGCAAAATTCAAGTGCTTCATCAAATGAAAATAATTGAACATCAAATTCTTCCTCAATTGGTTCTAATGCTTCAATTAATTTTATATCCATCATAAGTTGTGTTCCTTCTTTCTTTTTAATAAATCCAACTAAATTCAACTAAATTCAATTTTTATAGGGTTTAATATACTACATATAGTGATCGTTTAGTTATTTATACACTATATGTAGTATGTATAGTCTATCGCCTATCTCAATAGACTCTGTTTTATTATTATTTCCTATCTAAGTTTAAAATCTCGTATCAAATTTAAAACTTCTCTATAAGCATTAATCAAATTCTTATATGTTCCATATTCTCTATTTTCTCTAGTTTGTTGTAGTTTAGGCGTAAGAGCTTCGATTTCATTTTTGAGAGTGCTTAAAACTTTTTCACCAAATGATAATTCGCTTTCTTTCTTAGGAGTATAGTAACCAGTGATAATATTAAATCCTGCGTCTTTTAATTCTTGAAGATTTGTTACTCCCTCATCAATAACTACATCTCTAATATCCGTACATCCTCTTAAAGTATTAATATTTGAATAAATATGTTCATATTTTTCTCTTTCTTTTATTGCTTCTGCACCAGTGCTCATAGGTTCTATTACGGCATAACTATACATTTTAGCAAACTCAACTAATTCATGAGTTTTGCCGATATTTCTTAACCATTGAGTATGTACCAATTCATTTGTTTGTGATGCTAATTTAAGTTTGTAATAGATTACTTCGCTCATATTGAATTCAGCACGTATTCTTTTTATACCACCAGTACAATACATTTCTGGTTCAAATTCAGTTCCATCTAATAAATAAATCATATATTTTCTCCTTGATGTCGGTCATCACCCATTTATTATATAAACGTCCGATAGGAAGACGTTAATACCAGTTAAAATGTTTATTTCAATGACTCTTGATTAAATTATACTTCAAATAATAATCCATTAAAAATTGACCACAACTTGCTCCTACATCAAGACCTGGAGGAATATAATATTCATACTGAATGTTATATGTATTAAAATATCTTTTAAACAAATTCAATCTCTCTTTTGAACTAGCATGAAATTCTATGGTTGGTTTCTCATTATAAAATAAGAATTTAACTGGAATATCTCTATTCTTTAGGAATCTACTCAATAATATTGCATCTTGTTCAGTATCATTAACCCCTTCGATCAAAGTATAATGAATTTCGACAGAATTATTAGTAATTTTCTTATAATATTCCAATGCTAATAATGATGATAAAATTGATAAGGAGTTAGGCATCCAATCTTCTCGTAAAGAGTCATTAGTGTAATGTAGTGACAAATGTATTTTTACTGGTAAATTTTCTTTATGTATTTCATTAGTTAATTCAAAGAAATTTATCCATGCAAATTTAGGCAATGATGTTGCTATGGCAAATCTAATTAATAGAACTTTATTTTGATATTCATTTCTGAGTAATATCATGCTATCTTTTACGTGTTTGTAATTTAGTAGTGGTTCTCCACAACCCATATAAGATATGAGTAAAGTTTGTGGATTATTTGATGAGTTTAGATCATTATAGACATCATCTATTCCTTCTTTAATTTCTTGTGCAGTTAAATTACGATTGATTAATTTATCACTTGCATCTGTAATATGACAGAATTTACATTTCATTTTACAAGATGTTTGTGAAGGAACACAGATAATATCTTTACCATCATTTTTATTTATGTATGATAGTTCAATGATTAGATTATCTTGTGTGATGAATATGTATTTGATTGTATTGTCAGTTTTGGAATGGATTTTTTCTAATAATTTCAAATTTAATTATTCTCCTTTCATGTTTAATTTTATCTCTATCTTAGTATCACTAACTAACTGTCTATATTTAACTCCTGCCATATTTAAAATAAACCTAGAAGCAATTGTTTGTTCCATATCTTTATATTTATTACTAAGATAAACAACTTCTGATATTCCAGATTGTATTATACTTTTCGAACATTCGTTACATGGAAATAGTGTTGCATATAATGTACATCCTTGCAAGTCATTTCTACCATACAATATAGCATTTTGTTCAGCGTGGATAACATATAGATATTTTCCGTCTAATCCTTCTTTTGATTCCCAAGGCATTTCTGGATCTGGACAATTATTTGGCATGCCATTGTAACCAGTAGATATGATTCTATTGTTTTTATCCACAATGCAAGCACCAACTTGTGTTCTTGGATCTTTACTACGCAATGATGATATGTATGCTACAGACATGAAATAATCATCCCAGTTTATGATTTGCATTTTGTTATTAATCCTTTCTAGGAGAGATGTATTTCAATCTCTCCATATTAAACTAATTAAATCATTTGTCTTTTAATTTCTGCTTCAATTTGAGGTTCAGGTGCTTGCCATCCACTAGGTTTAGCAACTTTACCATCAGATTCTCTATAATGAGGTTTACCATCAGCCCATAACTTACTCATGTTTGCATTTTGTACAATATCAAATATTGGTTCTAAATCAACCCCGATTTCAACGCTTGTTCCTAAAATAAAATACAGGCAATCAGCAAGAGCATCAGCTTGATCAATTACATTATCAGAATCTAGAAATTCTTGAACTTCTTCTTTTACCCAATTCATTCTTGCTTCTGCTCTTTCTTTTGGCATAAATGTAGGTGTATTTGCGATTGGGTGATTAAAAGAAATTTGAAATTCTTTTACTTGTTCTTGTTGTTTCATCATTATTAATTATTCCTCTTTTCATTTATTTTTATTTTATTATTTAATAAATTAATTAATTGCAACGTTGATATGTGCATTTTGTGCATTGAACACATCCATCGTATTTGGTTAAAGTATATTCTCCACATTCAGGACATTTAAATTTTTCATCTTTATTAGATTCCGTTCGTAATGGTTTTACCGTTTGAATAATCATATTCTTACTAGGTTTTAATTCTCCATTTAAGAATTTAATCATTTGTTTAGCAATTCCATCTCCACAACTCTTACCAACCTCTTTATCTTTCTTGTGTACTGCTACACTAACATCACATTTTACACTCTGTAATTGTTCGATGATTACATAAGGGTTAACATTAGCTTTTAGCATTGTAGAGATCATTCTAGTTAGTGCTATGGTCATTCCCTGACATCCTCCGCTGGAACCACTTTGAGAGAACACTTCGCACAATTTACCTTCATCATTGTATATCAAGAATAACCACATCGAACCGCAACCAGTTTTTACTTTTAATCTTACTGAATTAGCAATATCTAAAGTTTCATTGATTGGTACGTATTTATTAATTTCAATTGGAGATTCTGCACTCAATACTTGATTTTCCCTTGAATTTTGAACATACACAGTTGTGCCTTTACATCCTAATTCCCATGCCATCATAAATGCTTTATAAACATCTTCGACAGTAGAATTTTGAGACATATTTATCGTTTTTGATAAAGCATTTGTTGTGACTGTTTGAAGTTCTGCTTGCATTTTAATATGATCTTCCCATGATACTTCAAGAGATGTTTTAAATAGTTTCTGCCATTTTTCAGGAACCTCTTTAATACCTTGACAACTTCCATTGTTAGCAAGTATTTGTTGAATTAAATTATCGTTTAACCAACCTTCAGAATTTCCAATATCTCTAAATAATGTATTTACCAATATGTATTCTTTTTCTCTTACTAGTCTCTTGTAGACTATCGCAAAATAAGTTTCCACCCCTGAACTTGCACATTCTTCATCTAATAGAATTTGTGTCGCTCCTGTTGGCTGACCTGATGTTACGGATAGATTTCTAATTTTTATTCCTTGGTCTTCATAGGTACTACCATACCATGCTTCAGGTAACTCTCTTCCTTCTTCGATTAATTGACAACTGTATTTTTGAGCAGTATCAGTAATTCTCTTCATAACTGATTTAGCAAAAATTCTACCTTCTTTAGAATCATATGATAATCCTTTTTTGGTTAACATAGGATTTAAACCCATAACTCCAATACCTAATTTGCGTGTTAATAATACTGCTTTTTTAATAGTATCATCTGGTAAATTATTTATATCAATACTATTGTCTAAAAATCTTACAATAGTTTCTGTAACATAATCTAATTTTTCAAAGTCAAATTTGCCTTTTTTATCAATATACTTTTGCAAATTATGTGCAGATAAATTACATGCTTCATTTTCATAAAGCGGTATTTCGCCACATTGCCCAGTTACAACTCCATTAAAACAACCAAGATGTTTTAGAGGTTCATTGAAACAATAAACTAAAGGTTCGATATTTTTTCTCCTAATAATACTTTTCACAGATATAAATCTACCTGCTTCACGATTAGGATTTGCGTCTAAAATAACTCTATGAGTTTCTAATCCAAGACTCATAAGTCTAAAAACATTACTAGCATTAATTACTAATCTATAACTCTTTTGGCAGAAGCAATCTTTATAACCATCACCTTTTGGCATTGCTTTAATACAAGCTTCCTTCATTGTGCCTAATATTGAATTGCAACCTAAAGTATTTAACATATATTTAATTTTATGTAAAAATTCTTTATTTATTGAGGAAATTGCAATTGTTCCATCTTTTGAATTGTGTGTTCCATCTGTATCAATAATACCTGCTAACCAACTCAATCTATTTTTAATACTGTAATCAGCATTTGGAACAAACTCTTTTGTATAATCTAAATAACTATTTGATAATCTTAAAAAGATTCTTCCATCTTCTTGTCTTTCATGTATATATTCAATATAAGGCAATAAACTTTGTTTTACGTCATAGAGATAGACAATGGGCCAGTTCTTTTCTTTACTTATTGTTCCATCTCCTGCATATACACCCAATGTGTACATTTTTTTATCATCTTCATTAATTTGTCCTTCGATTACTGGGAAATTATACTTTGTTAATTTATCATTTGTAGTTAATTCATTAGCTTGTTTAACAATGACTTTAGCTCTTAAATTTTGTTGAGTATGAAATTTATGATATTCTGTACAAGAAAGCTGTGAACCATCACTAAATTCTATGTCTAGTATTTCTTCGTTTTTACCTGTAATTGTAGGAATTACTTTAGAAAATTCAGTACCATTCCATACATTTATTTCTTTATCCAATATAGAATCAATTCTAAAATATCCTTTATCAGTCAAAACTAATGTATCCCCAGTTACACATGCATTTACTGAATCAATTTCTCCTAAAACTTTTAAGCATGGATTGTCTTTATTGACTGCCGATCTGAAGATAATTCCAGGCTCCGAATGATATCTAGCATTAGTGACAATTTTATCAAATAAGTCTTTAGCATTAATTATTTTTGTCACATATCCAAGAGGACTTTTTAATTCAATATCTTTATTATCTTTTACTGCTTGCATGAAATTATCATCTACAAGGACTGAAATATTAAAGTTTTTGATCTCATTATGATCTGATTTTACTGTAATAAATGATTCAATATCTGAATGATAAATATCCATTACAATAATACCTGCACCTCTACGCCTTGCTTGCATAACTACATCCAATGTAGTGTTAAATACCTTCATAAAGGAAATTGGCCCAGTGCTTTTACCTTTTGTTGAAACTATTTTGGCATCTTTTTCACGTAATTTAGAAATATTTAAACCAATACCACCACCCATTTTGGTGATAATTGCTGATCTTTCGTTTGTATAAAAAATTGAATGTAAATCATCCTTTAAACCACCAACAACAAAACATGATGATAACATATTATTTACACCAGCATTCATTAGAAAAGGAGTTGCTGGCATCCAATATCCTTCTACTATTGTGTCATAGAATCTATTTGTCCAATATTGTATTAATTCTTCTGTTTTCTCTACACTAGCAATTTTATTTGATACCCTCATAAACATTTGTTCAGGAGTTTCATTTTCTAATAGATAATCTGATTCTAATATGTAATTTGCAACCTCATTAAATTTGTACATAAATTATCTCCTTTATTATGTAATTTTATTTTTTGTATTTATCACATCAAAATCTTCTTTTCTTTTATTTTCTCACCAAATATTCTGGTGGTTCATTTTCTTGATAAACTATAGAATATTTTTCTTTAAGTTTTTCTAATGTAAGTCTATTGCTTTTTACTTCTTTACTATAATTCATTAGACTTTCTTCATCCTCAGAGTCAATTTCAAAGACAATCTTTCCAAAACTCCACAAATCCTTAACCTCTTCTAAAGTATCTCTAACTAACCATCCTCCACCTTCTAATACCCAACCAAATGTCATATATTTTTTCATTGCACATCACATCCTTTCACTACTTCCAATGATTATTATTTCTCAAAATATTAATAACCTCACTTACATAATCAACATCAACATTAACAATTAAATAATTATTTCTGGTTTTCTTACCAAACTTATCTCTGCTGATTCTAATATTCTTTAATATTCTAGCTAAATCAATTCTGTCTTGTTCAGAAACATGTTTTTGTAAATCATCTTGTTTGATAACGATGTATTGGTTAAAATCAATTCCTTGTAAAGAAATACTATTATTACTCATTTTATAGAAATATTCACATCCTCTGCTAATATTCCATTAATTCTCTTATCATAGAGGTAGTTTCCTAGTGAAGTAGACAACATATTAGAAAATATTCTTAATTTTTCCAATTGTTTTAGATTGAGAGTAGGATAATTATTGAGCAATAGTTTAAGCTGTTCAACTATGTAGATTTCTCTCATCTTATGTAACAACATCTTCTTTCTTCGCAATTAATTCATTTGGTGCTTGCCAGAACCACTGATACGAATTACTTTCTGAGCAGATATTGTAAAATTTCATATAAATTTGTTCTGTATCAGGTGGTGCTAATATTCTCAAACAACTAGAAGATTTTTCACAATCAGTATGTTTACACATTGAAAAAGTTGCCAAGTATCAATCTTCCATCCTCTCATTTTTAATATCAAAACATTCCCCATCATACTCCTTTGGTCTATCTCTTTTATAATAACCAACCCTACCTGCATCTTGATTATAAGCATATGTGTAATTTACTTTATTAGTATAATTCTGCTCATACTCTACAAGAGATATTTCTATCCATTTTGATCCATTCGTAGTGTCTTTTATAATTTTCATTATGTATTTATTTTACTCCTTTTTGATATAGCAAGAATTTAATTAGTTTTACAAATAATCTATGTGATTAAATTCTTGCTATTTATTTTATGATTTATGCTAATTTAATTATTAGGAAATCTTTTTGAGGTATGTAGTAATATTTGTGTCATTGTTTTTGCTGAACATGAAGTTTGCTGTGTCTGTGGATTTATATTCTTGGAAAGAACATGTCATCCATTGACCGTCGATGCGATTGATAATTTTTGCATTATGATTCATTTTATTTTTCACCTCCTTGATTTAGTATGAATTAATATTATTTAGTCGTGCATTGTTAACACCTCCTTAACTTGATCATCTTAAAACTGATTTAACCTCTACTACTTTCATTATACCAATTATCTAATTCTTTTCTGATGCTTGAGTCCATTTGTGTAGAAACGTAAATACCAATAATAATATCTTGGATTTCTTTATCATTTTGAGCATTTTTTATTTCTTGAGTTTTATCCTCCATGTAATTCATTTTTTCACCTCCTTAAATTAATACAACCCATAAAAGGAGAATTTTATGCTATAATTTTAAAACAGATAGAGCAGTAAATCGAAGATAATAAGAGATAATTGAAGCATGAGAGAGGTGGTTTT
>Ga0209318_1001885_pt1 | contig 11622 bp, 19 predicted proteins | sample RifGroE1_FD_183999 | JGI IMG/M metagenome (GOLD analysis project Ga0209318, IMG submission 183999) | Groundwater microbial communities from Rifle, Colorado, USA - Groundwater E1 (SPAdes) (version 2) | ecosystem: Environmental > Aquatic > Deep subsurface > Groundwater | place: Rifle, Colorado...
TTATAGTAGTAGATTTTTGGGAATGTGATGAAGAATCAAATTATGCAAAGGTATTTTTAAAAGAGGTTAAATAGACCTCTTTTTTGTTTGTTTTATTAGTTCAAAATACTTTCAATCTCTTGTTTTATCGGTAGCAGGATTGTAAAATAATTTCTAATCCTATTTACAAATATATTAAAATTATGATAAAATGGAACGAACGCAATTTTTAAAATTATTATAGAATATAGAAATAAAATTATTGTACTTTTATAAATTGTATGGTATTATTAATCATGATCAATTTTAAGGAGGAATACATATGACGCTGTTAGAACGTATTGAGAAAAAGCAGCAGGATATTCAAAAACGTAAAACCATTATCATTAAGCAAGAAAAGAAAATTGAATCCACTACCGACGAATATGACCTAAGATGGGCTAAAGATGACTTGAAAGGAAGTCAATCTAAACTAAAAGACCTAGAAATACAATTAGAAAACCTTTTCAAACAACAAGAGAAAGAGCAAAAGAAAAATGAAGTTGAACGAATTCCAGTCATTGAAGAATTTTTGGAGCAGTGGAAAGTAAAAGCTATTGAATGGTTCAACCTAGATTATCATAAATTAGTAGAATATCAAAAAGAGAGCAAAGAGAAATACAAGTTGTTGAAACAATGGCAAGAAGAAAGCAAAATATACCATTATGGTAAGGAATACAAGGAAAAAGAAAAAGAATTAGGTATTGACAATGAAACAAGATCAAACAAATTAAGATTATTTCATCCTTTGACCACAAAGCTTTATCAACTCTATAGAAATAATTGGGAAAGTGAATTGGAAAAAGAAATTGAAAAAGACAAAAATGATAAACGTCAATTACTAATCATAAGAGTTAAAAAGATAACTGGGAAAATACTTGATGCAAGCTTTTTGCATATTGGCCTAAATGGAGAAATTAACGGTTATATCATAGGCGAACTAGGAAAGGCAAAAGTCGAGACAATATCAGCAGGAGGTTATAATATTCAATGTTGGCACTTTAGAGTATTAGTGAAAGAGATTAAGAAGTAGAAATACTTCTTTTCTTTTTGTTTTTAATGTCCTTCCCACAAATACATATGTCTTTTTGTTGCTGGCAGCGTGACGTATTTTTAATCTGTTTTGAGTGCAAAGAAATGCCCAATTTATAGTATTGTAGTAATATAAAAATTGTGGTATTATTATACTAATGTAAAATAATTTAAGGAGGTAAACACAATGGAAATTAAAATTGTAAAAATTGATTCCGATGGCTATAATTTGGCCGAAATAAAAAACGATGAAAATTATTTACGATATATGTATTACCCAGATGACTTAAAATGGAAAGCTTTTAGAGGGATAATAAATAATACAGAGGTTAGGCAAGATATAATAGGAATTGGTTGGATGAAAAACGGAAAAGGAAGATTGTCTTCAGCAACAAAACAAAAAATTCAAGAAATGAATGAATATTTTTTTGAAAATATAGAAGGATAACAACCTTCTTTTTTCTTTTACAGATATCCTATGAGTTTACCCTTTGATGCAGTCAGAATAAGTTCTTAGAACGTCATAAATGGCACTCTAAGGGCTTTATACTGTTTATCTCTATACATACACCACTAACAAAACATAACCCTTTAAACATTATTAAGTATACAAATAATTTTATTTAACATGACTATTTTTATCAATTCTGTGCTATAATAAATAAACGGTACATATTAAAGGAGGAAATAAAAAATGAGCAGCATAAATGAAAGATCCTACAACGACTACATTTTAAGACATGAGGCAGAATTTGGCACAGAGCCAAAAGTTGAAAAAGTTGATTTTTGGACAGAAGTAGGAGGTAAAATAGATAAAGAAATCAAATACACAAAAATCTTAAGAAGTCTAAAAGCAGAGACTTTTATCACAAAAAACGGTAATATATACGAGTGCGAATCTTGTGTTTGGGGATGGACTGCATTTAAAATCTTAGACAAGGTAGCATACGCAAACTATAAGCCACCAATGCCATACAACGTGTACATTGCAGGTTAAAAAATCCCTCTGATGAGTCGCTGAAAATTGCGACGAAATAAACCATAATCAAAGTTATGGTTTATAAGGGATAAAAGAAAGGAATGAGCGCAAATAATGAAAAAAATTAATATTTCCTCGAAATCCTTAAAAAATCAAAATTATATCTCCTTATCAGTTAAAAAAGTTTATCCTGTTTATTTAATCTCAGAATTTGAAGGAGTTAATGTTATTTCTAGTGCGGAAGCAGAGTACAACAAAATAAGCACTGAAGGGCTAAAGCTTGCTAGTATAACTGATTTAATACAAATTGTAGAAGATGATTTTTACACAGGAGTATTCGGCGGCAAAGTAAAAGTTAAAGAAGGAATTTTCAGGTTTGATCATGATACAAAAGGTTATGAGTTATTAAAGAGCTAACAAATAGCTCTTTTTCTTTTTACTTTAACCCTTTAAAAATCCATTTTTATTGGTTATTTGAGTTTTTAAAAGTGGGTTATAGCAAGGGTTCTAAGGTTTCTGTTTTGGAGACTTTCTTGAATTGTAAAATAATTATTCAAATACTATTGCAATTATTAAAAATTCTTGATAAAATGGATTGAACTCTAATTTTAATTAATAATTTATTTTACAAATTCTAAAATAATATTTGCCATATCAAGGGATAAATGCTATAATTCATTAATGGATTAATTAAGGAGGTACATATATGTTAGGATTATGCAAAGGTTATAAATACAAAGGTTTTCCGGTTAAAGAAACTAAACAAGGCAAACTCATTGTATCAGATTCCACTGGCGCAACATTAACTTTCGACTGTTGGGACAATATGCAGAAAGAAATAGATCGTTTGTACAGAATTATGGTGTCCGATGATTCCAACGCAAAAAAGAAAAGAAAGGCGGTAAAATAAATGGCTAAGAAAGTAGAAATATCAAAAAGCGAACTATGATAAAATAAAATCTATTATCAAGGAATCATCCTGTATGGCGGTAGCATATAACAAAGTAGAAAAGGAATTTAACTTGAATTATGATTCTGCTTTTAGGATCACTCAGGCGGTAGACAATGATTATAAATATCTGAAAGTCATTTAAGAGGGTTTTAAGCCCTCTTTTCTTTTGTCTGGTATCAATTCACCTTTAATCAGCGTGAAGGGCTTAAAAGTTCAATTATGAGCTTATAATACTAATGTAATTAATGTTTGACGTTACAGTATTATTTATGGTATTCTATCAATAGGAAATAATTTATTGGAGGTTATGCAAATGATAAAACATATCGAGGAAACGACTAACTATACTAAATATCGTTTTATATGGAGTTGTGGAGGGCATACGACTAGCGGATACATACACTGTGACATATACAGAGAGAATTATATATCAGACCTTTACAAGTCAATCAAGACCAAACTGAAGGGAACGAACGTAAAAACAAAAAGAAGGTATTCGGCAAAACAAGTAAAGGAATTAAATGAGAAATTAAACGTATACATTGCGGATCAAAAAGAATTTCTTTCCTTGCTCCGAGCATTACCTAGTTTTAAGGATGAATTAGTTACAATGGCAGAACTTCAGGCTATAGCTGATATAGCTAATGAACATGGAAAAATTGGAAGTCCTAGCACAAGAAAATTTAGAGATGTTCAGGACATAATAAGATATTACCAAGAGGTATTAGAGATAATAGAAAATGAATTGGATAGTTTAATAAGTATTGCAATATAAACCTTCCAAAGACTAGAAATAAAATTCTAGTCTTTTTCTATGTTCATTCAGTCGGATCAACTCATTTTCCCTTTTCAATCCTTCACATCCTCAAAACACACCCACAAAAACAGCCCTTCTTGCCCTCAGATTGTATTACCCTTTATAATCTTACATAGAGGCAATTTAAACGTCTCAGAATCAAAATATAACTATTCCGGCTATAGATCAAATATTACCCTTGAATTGTGTCTAAAAATAGTACAATAAAATAGGACTTTACGCTATATACAAAATATAAAAATTAGTTTAAAATGGGTACATAGAGAAGCACACAAACACAGAGCAGACATAAATTCTCTTACCTCAGTTATCTTTAGTCAGTCAACTATAAAGTGTAAAATAAAATTTATACTTGACAAAGTGAACTCTAGCTATTAAAATGGTATCAAGAACAAAATACATAGTGCCTACGCAAAATAGGCCAAAAGGAGGCAATTAGACTCTTAGCAAAGAATAAGTCCTTCGAAGCCCAAGGCTACCAGAAGGAAAGCACCTCTAGTCAAGGAACGCTTAAAAAGGTTCGCTCTTTGAAAATTAAATACACATCAGTACAAAGTCACAAATCTTGCCTAGCGTGGTCTAAAGTATACTACGCCGTGAAGGTCGGAGAGGCTTATGTCAGTTAAAAAAACACTAGACTTTTTAGTCTAGCTTAGAGCATAGCAACAAACTTAATTAAAATTTAAGGAGTTGTTGTATAATGCAAATGAATATTACTTTGAACGCAGAGCAAACGGAATAGGTTAAACAATCTGTATTTTCTACATTAACACCTAACGATTTAGCTAGTCAACTATTTACACAACTGGCAATGTTAAGACTTGACACAAAAGAAAGTAAAGAGCTTCAGCAAGCATTGGTGAATTTTCTAGCACCTATTTCTAAATAATCCATAACATGCTATGTTCTAAGCTAGGCTGAATTGTCTTAAAACCTCTCTTTTATCTTATCTAATCCTCTATCCTTTCTAAATTCTAACATATGGGATATTTCCTCTGTATTAAAATTTTCTTGAAAGCGTCCCAGGAACGAATGATGTTACCTGACAGCAAAAAGAAAATAGAGATATACGGAATACAAAATATGTTAGATTTTATAAAGGATAGAGGAAAGGATAAAAAATCTCTTGGGGTATGCTCCTGTTAGTACCTGCTTTATAAAAAGGAGATTGAAAACTTATGCAAAAAGAATGGTATGATCAGCATAATTTTGAAGCTTGTAAAAAACATTTTAGTGAATTCGGCGAAGTTATTTGTGGTAATCACACATATAAATTACTATTTGATTACTGTATGCTTAACTATATCAAAGTATTTGTAATCAGAACTTCACAAACTCAATACGAATTTATTTACCAAGGTAATTCCAACTAAAATACATAAGCAGGTATTAACAAAAGCATATCCTTTAAGAGAGAATTAACCAAAAACATTCGACCAAAAATCCCTTCAGTTTATTCATTATTACAATTTAATCATAACAATTGCATTAAACATGCATAACAAAATTAAAATGCAGGTTGCTTGCAATTAAATGTTACACAATACAGCGAAATAGTTGGCAATGAGATTGTACACGTTAGTAATTACCCACATATTTCTAAAGGATTTTATGGTAGTACCTATAACATTGTGTTGGCTCCCTATTCCGATATTCCTTGTTTTCACATTGGTTATGGGGTAAATTCTTGTGATTGTTCATTCGGGATAAAAATTCCTTTTGATTACAGCATGACCAAACCACAACTAAAAAGGATATTTAAACAGTGTTTAGAGGCTTTAGTGTCTAAAGCATATCGAGTAAAATCCTAATTCTTAATTCGGACTCTAGGTTATAAACTGTATAACAAATAAGAGAGTATAACCTAGCATCGAGTTTAGAAAGGGGTTATGTAAAATGAAAGATGGCGAACGTGTAGAATTAGTCAAGAATTGTCCAGATAATCCATATATTAAAAAGGGAACACAGGGAATTATATTCAGTGATTTTAATCATGATGGATTTATTACAATTCAATTTGATTCTTGTATTTCTGGAGAACTTATAGCAAGTGACAAATATAACACTTGGAATGTTAGACCAGAATTTTTAAAGGTTGTTGCTGAAACAGTGCAAGATCAAAAGTTCACTTGTGCTTATTGCGGTAAAGAAATAACCACAAATCAACTTCAAAGGTATTCGAGCGAAGGTTCAAAGGTTAGGGAGTGCTATTGTGCTGATTGTTTTATGAGGGACAGCGTAGAACGATAACCAAACAAAAAAGTTTGAAAGGAGTTTTTAGAATGAGTGAATTAAAAAGCATTTGTCAAAATTGCACTAATGATTGTCAAGCATGTATCATGATTGATGGTAAAAAAAGGGAGATAAAATAACCCACATAAAAAAGACATTTAAACGGATTATTAATTGTATTTGCACGTTGAAACCATATAAAAAATTCAACGTGTGAGTGCGAACTAATAATTAAGGAGTGGTAAAAATGGAAAAGAAATCTTTACCTTGGAATGTTCGTCAAGTGTGCAGCATGATTCAAAAAGGAACCGTAACTTTTGACAATCCTCTCCAAAGACCTGCCGATCAATGGACAATCGAAAACAAATCACTTTTAGTCGATTCATTGTTCAGGATCTATCTTCCAGATATTTGGTTCATTCAATCCAAGAATGAGCATAACAGCAATACATACGATACCATCGACGGAAAGCAGAGATTGACTATCCTATCTTCTTTTCTAAAGGATGAATGGACACTAACCACATTAGAGCCAGTCAAAATTGAAACAACAGGCGAAATGGTCAACATATCCGGCAAAAAGTTCTCTGAATTACCGATTGAAGCGCAAGACCAAATCAAATCTTGCCAACTCAGTATTAAGGCTTTAGAGCTTGAAGAGGATGAGGATGAAGAGGAAATAGTCAGAGACCTATTTTACCGCCTTAACAATGGCAAACAATGCTCTAGGGAACATCTAGCGTTTGTTGTAGCAAAAAGAAATGTCCAAAAATTCATCAAAAAGATGATTGAAGAGCATAAACTCTTCACTAGTTTGATGAAATATTCCGCTACAGCCATTAAGAAGTCTGACAGAGAAATGACTATTTTACAATCGATTATCTTAATTTCCGGTCTAGACTACGCAAGTTTTACCACAAAAGATGTTGAAGCATTTTTCCATGATAAGGAAATAACAGCCAATGTTCTAGCACTCACTGAGCAAGCATTAACAGATATTTATGAAGCATTTCAAGGCGTAACGGATAAACTTGTTTTAAAGTTCCTTACTAAAATAAATATCTCTGCTATGACTTATATGTTTGCAAATGCAATAGACAAAACCGAAGCAACCAAAAAACTTCTTGCTTACATTCCAAAAGCAAAACCTGCCGACGAATATAAATATCATACAGGATCAGGCAATGTCAAAAAGATTGCTTGTTTAGGACGTACTAAGGGAATGCTTGATATTTGTGGAGTCAAGGAAAGAGAATTGCCAATTATAGTTTTTGAAGAAGTTGAAGAGGTTGAACAAACTGAAAACCTTGAACCTGCTATAACAGTGACCGCAGAAGAGTTCAGCGAAGGAAATCAAGAAATTCAAGAAGAACAACCAGAACAAAATGAAACATCAGACCAAGACAAAGAAGACGCTCAAGCAATCCGTAACATTATTGACAACGTTGCATAAATCCTTCCAAGATAATTGTATCTGGAGTCTAGACAATAACAATGTTAACTTGCTATTGTCTAGCATTCGAGGTAAAGTTATTATATTCAAAGGAGGTTAAACAATTGCAATTCTTAACCCACTACGAGCGTTACAACGTCAACAAATGGGAGCAACGTCAAATCATGCCACAATCTAATTTTATTGCCTTAAACAATTCCTTTATGAACCATAATTCTTCTTTAATTGGTTTTCAAATTGAGCATGAAGACAAACGAGTACATTATTCAGTTTCAAATATGTTTCTTGAAAGGTTGCAAGATCAATTCCCTGATAACTGGCTTGATATTCTAAATCAAGGAATGATTGCAGAGTTCAAACAGTGGGAGCGAGGTATTTTTTCTAATATGTATCAAGAGGGATTCTTTAGTTAATGAAAATCTATTACACAAATCGTAAAATAATTATTTAGAGAATTAGCCTTAATTCTCTTCTAAACCTATAACAATGGTGTTATAATAGATCAAAGGGTTATAAGTTTAGAAGGCAATTGTGGATACTATCTATAACAATTGGCCCAGAATACTTGAAGGAGCGTGTATTAACATGAATCTATACAAAACTATGAAAAACCAACACCAAGAAGATATCAATAATTTCCCAATGTTCTTTGCTTTCTCAAATTCTCAATTCGAAGAAGGTATGAACAAATTAGGATTAAATTCCACTGATACAGATCAAATTTACAAAACTGGTAGCGGTGGCTATTACAGAAAAACTGATGCTAAAGAACTTCATTCCATTATTAACAGTCACAAAGAAGAAATGAAACATGCTATGGGAAACGATCAATTCCTTTACGATGCTTTTGATTATGAGTTAGGAAATCATGAATACTGCATAACATGGGACGTAGAACCTACGCTAGAGGCTCTAGGAATGACTGAGGATGAAGTTGAAAATGATGCAAGGATGGCAGCAATTTTTAGAAAAGCAAGGCAAGCACAAAGCGAATGGTACTCAAAACACGGTTGATTTCTTCTTTATCTCGATGGTGGGCAGGTAACATAATAACAATAACAATGTTATTTGCCTAGTTTCGAAGTAAAGAAAGGAAGTGTACAGAATGAAAGATGGCGAACGAGTGGAATTAATCAAAAATTGTATTGATAATCCATATATCAAAAAGGGAATGCAAGGAGTTGTCTGGAATGACTTTGTTGGGTATGATGGACATATCGCAATCCAATTTGATTTCGATATTTGTGGAAACACCATAGTCAGAGATAAATATAACACTTGGAATATTAAACCAGAACTTTTAAAAGTTATTGAAAATAGTGAATAAAACCAAACTTTTAAGGAAGGGTGTTAATTATGGATTATGCAATTTATGTCTTAAAAGAAAAATTGGAACAACTTGAAAATGGAGAAAAATCTAAACATATAGAAAAAATTGAACAATTGCGTTTAGCTATTTCTATATTGCAATCACAGAAATAACCCTTGCAGATGGGTAGAGTGCTATAACAGCAGCACTCTATTAATGCACAGGCAGCGTCCAAAGTCCTGCCATTGCTAAATATTAGGAGTGATACATAATGTCTAAAAACTATATCAAAAACCTTGAAACTGGCAAAATCGAGTTACACTTTGAAAAATCTGATTATCTTGCATTATCCGATGAACTTAAAAAGGAAATCAAAAGCTCATACCTTTTTAGCAAATCAGCAAATGCGTGGGTATCTCGTGGAATCCATAACCAATATCGAGCAATTCAGACTGCTATTAAACTAGGGTTCACTGAGGAAGAAAAACAAGGCGAACGCTTAACATTTGCAGAACAACTAGAGCGTAAACAGGAAAAAGCAGAGCATAGGGCAGAGCGTTACGACCAATATTCTGTAAATGCAGAAAAACGTGCAGAAAATTTCCAAGCCGATTTTAATAAATATCGAAAAGATTGGTCTTGGTTAACACAACCAATTATCCCAGGTCATTCGGGAAGTCGTGCATTTGGAAATCATAAAGCAAAGGTAATGGCGCGATATGAGAAAGGTTTTGAAGAATATCAAAAAAGTGATTATTATAAAGAACGTGCAATCACGGCAAGAACTACTGCAAATAATTCAAAATTACAAAACAAGGTTTATCTTGTTGGGAAAATTAAAGAAAGTAATAAACAAGTTAAAATATATCAGGATATTGTAGTTAAATATGAAGAAGCACTTTATAAAATTCAACAAGGCGAAGAATTAAAAAATCGTTCAGGCGAAATTTTAACAGAAATTTATATCGAACAGAGAATAGATGACATGCTTGAAAAATATGAATGGGAATATGATAAACTTGAGTTTTTTGAAAAATGTCTAAAAGATATCGGTGGCGTTCAGTTTTCGAAGAATAATATAAAAGTAGGTTACGTTGTCAATATTAAAAGGTGGGGAAAATGTGAAATTGTTTCAACGGGGCCAAAGAATATTCAGTTTAAAATACTAGAATGTGGAGCTAGTGGAGGAATATTAACAGATCCATATGCAGCAATCCTAGAGATTTTAGAAGCAAATGAAGTCGAGGAAGTAAAAACAGAAAATCCTTTTAAAGTTGGTGATATTGTTTGCAAACACAGACCAGCAGACAATAGTATTTATAGGGCTTTTCAAGTTGTTAAAACTACAGAAAAATCTGTAACAATTCAAAGAATCGAAGTATTAGACCACAAACCAGTTAAAGACAATTTTATTAGCGAAGAACAAGAAAGAAAACAGGTAAAAAAAGATAGGGGAGGAAATTTTGTATTAAACCATGATGACTGGTATTTGTACAAATATACTGCATAACAATCTATCTAACCAGTTTAATTATTCTCTGTATCGTACTATAATGTATTGAATCCAAATATAATATAGTGCGGTACGGAGAGCATTTAAGCTCTATTAAAATTCTAGGAGGTTTATTATTATGACAACTAAAACAATCAAAACCTATTCCCAGTGGTCAGAGTCAAGAAAAGATTTGTCCGATTTTCTTCAAATTGGTGATCTTGTAGATGAAGAAATAGTTGATTTTTGCTTAAACGTTCTTCCTCCCAAAACTTGGAATAACAGCCTCATACAAATAGGTGAGGCAGTAGATTTTGTGGAAGGAAAACAAACATATTCAACACTGAAAAATACTTTTGATGGTTGGACATGGGCAGGTACTTGTCATAAAGGACAAACAGAAAATAAGGTTAATGAATATAGTCATTGCTAAGAGTCACACTGATGATGGCTTGAATAGCCGAAATAGGCCATAACAATCAATGGCCTATATGTGACAGGTAAATATTTAAAGGTCGCAAATGAAGGAGTGTGTATATTATGTCTAAATTAATTAGCGTAAAATGCTTTTATGCAAATGGTGAAATAACTTCTACTAATGTAAATGGTCAATGCTCCAATGATGAAATCGAAAAATACTTTGTTGGGACATATTTTGATCTTGGAAGTTATCCTAAAGAAAATATGGTTAAATGTATTGATGTTGAAATAACAAGGTAAAAGGAGTGTGCTAACAAATGAATGATATGATTATATTAGCTAGTGAAATAAAAGTCGGGACTCAATTAGCAGAATCAGACGGTTTTCTTTTTGATGTAACTGAAATAGTTAAAGAAACACCAAAGACTATAACCGTTCGCTTATGTTCGGATTTTTCTAGTTTTAAAAGCCACTGGACAACAAATGGAGGAGTATTAAAAACATTTAGGAAAACGTCAAAATTATATGGTATTCAATAAGGAGGTAAAAGTATGAATTGTCAAGTATTAATTCATAACTCTAGAATGAGTCAATGGAGTTATAACAGGCACCTCAGCCGGAGACGTTAGAGAAGACTTCGAGCGAATTGATGTAGTAGCAAATGGAAATAATTATTATGGTTGCCATCCTGATTGCGTAAAGCAAATATAATTATTTTACTGTATAAGCTATAACAGCCATGCTACAAGGGTTCGAGGGTATCCCTTTCACTCTATCTGACGTTTTCAAGTCTATGACAATATGATATAATAAGTTATGGACTTGAAGCAACAAATAATTATTTTGATAATGCCTAAGACCCTGCAAACTATATAACAATCATAACAATAGGTTGCAGGGACTTGGAGTTTATCAAGG
>Ga0209318_1001893_pt1 | contig 11583 bp, 29 predicted proteins | sample RifGroE1_FD_183999 | JGI IMG/M metagenome (GOLD analysis project Ga0209318, IMG submission 183999) | Groundwater microbial communities from Rifle, Colorado, USA - Groundwater E1 (SPAdes) (version 2) | ecosystem: Environmental > Aquatic > Deep subsurface > Groundwater | place: Rifle, Colorado...
TCTTATGCGGATACCGGGACATCGTTCCCAACATATGATTCAACGGCTAATCAAACATACATGAGAGATCTATTCTCAGACATGGAAGCAGTATCGGGCTACAATTGGGCTGTCAAAGTGGTTCCCACGTATTCAAGCGGGAATCTCAGTACTCGGTATATTCAGTGGCGGGAAATGTCACAAACTGCGAGCGAACAGTATAAAATAATAGAGGGCACTTCCCGGATGCTCAACGCTGATTTCGAGGTAGCCGGGAAAGGCGTAAGGACTGCATATAGAATCTATGGTGATACTCCGGAAGGTGGGAGTCAATACACAGGGTATGCGTCGGATGCTTCGTTAATTTCCCTCTATGGGAAACGTACAGAGGTGGATACTCAGACGTGGGTACATTCTAACAGCCTCGCGGCTGCTATTGCTGCCGGCCAGCTTTCAGAATGGAAAACTCCTGAAGTTTCCGGGCAGGTGGAACTTATCGGCACTCCTGAAGCTGAAATCGGGGATCTAGTTTATTGTAAAATTCCATCTGAGGAATTGAACGGAGAATCTGTTAATGGCAATTTTACCGTTTACCGAGTGAATCATGAGATTGATAGGAACTCTTTTAAAACTAATTTAGATCTAGGGAAAGTTAAAAAATCAATCTATGATTATATCGGGCAGGTATCAACAGTAGCAAAAACTTGTAAGAAAAATCAGGTGAAATAATGAGTATAAAACAGTTAGATTTTTTGGAAAAACAAGCATTTACCGCTCTCGATTTTCTGGCAGCCGGAAACACAGAAGAAGTAATTACAATAGTTCAGGCTCTCATACCTCTCATCACTGAAGAAAAAAGGAAAGTAGCAGGTGACGGGAAGACATGGTATAATTATGTGTGTACGGAGTGTTCTCTAAAATGTAAAGGACAGTATAAATTCATTCCTAATTCGGCGATATTGACTATTTGCAGGTTGGATGGGAAGAATACAGCAAAGTTTGAGCAAAAAGAAATCGTTGTCGAAACTGAGTAACTTATATATTATTTGTCTAAATTACTAAATATGCAAGAAGATAAGAAGAAGATTTCAGTCCTCTTAGATATGCAAATCATCCGACAAATAGAAGATCACAAACAAACACAAACGGAAGCAGTGACGGAAGCACTGAAATATTACTATTCAGAGGATCGAGAGAAGATCGAATCTTATAAAGAGAAGATTTTAGAGCAGGAAAAGAAGATTTTAATTCTGGAAGCTCAACTATCTGAAACTGAGAAATTTCGAGAGATAATACGAGAACAGAATGAGATATCAAAAGCTCATGTTACGCAGGTTCAGACTTTGATATCACACATTGAAAAAATAAGAGAGGATAAGATATTATTATTGGAGGATAAAAGAAGATGGTGGAAGATTTGGTGATTCATTCTCCTGAAAACCATTTCATCTCTTCTTCTGTAGCTGCCCTAAAAGTCTTCCCGGCGTCGTCTGTGGCTCTGCCGTCTGATGTTATGATAGTGCCGTTTTCTTTGATTTTTACTGAAATCCAAGGTGTCATCATTCACTCCTCTGCATACTCAAATACACGGCATAACTCTTTTGAATATTCTGTTTCGCACATAGATACAACTTTATTGGCTTCGTCTAATTTAGACCGCAACTCATCTAGATGTTTATTACATTCTAAGCACAATGTCACGGTCTTATAATTACAAGAATATTCAATTTTGAGTCCTTGAATCACTTGCTGACATATTGAACATTCTTCTCCTTCTGATGTGCCCACTGATTTGAATATTTGAGACATATTATTCACTCCTTATACCATTTCTTTTCTGTTGAATCCCAAACGAAACCATCATTCCACGCGGTTGTGTATAACAAATTGAGTTCTTTATTCAGGTTGATAAGTTCTTCAGTGAGTTTTTCTTTTTTATCTTCGATTTCTTTTTCTTTTGTTAGAAAGTCTGATAGTTCCATGTGTTATAACCCCTTGTTTTTTAGACAGAATGGATAAACATCTGAATCAATGTCAATAAACAGATCATCCCTGAAGCGTTTATCCCCATCGGGATATATTGATACACTTTGGAAATATTCAAAATCTGTGTCATGCTCGATTAAATTTTCTCTAATTTGTAAGGTCATTATTTTTCAATCCCCTTCCACGATCTTAAACCCTAAAATAGACTCCATTAACTGCAATCCAGCAGTTGAAACGTGATAATACACAGATGGATCTGATTTATTACACGTAGCCGCGCCGCATTCCACAAGTGCTTTCCAATCAATATCCGTTCCACATGTGCAAAAATAATTTCTATAAGCTGTATATTTCCCGCGTTTAGGTTTAGCACCCACCTGATCAAGACCTACGGCATGTTTCATCAGATCAAATTGGCGCATGGTTATGTTTTCATATTTTAGTTCCATTAATTTTCACTCTCCTTTTATCCCCAATACAGTAAAATATTCCTCAGAATTCCGATATCCACACGCACATAAATAATTTACAGGTTTTTCCCCAGATCCTTCTTGCCAGTCAGCACACGCGGCTGCAACTTCGCATATATCACAAGCGTTTACCATCGTTTCACTCTCCTTTCGTTTCTCTAATCTGTCAATCCTCTCGCAATACCGCAAGAGTTGACAGAATTTAAGTTTATCTTCTGAGAGATCTTCAATCTCTATAATTCTTCATCTCCTCAAGCATCGTTTCAAAAAGTACAACTCTGTCAATTTTCAACTTGTAACTTATATTCTCAAGAGAATCAATAACCCTCTCCTGCATGGACTCTGAACCTACAAAATATTCTATTTTCTCGAGTTCTTCGTAGAGCAGATCTATAACAGCCTCAAACCTTTCACGTTCATATACAATTTGTGCCTTTCTTGCTTCTTCCTTTTTTCGTAGTTCCTCGGCTGCTTCCTGATGTCGTTTTGTAGTTTCAGACATTATCTTTGAAATTTCTGAGGGTTTTGCGCCACATGTAAGACCTATAATTAGAGGTAGCATGTTTTTATTCTCCTTTTAATTTCCACTCTTCCGTTCCTTCCCTTCCACCTTTCACGTTTCTCCGTTCTATTAATCCCTCTTCTGAGATGCTTCTCAGTGTCTCTTTAGTGAGTTTCTGAGAGCATCCTATTTTATCCCGGATTTCGGATGTTTTTTGCCATTCCGAAGAGAGGGTATCTAAAAAAAGGGATTTTGGAAATTGTTTTTTGAAAGTAATTATTATACCTCCGAAAGTCTCATGGCGGTTGAAGTGATTTTTAATTGAATGCCGTAATGTTCACGTTCTTTTCCTTCAGAAGAAAGAACTTTGTCTGTAAAATAATCTATTTGATTCTCTAAAAATTCTGAAATAGATTCACCTTTGAAATTCTTCAGTTTATTTTCTATCGTGTCTATCGTGTAGTCCATCTTACTCAACCTCTATACTATAATACGCACAACTTATATTTATACTTATCCTTATACTTATACTCAATTAATGACAATATTTTTGATTTCAGAAACTAAAAATTACTTTATTACTCGGAGTAATACGGAAACAAGCCAATTGGCATAAAAAATAAAGTTAGTGTAACACTTACTATTTTTAAAAAAAGAACATCAAGAGGAACATTCATCTGATTTTATATTGTTATATTCCTCTTTTGTGTAATAACACTTATAATTATATTTGTCTTTTAAAATTGTCTCAAAATAATCTTCCCAATATTCCCGGTTTTGATTTGTTTTACCGTGGCATTCTTGGCAAAGCGGAACTAACATTACCTTTGAACTATCACAACATGTGTTTTTATTATAATTCACGTGGTGGACTGCTAACCGTCTCGGGTTTTCTTCTTGATGTTTTCCGCATAAAAAACATTTATTACCAAAGAATTCCCTTACGCGTCTTTTTAAATCCGCGTTGAATTTGCTGCAATATTCTCCATATTTGACACCGCCTTGCCAGTGTTTAGAAAGCCATCCTGTATTCAATATACCATTTTTCTTCCATATGGGTTTCATAGCTACCCGTATACATCTTTCACTACAGTATTTCCGCGACTCTCCGAAAGAGGACGATGTATAAAAGATAGTTCCGCAGACGGGACACTCTACAGAGTTGCATTTATAGGCAGTTTTCTTTATTCCGGTCTCACGGTCACGGACTTCTTTTGGTAAATCTAAAAATGATATTTCTCCTGCCCTGCATTTCAGTAGCAAGTATCTATCCATACAACTTATAGAACAAAACTTAAGTTCTTTATATGTGCAAGCATGATCTTTGATAATCTGGTCACCACAGCACGAACAGAAATCCATTTTCAAACCTCTCTGTTCATCTTTACCCTCTCTTCATCATCCCATCTTTCAACCCACCTATACAGCGTAGACGTAGGCACTTGCATTACTCTAGCGATCTGTGCGGGCTTTAATCCCTGCCCTTTATACTTTATGTATTCTTTTTTATCAGGCTCTTTCTCCGGTCTTCCTATAATCTTTCCCTCTCTTCTTGCTCTGTCCTGTCCTGCTTTTGTTCTTTCAGAAAGAGAATTCCTTTCAATCTCTGCAAACCACGTAAACATACTTACAAAGACGTTTCTAATCCCTTTCATGTGCTCATCTACTAATTGAGTCCATGATTCATTAGGACTCAAAGATATTATTTGAGTCCCTTTTAGCTCGATGTCTATGAACAGTTTCAAAGTCTCGGAAGAAGAACGCCCAATTCTCGATAACTCATAAACATACAATTTGTCAACTTCTCCGGCTTCAATCATCTCGAATACTTTTTTAAAAGATTTCCTATGTTTAGCAAGTGTAGTTCCCGAAATACCTACATCACAAAATATATTTTCTGATAGAATTCCTGCATCTTTCAAAGCTTTAGTTTGGTTGTCAATTTCCTGCTTTGAAGTTGATGTACGGGCATATCCAATTAATTTTCCCATAAATGTATTTAATGTCACCATGATATATATAACTTATGGTTACCGTTTATGGTGATTTTATACGGTCGTTTGTGGATATAAATTTGCAAAATGATATAAAAATAATTATACAAACCGGTTAGATAAATATCCATATCAGCAATGGAAAAAAAGAAGACATTTTCAGCTTAAAATGTTGTCATACCTCAAAACAATTCACCAAAATAAATAATAACCTGTTTATACTAAAAAAGAAAAAAGAAAATTAATAATCTGTTTTTCTATACAAGACTTTCAATACATCGACACCAACCTGTAAACCAAATATGTAAATTATCTCTCTGAAAGACAGTACTCTTAGATTCTCAAGCATCTCAGGAAAATCATTCTGTCTAGGGTCCACGTCCTCATATGACAGATCATACTTTTTGAGAATTGGCTCTAAACACTCAGGAGGCTGCAATAATCGAACCAGAATAAACCGTAGAGTGGTTCCTGCTTTATCTCCTTTGATGCCATGGGAGTTCATAATATCCAACGCTTCCTTTATCTGTGGTGATGTCCAGCCTGCCACATATGCAACCGGAGAACATAGAGAGAACGCGAACATTTGAGATTTTTTTAGGATGATTAGATTATGAGTTTCCATTCTTAAGCTCCAGCCCTGTAATATAACTCTTCCCGACCCGAACCTCTTTCCTTGTGCCACAGTGCCAGAATACAACTGCCTTCGGAAGATCTTCCAAGATGATTATCTCTGATGGTGCTGTAATCCCGTTTCTGATTGCTATGTCATTTGGGATTTCAATTTTGTCATTCGTGTAGATATCGTTTAAAGATGCGAGTTTTAGTTCCATTTTAAAGTGCTCCGTTCTTATTTTATAAAAGAATTCACCATTTAATATTAAAATGTGTTTTTATTTTCTGATACTTGGGGGACAACTTCTTAATTTTATGAAATTTATATTCGCGTTCCTGGAGATCAGCGAACATGTCTTCAGCGAAGAAGGAAGAGAATGTTATAGAGTGAGTCATTTTACCTTTTTTATGCTTTTTCTTCCCGTCATACCAACGGAAAGAAGAATATTCAATTGTTGATGTTACGCCATTATCTCCGATTGATTCAATCTCCACTTCTTTTATAGATCCATTTTTACCTTTGACCCGGAAGAAATCCCCTGATTTAAAGTGGCTTCGCTTCCACATGATGATTTTATTTACTTCATCGAATGTTGCCAGTGTGTATCTAGTACTTTCATCTGACAGAATTTTACAGTTTAGCATTTTAATGGCTCCGTTCTTATTTTTTAAAATTCAATCTTCAATATCATAAATAGTAGTAACAGTAACTTTCTTAAGTGTCGCTTGCTTAAGTTTCCGTATATAAGGTGAACCTATGTAGGTAAAATCTGTAGGAGACAGACAATATTTAGGATCGGCGATTTCAGCTCTTTTTATAGGGCCGAAATCCTCAACGCATGAATGACTATCTTCATACTGTCTTCCCCAGTATTTCCCGTTTAGTTCTGCTACTACTCCGGTTTTTGTAGTTGTTATTTGCATAATGAATCCTTTCTTATTTTTGAGAAAATTAACTATCAAAGTCTTCCAGATAACTTGCAGCATTGAAAAAACGCTTCATCATTCCTTCATGATGCGCGCGTCTCTCGGTTCCTTCCTTAAAATTATTCATCATTTCTTTATGGTACTTGCATCTTCTTGAAAGAAGTTCAGTTGGGGTTTCTAAGTCTTGCTGTTCCATTTTAATTCACCTTCTCTAATTCCCTTATTCTCGCTTCCAACACAGGGACTTTCTCAGCTTCATTTTTCAATCTCCTGATAACACTCTCATACGTTTCTTCCTCTACGATTCTAAGCGCCTGTAAATCAGTTTTAAGGGCAAATGATAGCCCTATTGTAGTCTCATTCTTTCGCTTCATTTAGCATCCCTCTAACTCGTTCAAGTTCTTCCTTCGTGTGTGGCGTGCCTCCTTCGTTCATTTCGAGATACCATGTGAGTACTTCTTTCTTTGTTTGTAAGTCGTTCACGTGCCAATAGATCCCGAACCTCATGCTTAGGATTCTAGGGTCTTCGTATTCATTAAAGAAATGACCAAATGCACGGATTTCATTTCTCACAAACCGAAGCAGCGCCGTAATTCTCTGTAGCCCATCCACACATACATATTCTCCACCTTCCCCGACGTGCCAAGAGGGATTATTGAAAAACACATCTCTCCCGGATTGACCGCCTCGGAGAATATATTCTACAAAGGCAATCTGCTGATTATCTGTCCAAACGTGACCTCTTTGAAAGTCTGGGTTTAATTGAAGACCGTATTCCTTAATTTCGTCAGTTAGTTTTGTTTCTAAATAATTAAGAGATACAAACACACCGTTTGCAGGATATTTTGTGAATTGTGGAATTTCTCTGAACTTTGCCATAGATTTACACATCCATTATTCCTTCAACTTCTCAGCAATTGAACCCGCATATCCCATGAATTTAATAAAATCGTTTGCCTGTGGAATACTAACGCTTCCACCATCACATGAAGTCCACCCGATAGAGATATTCCTTCTCTGTCCCATAGGTGCAACTTCATAATAAATAGTTATTCTTGCACTTGGCAATCCGATTTCAAAGTAAGCATATTCTCCTGAACTGCGGACATACCCATTGAATCCAAGATTTTCAGCAAACTTTTTAACTTCCATTAGTTTTCCAATTGTTAGCTTTTCCATTGGTCTTCACATCCTCTTATGATATACTATACTATACTATGTTATAGTAGTATATATAGTTTACCCATTTTAGAAGATATATTATTATAAAAAAGACACTAAAAAAATAAAAAAAAAGAAGAAATCACTCTTCGAAAAACATCTCAAACCCTTTTCCAGTTGCCCGATAATATCTCACATCAGGATTCACTTCTGAAGGTTTCATCTCAAGCAGTCCTTTAGACGCGAGTGCCTCAAGTGTTGCCGGGACTACATGTGTAGATAGCTCACACGCTGTAAACCATCGTTTTGCATAAACGGTGTTCAATTCATATGCGCTTCGCAGTGCTCGTTTTTGTGGCGGTGTTAGTCGTAGTTTCAACGGGGAGTCCTCCGCCTGTACGGCAGAGTCTAAAGTTTCAACATCCTCATTCATATAGTTAGGTATCCTGAGTTTTAGGTTTCTAGGTTTCCCGGTATTCCTGTTTTTGTAATAAATAGGTTGACAAAAATAAGCATCGGGATAAATAACTATATCATCAAATAGATATTTATAATTAATCTCATTTAAAAAAGTATAAATAGTATCAAATAGTACTGAATATAACTCAGAATCTACCCCTAAAATCACTGAGTCTTGAAAAACAGACCTATTTCTTCCTTAAAAACAGTAGTTGAAACCGGCCAGGAGTCGAACGGAGCAAACGTTGTAGAACCTGGCCGTATCTCATGCTGATTGCGCTATCAGCAATGTACAATAAGACTTTACTTGTATATATTATTTCCGTATCTTATTTTTATATCATTCAATGTAGATTTACGAAGTAGTATAAAAATAAAATTCTACTGTTTGCGTTTTTTGAAAAAAGAAAGAGAGTAAATGTTTATAATGTTACTCATCTTGACTTATCGCTTTTGAAACAATTCTCCCGGAATCAATGATTGGAATACTTGCTTCAGTTGGGATGTAAATTACCTCTGAGCTCCCGTCTGTCAATCCTTTTGCTATGAGATAATTAATGTACATAGGATCAAGAGAGCCTGCTACAATCTCATTTGCTTCGGCAGTAGCCTTTGCTTCAATGATAGTTGCTTCCGCGTTGAGCTTCGCGCTTTCGAGATCTGCTCTTGCCTCTTCTATGGCAATCTGTTTAGACCACTCTGCTTCCGCGAGGCTCGCTTTCCCGTTCATTTCCATTTTGTAGATTTTGTATTGAGGGTAGCCTACAAAAACGGCTGCTAACAGTATCAAGAGTACTACTGCGATTCCTACTATGGCGAGTAATCCAATTTGTCCTTCTGCTTTTTCATTTTTAAAGAGTTTCATTGTTTATTCCTCCTTTTTGTAATGGCACTTATACGGCGTGTAAGCCTCTCCTTTTTTCTCAAGGATTGCAGCTTTTACTTCTAAGAGAGGGCAGTTTGCTTTCATTTCAGGATATGAGTTGTATGATTGCCCTGGGTAAAGTTCCTGGTCTGGGGTGTAGATCGGAGTATCCAGAATCGGAGTTTCTTCTTCGGTAAAAAAGGAGGGCATTAAAGAGCCTCCTGCTGAACTTCCTGATATGATGCATCAATTATCTCTGGGTTTTCCACACCCATCTCAGAAGAGTCATACATGCCTGAAAACTCAGACGGGAATGCTTCTCTCTTGCCCTGGACAATTGCAACCTTCCTTATCATTGTAGCAGGCTTAGACGCCCATAGTGCCTTCCCTGTATTGTACTCATGGAATGCAACCTCGGAAACAAAAGGCTGTTTTCTGTCTTTCCTGTAGACCTTTGCCCATCCTCCGACAAGATCCTCATTTTTTAGAATGAAAGTGCCCTCTCTTCTTTCAAGTGTCTTATCTTGATGTTGAATAATTATTCCTGCTTCGTACCCATCGAACTGAGGGTGCGCTTCAGCCCTGCGCATGAAAGCTTCCTTCCCTACGGTCATTGTCGTTTTATCCCCGTATTTGATGAGATAAGCTTCGTTCAGGAATGGGTTTAGCTGCCGAGCCTGGCACAATTTTAAAAACATGAATGCTTCTTGATCGGTTGCCGTGGGACAGATATAATTTTTGATATCTTCTATGCTGAGTTCCTGTATCTGTATGTCACGCATGTTTGAGGGGATTACGGCAGGCATCCTCTGAACATGCTGTTTTTTTGCAAGTGCCTTAGCTCCACCTTCTTTCCATTTCTGCGGAGGTGCATCGAATATTTCCTCGTTGATTTCCAGTTTTTCCAGATTGTAGACCTTGATGAACTTCTCAGCTTCTATTACAGATTCCAGAGGAGGCGCTGTTACATGCTCCCCGTCTTTCTCAAGGGTCCATGTGTCCGGCTTCGCGTCAGTGTCTACGACGAGATTATGACCGCTTCCAACGGGAAAGTGAAAAATGTTTTCATTGTCTGTGCTGAGGATATTATAGTTCTGTGCTCTGAGTGTTTCAATTATTTTAGACATGGTTTATAGCTCCGTTCTATTTTTTTTGAGAATTATAATAACAGTTTAGGATATTTAGCCTGTGCTTTTTGATCAATTTCTTCGATCTTTTCTTTTGACAGGAACAAAGCAAATGCTTCTTTCATGCCTTCATAGAATCCGTCTGCGTACTGCCTATGAAACTCTTCTCCTGCGTAATACTGTTCTGCTGCTTCCTCCAGCATAAAATGTATGTGTACTTCTGTCTGATTATATCGAGCCAGATACAGAACATGCATTAGATTAGATTCTATTTCATTCAGCCGATCTGTATATTTATCATTTATATTATTAATCTGATTTTGAATTTCTTCTTTTTGGTTTCTAAGTCCTGCTGTTTCTGCAGCTCTATGTTCCTGCAATCGGTTGAATTCGTCGGCGAGTTCGTTTATTTTGTTTGGGTCCATGGTTTATAGCTCCGTTCGTTGAAATTCGTCAATAACTTCTTTATATGTATCCGCGATTAACTTTGCTCTATATGCTGCTTCATCTTTTCCGGCTTCTAGATCGTCAGATTCATACCTTAAATATAGTGCTCTTTTTCGTTTGAGCCAGGAAAGAAAATCTGAATCTATCATTACAACCACTTTAAAGCAGTTGTCGGCTTACTCTCAGTAGTCTTCCTGTAATCCAAAACTTCAGGATGCTCCTTAGCATACTTATCAAGGGCCTTAGTATCATAAGAAGTCCTGACATATCCTTTCCTATACTGGAGCTCTGCGAAGTCACATTCAAAACTAGATTGAGTCTCTAGGATGTAATCCTTGACTTGCTGTATCAGGCTTTCTGCATATTCCTGTTCATGTTTGATGTTCTCTAATATTTTGTGTGCAACTCCAAGCCTGTTCTTAATAAGTTCTTCTGTTGCTTCTTCTGGTGTTTTCCCGAAGCCTGCCGGACTCTCTTCTAGATTCTTGAAGTCTTCAAATGTTGCACACCAATTAGTACCATCTAAAAAAGTTTTAATCATATTTTACATCTCCTTCCTAATCTTCCTAAACTGATCTCTTACAAAATATTTTTCATCCGTATCTGTTACACCCTTTACATAATCCCTCAAAGCAAGGACTTTGCACCTCTGCGCCTCACTTTGAGAGATTACCCTCATGTGCATTACTCTCGCCCCTCTATGATTCGTCCGACGAGAGTGGACCATGCAGGAACAATTACACTCATATCTCCGAGAGTCGCAAGTCTAGCGTTTTTCCCTCTAGCATCCGATGATAACACAGGAAGACCATCGTCTACGTAGATTGTCCCGTCTTTGATGTGCTTAGATATTAGACGCAGGAGAGTAGGCATTATACTCCCCTCCAATACTTCGCTGATTTTCTTGGACAGAAACAATTGAATGTTTGATCTGACAGGAGGTACTTCGCTAGAAAACTGCACTGTTTACACTCGGTTTTCTGACATTCTTCTTTTGATTCAGGAGTGAAAAAATCAATAGATTCTGATTTCATAACACCACCATTCCGAG